>ERZ825137.4085-NODE-4085-length-14959-cov-11.715513_pt1 | contig 14959 bp, 15 predicted proteins | sample MGYA00519873_ERZ825137 | MGnify/ENA primary metagenome ERZ825137 (study PRJEB31778, sample SAMEA3449190) | human gut metagenome | biome: human gut; feature: human-associated habitat; material: faeces | place: United Kingdom | collected 2010/2012 ...
AAAAAAGATAGAGTGGAGAAAGGAGACGAAGATTTATGCGAAAACGAAATTATACAGTAACAATACGAATGAACAAGGCAGAGTACGATCTGCTTCAAAGCAAAGTAAAAGAATCCGGAAGAACACAGCAGGAAGTAGTAATAAAAGCAATCGCAGATTTGAAGATAGCTTCTACAGAGGAAGTGGAAGAACTAAAAAGATTGAACCAGATGTTTGCCGACATTCTCAGTCAGCTTCGTGGAGCTACTACAAATATCAATCAGATTGCAAGAAAGCTGCATACAGATGGAGAAGTTCCAGATGACAGTACGCTGTATTTTCTCAATAAAAGTATTCTTAAGTACCGGAAGGAGAGTGAAAAGATATGGCTATTAATAAGACGATTAATAAGCGGACAAATACACATGGAGCAATGAGAAACTGCATCGAATACGTTTTGCGTCAGGACAAAACAAGTGAGCTGCTGACTTATGTAACAGGCCCGTACTGTCATGACGAGATCAATTATGATCTGGTGTACAGAACATTTTTAGAGGAAAAGAAGGTGTGGGATAAAGATTCTGGGAGAATGTACGCACACAATATTATTTCCTGGCACAAGGACGAACAGATCACACCGGAGCAAGCATTTGAATTTGGAAAAGAGTTTGCAGAAAAATGGTTTCGGGGATTCCAGACCTTAGTGGCTGTGCATAAGGATAAAGATCATATCCACTGCCATCTGGTTACTAATTCAGTGAGTTATAAAGATGGGAGAAAACTGCATAACACCAAAAAGGGTCTGGAACGTATGAAACAGCTTACTAATCAGATGTGCCGAGAACGTGGACTGACAGTTGTCGAGAAAGGAAAGCACTTTGATGGAAGCCAGATTGAAAAAGGGGAAGTCATTGCATGGAGCAAAGATAAATATAACCTGTTCCGTCAACAGGTAAAGGACAGTTTTGTAGCGGACTGTGCAATGGCGGTATTAAAGGCACTGGAAAATTGTATCAGCAAAGAAAAGTTTATAGAAAAAATGAAACAGTTTGGATGGAATGTAAACTGGACAGAAAAGCGGAAACACATCACATTTCAGAATCAGGATGGAAAGAAAGTGCGTGACAGCAATCTGTCAAAAACATTCCATCTGGACATCAGTAAGGAGGGCTTAGAGAATGAATTTAATGGAAATAGGGAAAAATCCAGAGTTGCAGCCGACAGAGACAGCAGATCAGACGAAGAACTCAGAAACTATTACAGAGAGCTTGACGCAGCCATTGCAGACACCAGAGGAATCACCAATCAAGCTCAAAGCGGAGAGGGATATTCTCGTACAGAGTTTCGAGAAAGCGAAAGAGTTCATGCGAACACAGAAAAAGCAGATACAGACACTGGAAGAAGAGAAACAGACGATCTTATCCGACAGGCAGAGATTGCGAGAAGAAGTTCGGAAATCAACCGTAGAAATTCAGCGTTTGACAACCGAACTGTCCGAAACGCAGAAGCTGAATCAATCGCTTCAGCAGAGCAACGACGATCTGAGGAACAGAAACGGTTTGAAGAGCAGGAGCGAGCAAGAGCTGCTCGAAGAAGAAATAAGAGTCGTTCGGGACCAGAACTCTAAATTGCAGATACAGGTGAATAAATCATCTGTTGAAGCAGTAGATGAAGCACAGAAGAAACAAAAAGAAGCAGAGAAAAAGATGGAGCAGGCAGAATCCAAAGCCCGTAACGAAAAGAAACGTACTGAGCTGGAGATTTGTAAAGCGAAAAAAGAAGTAAAAGCCAGAGCCGAAAAAATGAGGGATGCAGAATATTTCTGGGGAATGGGATACATTACAGTAATCCTGTTTGAAATTGTACAGAATGGTACTTTTCAGAATGACTTTATAGTTTTTTTCAGGACTCCATTCATGTGGTATCTTCGATTTTGTGAATGGTTGGCACATCCAACCTATGATAACGGATTCAACCAGAAAATAGCATATACAGGTGGAGAAGCATGGGTTATCAGGATTCTGGCAATCGTAGCGGTGCTTTTCATAGTGGTAATTGCAATAGCGACAGTCATGGAAATAATAAAACAATACAAAAAAATGTGGGATGAAATTTCACAGATGTTTTTGCTTGGAAGTCTTTCGGGTATAGCTGTGCTTGGAGATACAATCAGTGAATATCTACCTGTAAATTTGCTTATGATTTTCCTGGTTATCAATGCAGGCATTGTGTTGCTTAGAATATCTATTGGGGAAAATGAGTATATATAATTTACAATATTAATTATTGATAAAATACACTATATTGTTTGTGCCGTTTTGAAAATTATATTTCGTTATATTACAGGAAATATATAAAAACTGTGCAAAAAATATCTGATATTTTTTGCACAGTTTTGAGGAGGTTTGAGAGTATATACAAGATTATGAAGAGAGAACTTTATAGAAGGTCTTCTTCTTTGAGTATGATTTTAGTTTCCTAACCGTACTCTACGGTTCCTTTCATCAGCATTTTTTAAAATTTTATCAAGAGTAGTTGAAGCAGCAATTAAATCATTCCGTTCAATATTTTGCTCTAATACCTCGATTAAATCCATTACAGTGAGTTCATAATCTCTGGCTGTATTATTGGATCTGACAGGGCTACTATGAAGAGTATCATAGGCTTTTTCAACTTTCTTCTTAATATTTTTGTCTTCTACTTGATTCATAATGCCTTTAAGTTGTGCCGAACAATTTTTGACATATTGTAGTTCCAGCTCATGGCGTTCAATATTGTCAGCAGTATATTCATTTGCAATCATATGAGAAATTAGCATGGCTGCATAAATTCCAAAAGTAATGATTTGAACCACCAAGCTGACTTTGTATGATTCAGGCTTTGCGAATATAAATATTACTCCAATGATAAACTCAACTAGAAAGTAGGTGGAAGAGATGGAATACAATGAAAATCCAAACACTGATGAACTACTGCTTTTTCTAATCAATTTAGGAGTAATCAATAGCATTATATATGCAAGATGGATAAATCCATAAGAAATCCAAACGGATGCTGGATGCTCTGTTCCGCTAATAACGAAAAATACCACATTGAAGATTACAAGAAAGATAAGATCAAGAATAACCCATAAAAAATTTTTCTTATTCATTCTTCATCACCTCACATTCTGCTAAGAATTTCTCGCTTTTTAGAATCATACTCGCTTTGTTCAATAAGACCAGCATCAAGTAATTTTTTTAATTTGCCTAATATTTCTATTGGATCATCAGAAACTGTGGCATTAGATTGTGTACTACCAGTTCCCTTAGGTGCAAAACGTCCAGAAACAGAAGCAGGAGATTGCTGTGGCGGTGCGACAGGTTGCTGTCCTAAGTTTTGATTCATTGGAGCAAACATCTGGTTTGCCATGTTACCAAAAACACTTCCAGCTGCCATGCCCATACCCATGCCAGCACCCATTGCTCCCATACCACCAGCACCAGGATTCCTTGCCAAGTCACCTAAAATGTTCGCTGCTTGCTGTTTTCCCCAATTATCACCAAGGACATCCATGACAGCTTTGTCGCCCTGCGCAAGTTTGCCTTTACTGATAGCGGCAATTTGGGATTCATCAATAACATCATACTTGCTTGTGTCGATGTCCAATCCCGCTAAAGAAAATCTAACACATTTTAAACCATAATCAGCGACGACTTCATCAATATATGGCTCAATCTGTTCGGAAAGTTCTTCCATATAAGCGTCAATGCCGATCAATTCCTGCTGTAAGCTATTGAGGAATTTTGAAACAGCAGTTTTAATTTTGCCTTGGAATTCGCTTGCAAAATATTTATCTAATTCTCCTTGAAGCTGAAATTGGATATTGTTTCCAATAAGCTTTTCTAAAAAAGTAACAGGGTTTTCAATACGAACTTTATAAGCACCTCTAACTTTTGCATCTGTCCTTATACCCCAAACTTTATCTCTTACTTGAATAGGGGTTTCTGTTCCCCAACGAATTTCTTGGCTATCTGCTTTACGGACAAAGTATACAACACAGTTGAAAGTGCTGACACCTCCTGTGAAAGCATTTCGTAAACGACTGATGAATGGATAGTTTTCGGTTGATAACCTATAATTACCGTTTTCAAAAACTTGTTCAACAGTTCCACCTTTGATAAAAATTGCTTCTTCACCAGGCATTACGATTAAGGTGGAATTTGTATTAAAGTCTTCTTCCGGCTGCCGCCAGATTAGTAGCTCGCCAGGACCGCTGTTTTTAATGACATCAGCCCAATGTTTTTTGCCACCAATATAGGCAGCTTCATTTGGATTTTTATTAAAAAGTCCCATTAATTATATCCTCCTTTTTTTATTAAGTTTATTGTTTTCTATCCTTGAAGAAGTCAGCCCAAAACGGATTTTCTTTGTCGAAGAGAGATTTTTGTTCTTCAGTTAACTCGTGTGGATAATCTTGAAAAAGATTAAAAATCTTTTTCCCGTCGAACGTAAAATTCATTTCGCCAATTTGATCGGGATTGTCTACCCATTCAAATTTTAATACATTTTTTTCATCGGACATTTCCGTATACTCCTTTCTTTTGACTTGATGACGCAGTGTTAATATATCCTAAGAGATTTCTAAATTCGGAACTGTTTGCCAGAGAATCAACATCCATTAAATAACTGGAACATTCGTAAGGTCTTGAATCTCTGCAACCAAATCTTTGACGAAGTATATAATCACTCAGGTTATGCCAGCCATTACCGTTGGAAGGATGTTGGAGTTCCAGATATTGGTATCCATTTCCGTTTCGCTTGACTATTGCAGCGTGTCCACCGGTAGCTAAATAGTATTCTTTTCCATTCTGTATACCTGAAAGTAACTGGTTGGCAGTTGCGATATCATTTGTTCCTTGCAAAACTGTTGAGTTAACACCAGGCATATCTGCGACTGTTTGAATAGAACTTCTGGACGAAAAGAACAAACGGCTATCGCCATCTCTAAAGTCCAAAACATCATATCCCGCTTTGTTACCTGCATAAGCAAGAGCTAAAGAGGAACAAGAACCCTTGGTCATATCTCCACCGCTAAGACGACCGATGATATCTTGTTCAGTTCTACCTTGTTCAGCTAATTGAATAGGACGGTACTCAACATTAGCTTTTTCTAAGGCATCTACCATTGAATTATATTCTTTTGAATCAGTGTTACTTTTTGGTGGCATATCTCGAATAACTGGAGTTGGTTTCCATTCATTTTTATTCCAATCATGGGCGTTTTTTGTTTCCTTCTTTGGCTTGAATGGATTCCAATTCGTATCATTCGTTTCGTCTTCCATCATAGAAGCTTCGTCGTCCGTATCGTCATGTGTATAAGTATCAGGAACCATATCTCCGGCTTCCGTGGTAGGAACATTGCTATCCAGATTACCCTGAGTATCGAGAATAGTGTCCTCGGCTTCTGCGGTAGGAACATCGCTATTCAGATCATCCTGAGTATCCAGAATAGTGTCCTCGGTTTCCGTGGTGGGACCATCGCCATTCATATCACCCTGAGTATCGACAGAAACGTTGAAAGCTGTATCCTCATTTGGGTGTGCAGGAACTTCATTTGATATATCACTTTGAGTATCAATGGCGGTATCCTCGGAAATTTTTTTGTGGGCATAGTCAACAAGGCCTTCAGAACTATCTTCTGGAAGAATATAATCTGGGTAGGCATTACTATGTAATCGTTGCCATTCAGGATCTTGTGAATAGGTAGCAAAATCATCGGGACCGTAATTATGCTCGTTCATATATTCAGATAACTGACGGAAGGAATTTTCTTGCGTGTCAGCACTGGAGGCTCCTGGAGGAGTATAATCTGGGTAGGCATTACTATGTAATCGTTGCCATTCAGGATCTTGCGAATAGGTGGCAAAATCATCGGGACCGTAATTATGTTCGCTCATATAATCAGATAGTTGAAGGAAAGCATCTTCTTGCGTATCTGCGTTACGTTCCATATCGTTCGGAGTATCAGTAGGCTGTTCATCAGCAGAGATATCGGAAACTATATCCTCGGTCTCATCCGAAGGAATTTCGTCAGCCATATCATCCTGAGTATCAAGAGGCTGTTCATTGGAAGAAACGTCGGAAGCAGAGTCCTCGGTCTCGTCTAAAGAAACTTCGTCAGCCATATCATCCTGAGTATCAGTAGGCTGCTCATCGGAAGAAACGTCGGAAGCAGAGTCCTCGGTCAAGTCTGAAGAAACTTCGTCAGCCATATCATCTTGAGTATCAGTAGGCTGCTCATCGGAAGAAACGTCAGAAGCTGTATCCTCAGTCTCGTTTGAAGAAACTTCATTGGTAGCATCATTCTGAGTGTCAGCGGGAACGTCTTCAGGGATATCATCAGCTATGTCATCAGAATCAGCAGAAGAATCTTCCGGAACATCCTCAGGAATATCTTCAGGGATATCATCACTTATGTCATCAGAATCAGCAGAAGAATCTTCCGGGACATCTTCAGGAATATCGTCAGCTATGTCTTCAGAGTCAGCAGAAGAATCTTCCGGGACATCTTCAGGAATATCTTCCGGGACATCATCAGCTATGTCATCAGAATCAGCAGAAGAATCTTCTGGGACATCCTCAGGAATGTCTTCAGGGATATCATCAACCATGTCATCAGAATCAGCAGAAGAATCTTCTGGAACATCCTCAGGAATATCTTCTGGAATATCATCAGCTATATCATTAGTATCAGCAGATATGTTCTCAGAAAAATCTTCAGATGTATCCATATCGCTGGAAGTATCAACAGTCTCTGTGTATTCATCTCCCATAATAATGCCCTCCTTTCATTTATGATTTTTCTAAAGAATTTTTAATTTGTATTTCTTTTATTGGAATATTGGTTCCGTATTTAATACGTCTCCAAAGCTGGCATTTTATACATGCTAAAAGTTCAGGTGAAAAAGGTTCGTCATTTAATTCTGCAAGTATAAGTTTTGTAATTTGTCCAAATACTTTTTTTATTGGTTCAAAGTCTTTGCTTGTGGTGTTAAAATTTCTTGTGTAAATACGACGGGCAATTTCTTTTGCTAATATGCGTCTATCGTAATTACATGTCTCTGAACAATATTTAATCAAATTACATTCGGGATATGGCTTCAAATACTGTTTGCGAGAGTGCCAATATGTTGAAAGGTCTCGGATTCCTTCATCTGTAAGGGTGATACTAATATTGTTTTCTAAACGATAATCAGGTGTGACAACTTCTTCTGGTTCATCTAATTTGTTGAAGAAAAGAAATGCTTCACCAGGTTTTAAGCGAGAGAGCCGTTGAACTTGGGAATCCGACATATTCATACTGTCAGCAATAATCTGTTTATCAGCAGATTCAACTAATCTAAAAACAACCTTCATATCAGTTAAACCAACCACATCGGCAGATACTTTTCGAGGAGATTGATCTGCAATTACTAAACCAACGCCATAGGAACGAATTTCAGCAAGCATTCTTTTTACTAAGCCTTGTGCAATGGCACTTGGATTAGCATCTCCTTGACTACCATTACTATCTGCATCCAAAAGAACATGTGCTTCTTCAAGTAGAATGACATTTTTTAGTCCACCTTCTCCAACATAATTTGAATTTACATATGCTAAAATAGAAAGAAGTAGTAAAGCAATAATAAGAGCTTTTTGATCACTATTTTCAATTGCTGCAAGTTCTATAATAGTTGGTTTTTGTAGTAAATCCTGAATAGGAATAGAGAAGTAGTTGTCAAAAAGATTTACAAGGCTATTCAGTCTAACAACACCTGCTCGTCCAATATTTTTTGCATCGCCAGTATATCCAATTTCATCGAATGTTTTTTGAAAGCACTTGATGAAATCTGAAATATTAAAATTCAATCCTTTATTATCAGATGTATATGTATCTAACCATCTAAAATCAGAGTAGCAATTATTTATAGACTCCTCAAAAATTTTATCCAATGGTGTAGACATGGAAACGGCAGCAGCGAAGGCTGTTTTTAATGTTGATTTATATGTTTCCAATTTTACGTTCTTTGGAGGAACGAAAGGATTGAATACAAATGGAGAAATAAAATTTTTTCCAGGTGTAAATACTTGCAAATCAGGAATACTTTGTACTAATGCTCGATATTCGTTTTTAGCAGGTTCAATGACCAAAAAAGGAATATGGTGTTCTTTCCACAATCTATCTAATAATCCAACAGAGAAAGTAGTTTTACCTGATCCTGGAGTACCTACTACAAGCATATGTTTTGCCAGGTCTTTGAGCGTTATTCCGATGCTATCTTTGTTACCAGAAGACTTTAATAAACCTATTTCAATGTCACCTGAATTTATTAAATTATTTGAATAGGTTTTGCTGGAACTTTCTGTATCGTTTATTGGTAAGCCCGCAGAAACTCTTTGCGTTCCGATAGGTAGTCTGAAAAATTCAGTTGCTTCTTCAGCAGTAATAATGTATGGTAAACGATAAAAATTGTTAAATCCAGTATTGTAAGACCAAATTTGAGAATTCCTATCTGACTGTAATAAAAGTTCGCTTGTTATCCATGGTAAAGGAATAAAATTATTTCTGTCAGAAACTTCCGTATTAGATAAATCTATAATTTTTAACGAGGGTGCTTTACTGGTGTCAAAAGTAAGATGTCCGTAAATTTTAGATGTAACATCTTCAACAGAACGTGCATTTCCATATATTAAGATGCCATAATTAAATAGAGCATTATTTTTATTCGTCTGATAATATTTATATACTGATGAAACTGTTTCAGCAGCAGTTATACTAACGTTTCCTATACCCTGGGTCATTACGCCTTTACTCAATGTATCAAGTATCTGAGCCATTTGAGTAATAGTCCCGTTTTCTTCTAAGGTAAAGTGAGTTGGGGTTAATTGAAAAGAAACGGCACAATGAGGGTGCTCAATTAAACTATTAACAATAGAACCCAGGTCATGCGCACCAGCTTCTAATTTATCAAAAGAATAACAGGCGGGAAGCATTTCATTTTGCATGACATCAAGATGTTCATCCTTTACTAATGCATGAACAGCATTAGTTTCAATGTGCTCTGTTGCATTTTCTAAAGTACTAATGGATGTTCTTTGTGTACCATATTTATGAAGTTTTAATGCAGCCTCACATGATGAAAGTATTCTATCTACCATTTCGTTGCTACCATTTTCGGAATTGTTGATAGCTCGTGAAATAACAAAAATACGAATTTGGGCTTTGTAGGGTTGGTTGATAACAGGTTCAGTCATCCATAATAATTCCAAGGAGATTTCTGCTGAATTATTTGTCGCAGAAAAACTTTTATAACTTTGGTATATTTCTGAAATTAAGTTTCCTAATCCGAGCTTGATTTCATTTTCAATATCATCTGTTGGTGCATAGTCATCTTTTAAAATTGATATTTTTGGTATAGATGTAACTTCCAAGGCAGAAGCACTAATAAATTCACCATTATTTGTTTCAAGTAATTTGATATAGTTTTCCATAAGTACCTCCTTGTATTAAGGGTAGTCAATGCCGCCGGGAGGACCGCATCGTAATAGCCGTTTTACTGCTTTAATACTTCCGAATATCAGACCATATTTTTTTAGTGCTAAAATCGCATATTCCGAACAGCTTGGAGTGTAGCAACAACGTAATCTGGTTTCTGATTTAGCATATCGCTGATAAATTCTGATAAACCATATAAAAATATATTTTAAGGTCAACAATAGCACCAGGAGTTGAACTTTCCAGTAAATTGATATAAAAATTACCAGTTGACCATTTTGTTCGATGTTATATATTCCTTGATGAATAAGAACTAATGTAATAAGCCAAGATATAAGTAAGGTTAAAAAGATAGTTGATATCGTTATAATCACCGCTTTTCCGAAATGAATTTCCGGACGATATAACTTGTTTTCGGGTGCGGTTAATTTGTTAGTCTTTGGATCATTTATATAATGGGGGATTTTTTTCTCACTCATTGATTTCTCCTAAAAAAGCGGTCTCTGTTTGCCACAAAACAGAGACCGCTTGCTGCTATTTGTGCGCCAGCAAAACAGGCTCGGTGCAGCGCAATTACATTTTCTTTTCTCTCAGCTTCTGCTTCATAGCTTGGATGATATCTTCGGAATTGGACACGCCATCCATAGAAACAAAAATCTTATCCCCAGGAACAACCATCTTAAACTTGTTGGTCTCAACTTCGAACTTGTCATCTCCAAGACGATGTGCAGTTTCGGTTTCAGAACTGGTAGAGAAGGATGTGACATCTTTGTAGAAGAATTCATCGGTACTTTCGCTCTTTTTGTCCTCATCCATGTTGAAGGTATATCTGTAAATATAAATCTGAGTAGAACTAAAGAACAGCCATGCTACCTGATAAGAAGAACTAACCCAGTTACCATTTGCACGTTTTTTTGCAAAAGCATTTTTGAATACATAACCTTCGAATACTGCTGGTGGAATTTCACTTACTTCATCCTCATCCAGTCCGATTTTACTTAATGCTTTCTGACGCAGATTCAAGGAGTCACGCTTTTTGATGACCATAGAAGAGTATTCGTCATCAGACATATTTTTGGAAAGGCAACCTTCATCTTTACAAAAGTATTCAATTACCTTCACCTGTTCTGTTGTTTTGCCTTTGCAATACTGTTTTAACAGTTCTGCATTGTTGGTTTGATTTGCCATTTTTATCTCCTTCCTTTTTCATAGCATGGGCTATGTTAATTACATTTTCTTTTCTCTCAGTTTCTGTTTCATAGCCTGAATGATATCTTCGGAATTAGATATTCCATCCATAGAAACGAAAATCTGATCTCCAGGAACAACCATTTTAAATTTGTTAGATTCAACTTCAAATTTCTTGTCGCCAATGCCATGTGCCTGTTCAGATTCAGAACTGGTGGAGAAGGAAGTAACATCTTTGTAGAAGAACTCATCAGTGCTTTCTGTCTTTTTGTCCTCATCCATGTTGAAGGTATATCTGTAAATATAAATCTGAGTAGAACTAAAGAACAGCCATGCTACCTGATAAGAAGAACTAACCCAGTTACCATTTGCACGTTTTTTTGCATATGCGTTTTTATATACGAAACCTTCAAATGAAGCAGGCGGAATTTCACTTACTTCATCTTCATCCAATCCAATTTTGTTCAGAGCTTTCTGACGAAGATTTAGAGAATCACGTTTCGCTCTTACCATGGAAAGATATTCTTCGTCATCCATTGTTTTGGTCATACAACCTTCTTTGCAGAAATATTCAATAACTTTCTGCTGCTCAGGTGTTTTCCCTTGGCAAACAGCTCTAACAGCTTTTGCGTTTGGGGAATTATAGACCTTTGTGTAATATAGGATTGCAGCAACAATCACAATAAATAATAAAAATCCCATTTGCTTTATCCTCCTCATGATTAAATAATGGGTTATGTATCGTAATACGTCTGTGGCAACGTATTATGATTAAAAATTAGATACAATCTGGACGGGCAACATTGAGGATTGTGTAGAGTTGGTCAATGTCAAAGTCCGATAAACCGGCTTCATTAGCCATTTGAAGTGCATCCACATAATTAGGTGATGTGCGGAAATGCTTTCTTTCAAAATAGTCGTATTTTATATAAGCCATAAAATAGTAGTAAATTCCTTTTGGCTCAATCATAAGTGCTGCATTGAGGTATTCCAAGATTTTGTCAATGGTAGGTCTTTGATTAAGAAATGCCTTTTTTCCGTTAAGTAAACAAATAGCAGCGTAAAAATAAATTTCTGAATCATCGAAATTATCTTCAATTGCCTTTTCAAATGCGCCCAAGGCTTTATCATACATTTTTAATTTTAAATAACACATAGCAATGGATTTATTCAGCTCTGTGTTGTCTGGATTTTCTGTAAGTGCTTTTCGATAGGTACCAGCGTATTTATTAACTTCCGGCATTGGCATCGAATACACACTATTAAATGTAGAAATGACAATAGGTTTATGGCACCAATCGCATTCTTTTTGAGCGGTTGATACCCTTGCCCCACAACCAGGGCAATTAAGTTCTACAACTTGGTGACTCATTATTTGTCCTCCTTTCGACGATCAACATTCAGGATATTTTTCAGTTCGACAGGGAATGCCCCTGACATTTCCAGCATTGTTGCTGTTTTTTCATTATATCCAAATACCAATAATAGCGAGAGAAATGTATTCCAAGACATTTTACGCTTATTGGTTTCAATAGCTGAATAGGTTTGCCTTGAAATGCCAACAATATTACTAAGTTCATCCTGCGATAAACCTATTTTGGCACGAAGCACAGGTAGCTCTTCAGTCAGAATTGATATAAGATGATCTTTATCAACATCAAGAATTTCTGTAGTTGTGCTGTAATTTCCCACAGTTGACCTCCCTTTCTTCGTAATTTTTTCGTAGAGTATCTTACTCTACGGAAAAACACCGCCCAAGCCACGAAAATAGTGGTTATTTGGCGGTGCTGACGGTTTAATTGACGGTGAATAATGCTGATAACTTTTCCATATTGTTTTTTTTCATTTCAAGTGTAGGATGAACATAGCGATTCATTGTAATATTGACAGTTGCATGGCCGAGTATTTCACTTAAACTTTTAACGTCAAATCCTAATTCAATGCACCTGGTTGCAAATGTATGACGGAGTGCATGAAAATTTGCTGATTCTATCCCGCTTTTTTTCAAAGCAGTCTTGAACCTATTCTGCATAGTTCTCGGTTCAATAAAACGTGTTTCACTGTTTGTCAATAAAAATCCCTTGCTTGAAGTCTGATGATCGTTAAGTATTTTGATTAGCGGCTCTGGAATAGGAATTGTTCGGATAGAACAGGCACTCTTCGGAGTAGTTAATACAATTCTGGTTTTCTTTTCTGAACAGGATTTATCCTGGACTCTTTGTAAGGTTTGGTGAACATACAGGATTTGTTCGGAAAATGAAATATCCTCCCAGTGTAAGGCACATATTTCACCTACACGCAAGCCTGTAAATAGGCAAACTAAGATACCAATATTATAAGGATTCATTTCAGAATTTAAATATGAACACAAACGTTCCTGCTCTGTGGTGCTTAATATCCTCATTGATGTAGAAACTTGCTTAATCTGCACAGACCTTCCATCGCATGGAGCAAAAATTCCTTTTTGTGCCGCAAACTTTAGAATATTGCGAATAACAGATAGGGTGTCCATTACAGTTTTAGAAGATAGTCCGGATTTGTTTTTTCCACCATAGAGCAAAAGGTTATTACACTGACATTCGATAAAATCATGTGTGATATGGGATAGCGGTATTTCCCCATATGTGGGTAGGATATAGGATTGAAGTAAATTGTGGTACTTATTTATAGTTGATTCTTTTACTTGTGGAATAGTGCTATTAAGCCATTCAGAAGCAATTACGGAGAAACAAGTAATGTTCGTAGTTGGCGGGATGCTTTGCTGTGAGTGTGAAGCAAATGCTTTGTGCAGTTTTTCCTTGGCATCACGGTAGGTCTTTGCATATACATACCCATATTGAGTTTTTCCCGATGGGGATTTAGATTTAATATATCGTCCTTCCCATCTGCCGTCTTTTCTTTTGTAAATATTTTCACCTTTTCTTGACATAGAATGTACCCCTCCTTCTGGTATGACTATAATTTTGACGGCAAATGACAAATAGCGATGGTGAATTGTGTTCTTTTTTAGAAAAGAACACCTTTTTTCTCTAAATACGTTGACAAATGGTATAGCAAGTTGTAAGATTATTTTACACAGCAAAGAAAATATGACTAAAATGTGGTTCGTAGAGTAAGATACTCTACGAATATTTTATTTATAAAACCTTCAAATAGGGATGAAGCAACCTATTTGAAGGTTTTTCTTTTGTATTATTCAATGCAATTTGCCTATAAAATTATAACATGTTGCATTTATGAATGCAATCTGCATTTATAGTTGGTTGTTGCGAAAATGAGCATAATCTATAATAAAAACAGAATGAAAGCATGGAGGTGATTGAACTGCAACCGGAAATTAATTATGTAAAAATCGGTCAACGAATTAAGTCTGCACGGTTAGAGCATGGGTATAGTCAAGCAGATTTAGGAGCGTTGGTTGGTTGCTCAAACAATCATATGAGCCATGTTGAGGTAGGACAAACAAAAGTTTCTTTGCCGATGCTTTTGAAGCTGGCGTATGTTTTGGACAAAAATTTTGATTACTTTCTATTGGATACGCCGTATGCAAAATGTGAAAGCATAATAAATTCAGAAATTTCCAATAAATTAAATCAATGTAGTGCAACTACATTGATAACAGTAAGCAGAATACTGGATGCATTAATAGAGCAGCAAGATATGTTGCTGGCAGAGGAAAAGAAAGATTAACATAGCACACGGAAATATAAAAAGAAGCCCACATAACCGATAAAAAAATCGGATGTGTGGGCTTTTGGCATTTATGAATAAATTTTGAAAACTCTGAAGTATTATCAAAGCCTGACTAATAGATTAGTTGTGGAAGTGAATGGTGTGTAAATATAAAATGTTGATTTTGCAGTACTTTGTTGAATTATGAAAAAGTGAAAGAGTGATTAATTCAAATTTTGTTAAGTTCTGCTTTAGATAATTTCCATTGCTTCTTAGGGTCATATTTTCCACAACCATCACAAGTCTGTGGCCAGTTAATTTTCCATTCAAAATACTCATCTCTGGTAATCACACCGGATTTCAGTTCATCCATCCGAACTACCCATTCTTTCAGAAAATCATTCAGAACCCCATAGTCAAACCACATACAGACAGGAGCATGGGCAGGCCAGCTATCATTGTCATGGTAGTAAACGGAAGTGTCAGCTACTTCATTGCATTTCTCACCGGGAAATCTCCGAGGAAGAAACAGATGTAGGGCAGATGGGTTAAATTCATCCAGCCAGAAAAGCAGTTCCATCATTTCGGAAGCGTCACGTCCAG
>ERZ825137.4089-NODE-4089-length-14954-cov-4.324049_pt1 | contig 14954 bp, 13 predicted proteins | sample MGYA00519873_ERZ825137 | MGnify/ENA primary metagenome ERZ825137 (study PRJEB31778, sample SAMEA3449190) | human gut metagenome | biome: human gut; feature: human-associated habitat; material: faeces | place: United Kingdom | collected 2010/2012 ...
CACTAGCTCAGTTGGTAGAGCACCTGACTTTTAATCAGGGTGTCCCGAGTTCGAGTCTCGGGTGGATCACCAACGAAAATATGCCGTTCTTCGAAAGAAGAACGGCTTTTTTGTATTTGCGGATACAAATTCTGGCAAAACAGAATATAGTCCTGAAAATTTCTTCCTTGCTAATCAATTCCTACAGTAGTAATATGTAAGTGATAAGCAAAAATTTTACAGACTTTTTCGGAGGTGCTTTGATGAAAATAGTAGTTATGGAGCCGTTAGGCGTAAAGATGGAACAGATAAATGCCTTGGCAGCACCGCTGCAGGCTGCGGGCCATGATTTTGTATATTATACCGCAAAAGAAACAGATCAGGAGAAGCTGCTGGCGCGTGTGCAGCAGGCAGATGTTATCATGCTGGCCAACCAGCCGCTGAGTGCGGAGATTATCAACGCCTGCCCTAATTTGAAAATGCTGTCTGTAGCCTTTACCGGCGTAGATCATATTGCGCTTGCTGCCTGCCGTGAGCGCGGAATTTTAGTGTGCAATGCCGCAGGCTATTCCACCAATGCGGTAGCAGAGCTGACCTTCGGTTTGGCTATCAGCGTTATCCGCAACATTGTTCCCTGTGATGCACGCTGTCGTCAGGCAGGAACGAAGGATGGCCTGGTAGGCTTTGAGCTTTTTGGCAAGACCTTCGGCGTAGTCGGCACCGGTGCGATTGGTAGCAGAGTGGCGAAGATTGCCGCTGCCTTCGGCTGCAGGGTGCTGGCCTACAGCCGTACTCCGAAGGCAGAGCTGCAGGCTGACGGTGTACGCTATGTAAGTCTGGATGAGCTTTTGGCTGCCAGCGATTTTGTCAGCTTGCATGTGCCGCTGACGGACGCAACCCGCGGACTGATTAACGCTGAGGCTATTGCGAAGATGAAGCCGACTGCCGTACTGCTGAATACTGCGCGCGGTCCTGTTGTGGACAGCGAGGCGCTGGCACAGGCGCTGAACGAAGGAAGATTGGCGGGCGCAGGCATTGACGTGTTTGAGGGCGAGCCGCCGATTGCGCCGGAGCATCCTCTGTGCCATGCGAAGAACACCGTGCTGACACCGCACGTGGCCTTCGCCAGCGCCGAAGCACTGGCTGCACGTGCTGACATCGTCTTTGCCAACATCGAACAATGGCTGGCAGGCACACCGCAGAACGTAATTAAGTAAAAACACTATGAAAAGGCTCAATAATTTATATTATTCCAAGAGAATAAAAGAGCTTTTGGCAGAGCTGCAGACAGCGGGAACGACGCTGGTTGTTGCTCCCATGGGCTACGGCAAAACACTGGCAGTGCAGTACTTTTTGCAGGAGCAGGAGCGCTGCGGCAAAAAGGTACTGCGCCAAAGTATTTACGGCGCCGGTGCCGAGGCCTTCTGGCAGGGAGTGTGCCACAGCTGGCAAAATACGGAGCTGGGCGCTGCGCTGCTGCAGCAGTCCTTGCCTGCCGATGCCAACGCCAAAACGCTGGTGCTGGAGCTGTTCCGTCAGCTGCTGCCGCAGGAGCCTGTCTATTGGTTTATAGATGATTTGCATCTGTTGGAGAGCAGCGAGGCAATTGACTTTCTCTTTGCTCTGAGCAAGGCAGGCTTTGCTGATTTGCACCTGCTGCTGGTAAGCAGAGGGCAGATTTTTGACGGCAGCCGTCTGCTGGAGCTGGGACGTAAGGTCTTTTGCCTTGATAAGCATGACCTGGCGCTGCAGCGTGACGAGCTGGCGGAATACAGCAGCAGATGCGGCCTGCAGCTTACAACGCAGCAGCTGGATGCTTTGCATGAGGCCTGTGAGGGCTGGTTTTCCGTTACCTATCTTAACTTTTTGAACTACGACAGGTATCAGCGCTTTTGCCTTGATACAGGCAGCGTTTATGAGATGATTGCCGACGTACTGCTGCGGCCGCTGCCGTCGGAGCAGCAGCGCTTGCTGCTGCTTATGGGGCAGCCGGAGGAATTTACGCCGGAGCAGGTGGCCTTTGCCTACGGCACAAGCTGCAGAGAGTCTGTAAGCAGGCTGCTGGAATGCAATGCCTTCATTATCAGGCTGGCCAACGGCAGACTGCGCTGTCACCATATGCTGAAGCAGGCAACGCGCCATGCCTTCGGCCTGCTGCCGGAGGCTGAGCAGCAAATGTACTTCCGTCGCTTGGGACAATGGTACGCACAGCAGAAGGAGTACGAGGAAGCGCTGGACTGGCTGTACCGCGGCCGTGATTTTGACGGCCTGCTGGCTGCAGTGCAGCAGCTGCGCGACTGGTCGATGCGCCCGCAGCACAGGCAGCATCTTTTCGACTGGCTGCGCGAATGTCCGCCGGAAATATTGTGGCAGTATCCGCAGGCGGTGCTGATAATTATGCGGCGCATGTTTTCGCTGAATATGGTGCCGGAAATGCTGCAGGTCAAGGAATGGTATGTAACGGCGTTGGAGCGCAATACTGCGCTCAGCCAGCGTGAGCGCGATAATTATTACGGCGAGCTGGAGGTTATTCTGAGCTTTTTGGCCTTCAACAGCATCACCGGTATGAGCGAGCATCACAGGCGTGCCTACAAGCTGCTGAGCGGTGCTCCGCAGACGCTCAGCAAGCAGGGCATCTGGACCTTCGGCGCGCCCAGTGTTTTGGGGCTGTATTTGCGCACGGGCTGCAGTCTGCGGCAGACGGTGGAGGATATGCAGGAATGTATGCCACCGTACTATCTGCTGAGCGGCTGGCACGGTGCCGGAGCCGCCGAGCTGACGGAGGCGGAAGCACTTTTGCTGCAGGGACGCATTGACGAAATGGATATGCCTCTGCAGAAGGCATATTATCAGGCGGAAAAGCATGGGCAGGAGTGCATTACTATCTGCTGCGATTTTCTGGAGATGCAGCGCGATCTTTTCCGCGGCGTTTACAGCAGTAAGGCAGAGGCGTACAGCTGCAATCAGTGGCAGCTGCAGCCTTGGAAGCAGAGCATGCTGCTGAATACTGCCGATATGTGCGCCGGCTTTTACTATGCATTGCTGGGCAAGCCGGAATATATCCCAAGCTGGCTGACGGACGGAAACGGACAGCAGCCTTCGGTGCTTTATCCTGCGCGTCCCTGCCGCAACTATATCAGTGCCCAGTGCCTGCTGGCACAAGGGCAGTATACGGAGCTTTTGGTGCGCTGGTCCGACTGGGAGCAGTAATGCCGTCCCTACAGTAATTTTTTGTGCCTGCTGTATTTGCAGGTGCAAAGGGCGGCGGCCTTTGCCGGCAGAGGCGATGTAACGAGCTGCCGCGCTTCGCTGAAGCAGGCGCTGGCAATGGCTGAGGCGGATAAGCTTGTGCTGCCGTTGGCACAGAACATAGCGCTGCTGCGTCCTTATCTGGAGCAGGAGCTGCAAGGTGAATTTTCAGCAGCGGCGGCAGCGGCGCTGCACCTGGGGCAGCTGCTGGAAGCGGGCCGGGGGCAGATTATGTCCGCACGCTTTGCCGAAGCAGGCCTGCAGGAGCTGACGGAGCAGGAGCTGCAGATAGCGCAGCTGGCGGCAGCACGCCATACGAACAGGGAGATTGCGCAAAGATTGTCGCTGTCGGAGGGGACAATTAAGCAATATCTCAATAAAATTTTTGCCAAGCTGCAGATTGATGCGGCGGCCAAAAATAAAAGACATCAGCTGGAGCGCTTTTTCCCAAACTCTTAACTAAAGGTTACTTATAGTTATTCTTGACCCGGTATATACTTTAAATGAAGAAGTATATGCCGGGTCTTTTTATATCCGGCGGTTAGGAGGCGGAAAAATGAAACGGCTGAAGGTTGTGCTCGGGGCGTGTCTGGCGATGCTCGTAGCCTTTACGGCATTGGCGTGGGCGGCGACGCAGTACAAAACAACTATTAAGGTAAACGGTACCAAACTGAATGTGCAGCGCTATGTAGAGGGCAAGGGGCCGATGAAGGATAAGGCGGTGCTGCTCAACAAGGATAATAAGGTTGTTGTGCGCTGGAAGCAGCGCGAGCTGAAAAAATGGTACTATGACGGTGATAAATATTTCCGCTTTGTACCCTACAGCTATGATATGAAAAACCTGAAGCCCGGCAGATATCGCTTGGTAACGACCAGCAACTTCGGCAAGGGCGGTGCAGTTAAAAAGACAGTCAACATCAGCTACAAGCCGCAGAGCAAGATGCAGTTCCGTGCGTCCAAGATTATCCGCAAGGGCAACGGCGATGTTTACCAGCGCCTGTATTTCAAAAAGAATAATTCCACGGGCAAGACCTGCTATGCCCAGATTTTCAATAAAAATAACAAGCTGGTCTACAGCACGAAATATAAAGCGAAAAATGCCAATCAGGATTTTGCTTTCAGCTGGAACGGCTGGGCAAGCGGCAACAGCGGCAAAAAATGTGCTAAGGGCGTATACACCGTGAAGTATTGGATGGATGGCGTTAATCCCAAAACTGCCAAATTCCGTCTGAGCATTTGAGGAGGGGAGCATAATGAAAGAAAAAATGATGCGTATTATCGTAACTGTTATGCTTACCCTGCTGCTGTGCAGTCTGACGCTGCTGGCAGGCGCCGCCTCCAAAAATGACTGGAAGAATACGGCAGGCTGCTATGTGTGGACCGAAAGCAGCCAGTATAATAACGGCGTGCTGAATATCAAACCCTTGGGCGATGATAAATACCTTTATGAGCTGAAGGTTATGCGCGGCAGTGAGGAAGAGGACAGTGCGGAGGATTTCGTTACTGCCGGCGTTTTTGAAATCAACGAGGACGGCGACGGTATTGCCGAGGTAGATTACCAAAATAATGATACGGTAGAGCTGCGCTTCGTACTGAAGGACAAGAGCGTTACCGCCTATCAGGACGGACCGCTGCCGCTTGATGTTCAGGGTGAATACGGATTCAACGAGGACAGCTTTGATGTATCCGAGGCTGCTGCCGCTGCGCTGCTTGCCGGCCTGCCGGAAAAGCAGACGGGCTTGCCGGAGGATGTTGATGATTATAAGCTGCTCTATGCGGAGGAGCCTGTGGACGGCTGGTTTTACCAGCTGACGGCGCTGGATGATGAGGGCGAGGTTATTGCCAAATTTTTGGTAGCTGCCGATTTGAGCGCTGTGTACCGCAACGATAAAGAGGATGAGGTAAGCCTTATTTACGGTGACCCGATCAATATGCTGGCTGCCAAAAGAGCACCGCTTGTAGAGGAGGATGAGCTGGAAGGTCCTGCAATCGAAAGCGGCGAGCTGGAGGGCGACGAGGATGCCCCCGACCTGCCTGCAACCGCAGCCTCCGAGCTTAGCCCGCTGGTGACGGTGGCTCCGGAGGAGGCAAGCCTGAAGGTGGGCGAGCGTACACGCATAGTTGCTTCGCTGCCGGGCTGCGTAGGCTATAATGTAACGGATTTGCGTTCCTCCAATAGTGATATAGTGAAGGTGGACGGCGATGTGCAGCTTTTGGCTGTGAAGCCGGGAACTGCGACGATTACCGGCAAGCTGCTGTTGGAAAAGGGCGAAAAAGCCTTTATGACGCAGATTACTGCCTATGAGCCGAAGCTGGAGGCTCCGAATCTGCCGGCGCACTTGGGAATAGACGAGGCGCTGAAGCTGGAGGCCTACGTTGTGGGCGAGGCTGACGGCGTGACACCGGAGTGGAGCGTGAGCGATGAAAAAATTGCCGTTATCGAAGATGGCAAGCTGATCGGCAAGGCTGACGGCGTTGTTACCGTTACGGCAGTACACGGCGAGATGAAGAGCCAATGGCCGGTGGCTGTGGGCACCGCAGAGCTGCCTGCTGCCGAGGATGAGGAAGAAAATGAGGATGACGATGACGGTTTTGGCCTGCTGACGATTATCGGCGGCGTTATTATCATCGGTGGTGCTGCCTTCTTCTTTTTGCGCAGAAAACGCAAATGATAAGCTGATGCTGTAAAGCGTTATGCTTACCGAAAAAATAATATGAAGCATCGGAGGCTGACCTGTGTCAGCCTCCTTGGTGCGCCTGCGGCGATACTGTTGTTTGTGCCCGCAGGCGTATTTTTTTGTGTGCGGGTATATGCTGTTACGTCCGTTTTTGCCTGCCCAAGCGCCCATGTCGTTGCCTGCAGGCGCGGAAAATCACACTTATTTTACACTCTGACAATGTTTCACAAAATCTCTGTAAAAAAAGTAACAAAAAGTTTTCAGTTGGACGTTACAAATGGCGAAAAATCTAGTATAATAATATTAAAGTGTACTATACTTTACAAAATCTCTGAGATCTCAAACTGGCGCCAAATCAATCAAAGTAAAATGAGGTAGAATAGTAGAAATGTTTTTTGATTAACAAGGAGCCGCACACTCGTGACTTTAGTCATGAGTTAGGCGACCTAAAATAGTCAGCGTATTGAGAAATTAATACGTAGCGACCAGAGTAGTTACACTGGTCCAATACTGTTTTAACTGCTGGAAACTCCTAAAGATAGCAGAACTACAACGTAAGGATGAAACAAGCCTAGGCGTGAATGGTTACGAAAGTAGAAAAAATCTGTTATATGGCATATGGTTAAAGCCTAAGTGCTGTTAAAAAATGGACAATCAGCAACTAAGCTCCGAACAGGAGAAAGCCCAACGACTATTCCTCCTGAGGGAAGTACCCGGCAAGCGATCGGTCGGGGATATGGACAGGCCCTAACGTGTAATGGCGAGGGATAAGATATAGTCTGTGCTTTGGCAAAAGCTAAAGAAGTTCATAAGAGAACTGCGTTAGGAGTAGCGTCCTTTCGTGAACGACAACCTCCAAAGTTACGACTAAAAAAGAACTACGATTCTTACATATGTTATCTAAAAACAATAAAAGTCAAGTAAACGCGTAAATTTCTCTGCTATATATGTTATAATTAAGAGAGTACATCCAAAAGCAAAAAGAGAAATGAGCGTATTAACTATGGAAAAAGCTTATAAGTTTAGAGTTTACCCTAATAAAACGCAGGAAAACTTAATACAAAAAACCTTTGGTTGTGTCCGTTTTGTCTATAACTACTTTCTGGATAAGAGAATAAAAGCTTATGAGGCAGACAAAACAACGCTAAATTATAGTAAATGTTCTGCCGAGCTGACAAAACTGAAAAAGGAATATGAGTGGCTGAAAGAACCGGACAAATGCTCTTTGCAAAATTCTCTTAAAAATTTAGATGCCGCGTATCAAAATTTCTTTAGGCGTAAAGAAGCCAGTTATCCGAAGTTTAAGTCAAAGAAGAACAGACATAGAAGCTATAAGACCAATTACACTAATAACAATATTGCTTTCGTCGATGGCAAAATAAAACTTCCCAAGATTGGCAAAGTAAGATTTAGAGATAAACAGATACCACAAGGGAAAATAATAAATGCTACGATATCGCAGACACCTAGCGGAAAGTATTTTGTTTCAATATGCTGTACAGAAGTAGAAAAACCTGCGTTTGTAAGAACCGATAAATATGTCGGTATAGATTTGGGTATTAAAGATTTTGTTATAACGTCTGACGGAAACAAATATAATAATCATAGATACCTGCAAAAATCGTTATCAAAACTTGCTAAACTCCAGCGTGAATTATCTCGAAAAACAAAAGGTGGTTCAAATTGGGATAAAGCAAGAATAAAAGTAACGAAATTGCAGGAAAAGATTGTCAATCAACGAAAAGACATGTTGAACAAACTGTCGACTGAACTTATAAGAAAATATGATGTGATTTGCTTAGAAGATTTACAAGTAAAAAACATGATCAAAAACCATAAGTTAGCTCAAGCAATATCAGATGTCAGCTGGTCTGAATTTGTCAGACAGTTAAACTACAAAGCTGAATGGTATGGTAAAGAATTAGTAAAAATAGATAAGTTCTTTCCTTCAAGTCAGACTTGTCATATTTGCGGATATATCAACAAAGATGTTAAAAATCTGGGAATAAGAGAATGGATATGCCCTGAATGCAAAACAGCCCATGACAGAGATATAAATGCAGCAATTAATATTCTAAACGAAGGATTAAGAACATTTAATATAGCATAGATAACGTATATAAGAACCGTAGGAACTACGGGGATAGCCCAGCGTATCTGAATCTGTTAGGATTCTTGGCTGGGAACCCCGCGACTTTAGTCGTGGGAGGTTCAGTCTTACGACACACCAGTTTTCAGACCTCCCAGTGAGGCACGCAGCTTTATTTTGCGCGTTACGCGCGGCTGCGCACATAATAAATGCACCTACTGCAACATGTACAGAGGTGTTCCCTTTCATATTTTAAAGGATGAAGAAATTTCCCGTCAGATAGCGCTGGCGGCCCATTACGGCAAGAACAAGGTGCGCCGCGTCTTTTTGGCGGACGGCGATGCTTTGGTGCTGCCGACGGCCAAGCTGCTGAAGATTCTGCAGGTACTGCGCGAGCAGTTTCCGCATCTGCAGCGAGTTGCCAGCTATGCTGCGCCCAAGGATATCCTGCGCAAGAGCGAGGAGGAGCTGCGCCAGCTGAAGAAAGCAGGCCTGAAGCTTTTGTATTATGGCATGGAAACTGGCGACGACGCTACGCTGAAGGCTGTCAACAAGGGTGTTGATGCCGAGCAGGCAATCGAAGCAGGTCGCAGGGTTACTGCCAGCGGTATGAAGCTTTCCATGATGATTATTCTGGGCCTGGCAGGTGCGGAGGGCAGCGAACGCCACGCACTGGCAACTGCTAAGGCGATTAATATTATCAAGCCGACGCATTTGAGTGCACTTTGCCTGATGCTGTACCGCGGCAGCGAGCTGCTGGACCAGTACGAGGCAGGCAAATTCAATCCGCTTTCACCGGCAGGACTGATGCGCGAGCTGAAGCTGATAATAGAGAATATAGATTTACCTGCGGACAAGCACTGCCTCTTCCGCAGTAACCATGTATCGAACTACGTTCAGCTGGCAGCAACACTGCCGCATGACAAGCAAAGGCTGCTGCGCGATATTGATTACAGTATTGCTCAGCTCAGCAAGCTGAAAAGTTGGGACGTATATAACTATAATTAATTTTTGATTTTGCATTTGAGCGGGGCTGATGAAGATGAAAAAGAAGCTGGCTTCTGTGCTGACCGTAATCATGCTGGCCTGCAGTCTGCCGTGGCAGGCACAGGCTGCAGCACCTATTGTCAGCAACAAACCGCATAAGGCACCGGTGGCAATGCCGCCGGCCGTAAGCGAGGCGCAGCCTGTGAAGGCGGTGCCAGAGCCTGCTGCCGTCAAGGCCGATACCGCAGCCAAGCCTGCTGCCGAAGTGAAGGCGCCCAAGCAGGCGCAGCCTGAGAAAAAGGCGAAGAAAACCGCAAAGAAAAAGTCTAAAAAAACTAAGGAAAAGCAGTCCAAGGTGCAGGTGCAGCAAAGCAACTGGCGCCTGAAGGTGGCGCAGCAAAAGCTGCAGGTGCTGGGCTTCAGTGACGAACGCCCCAGCGGACGCATGACGGAGGCTACCAGCAGCGCGCTGAAAAGCTTTCAGAAGCAGCACAAGCTGAAGGCGGACGGTGAGTTGAATGATGCAACCTATCATAAGCTGACATGGGAGGCCTTTGCCAAGGAGGGCATCCCTAAGGTTAAGGGCAAGGAAATCGTCAGCCGTGCCGCCAAATACAAGGGTGTTCCCTATGTGTTCGGCGGAACCACGACCAAGGGCTTTGACTGCTCCGGCTATGTGCAGTATGTGTTTAAGGACTGCAAGGCCAAGCTGCCGCGACTGGCAGACGAGCAGGCGTTACAGGGGATTTTTGTAACGCAGAAGCAGCTGCGGCCCGGCGATTTGGTATTCTTTACCACCTACGCCGCAGGCGCATCGCATGTGGGCATTTATGCCGGTGACGGACAATTTTGGAGCGCATCCTCGTCCAAGGGTGTAATCCTTTCGTCGCTGAAGGACGATTACTGGAAACAACGCTATTATGGAGCACGCCGGGTGTTGATTACGAACGGCGAGGTTTATAAATAAAAGTTCTGCTGACGGCAGCCGACTGCCGGACAGCTGGGGAGGGTATAAAACATGATTCGTGAGAGAAGAAATAAGGATAAGCTGGCTGCTTATTACAGAAAGTTTATGGAAGAGGGCATTGTTGACCCCAACGTGCATCCGTGGGTTGCAGACAGCTGGCAGCGTTGCCGTGCTATGCATCTGCCGCACGAAACTATGCCCAAAATCAATAAGCTGAGCCACGAAGAGATTATCGCACACCAAAAGACACATGAGTTCATTGTCAAATATGTTGACGGTCTGTATGAGCAGAGCAAGCAGCATTTCAATATCCATAACCTGAGCATGCTGCTGATTGACGAAAACGGCTATGTAATCAAAAACTACGCTATGCCGTTCTTCCAACGCATTATCGAGGATATTCAGGGTATGCGCGTGCTGGAGGAGGATGTTGGTACCTCCAGCATCAGCATTGCGCGCGAGCATAACGTGCCCTTTTTGATGTTCGGCCCGGAAATGTGGATTAAGGACAGCCATTCCGGCGATGCCTGCAGTGCGCCTATCTGCGTAAACGGCAAAATCCGCTATATTATTTCCTTCTTTTCTCTGGACCAGAACGATTTGCCCTATGATTTGCTTTTGAGCCTGCTTATGACGATGAAATATTCCATCGAACAGCACCTGAACATGCTGGAGGCCTGGAGCATCAACCGTATTATGATGGAACAGCTGCCGGTAACCGTTTACTGGCTGGGCAAGGACGGCAGCGTGAAATATTGCAACGAAAACGGCCGCAAGCGTCTGGAAGGACATGAGCGTCTGGAGGATGTGTTCCTGAACTACGAGCATATTCCTATTAAAAAAGCGTTGCATGGCGTAGCAACACAGCGTCGTGAAATTACCTGGATTACCCAAGACAGAACCTTTGAGGATATTACCACCGTTATGCCTATTAAGGTTGGCAGCGAGGTAGAAAGTGCTTTGGTGCTTTCCATGTCCATTGAGGATTTGAAAACAACCATCGCCCATGCAACCGGTTACAGCAGCCGTTACAGCCTGTACAGCATGGTTGGTGAAACCAGCGAATTTTTGGCGCTGCAGCATAAGGCAAGCCGCGTTGCCCGCACCGACCACAACATCCTGCTGCAGGGCGAGCCCGGTACCGGCAAACAGCGTTTGGCACACGGCATTCATCAGGCCAGCCCACGCGCTGCCGCTCCGTTGATTGCGGTAAAATGTCACAACGCATCTATGGCAGAGCTGGAGGCTGAATTCTTCGGCACCAATGAAGACGGACAGCAGTCCGCAGGCAAGCTGGAGCTTGCTATCGGCGGTACGCTGTTCCTCGACGAGGTAGAAAAACTGCCGCTCGAAATGGGCGACAAGCTGGCTGATGCGCTGACGCACGGTCTGCCTGCAACGGAAAAGGGCGGCAAGCCGCGTATGTTCGATGTGCGCGTAATCGCTGCCTGCGATTCCAACCTCAAGCGTTTGGCAGACAAGGGACTGTTCTCCCGTAATCTGTATGAGCTGGTGCTGGATACCACCATGCGCGTGCCGCCTCTGCGCGAGCGCGTGAAGGATATCGAGGTTATCGCTTCGCATATTCTGGTGGAAATGTCCGCACAGCACAACCTGCCACAAAAACGCCTTTCTCCCGAAGCTGTTTCCCTGCTGCTGTCCTGCAGCTGGCCGGGTAACATCAAGCAGCTGCAGGGTGTTATCGAGCAGGCCTTCTTCCACACTCCCGGCAGCATCATCGAAGCAGAAAATATTAAGCTGCCCGGTGACAAAACCTTGGAGCGCTCCTGGAAGTATGACAAGGAAGCCTTTATTGCAGCCTGGAAATCCGCTGGCGGCAATATCAGTAAGCTGGCAACAATGCTTGATGTCAGCCGTGTAACCTTGTACCGTTATCTGAAGAAGTACGGCCTGGGACCGAAAGCAAAATAAAATTTATCATGATTGCCCTCGAAGCAGGCTTGCCCTGCTCCGGGGGCTTTTGTGTTTTGGGCGGCGAGGTTGGCGCTGCGAGACGAGTTTATAAGAGAAAAGTGCAACATGTTGCAAAAATCTTTTTCAGAAATGGCGTTGAGGGTGAATATTGGGAAGAAAAAGGCGAACTTAGAAGAGATTTGTTCAATATGTTACATAATATCTTGTATAATAACGCTAATATCGGTTGATAGTTTGCTAAAGCTAATTTTAAAATAAAAATAAATTTTTTCGACAATCTTTTGCAAAAAAGCCTATAAAAAACACGTAACATCAGTCTGCATGCGGTTTACAAGGCTTTTTTGAAAAATAATATAGTTAAAATATTAGTACCTGTTCGCATATTGCTTAAAGCAAATGGAAGTGCTATAACTAAAAATGTATTATAATTGTTAGCCGGAGTAAAAAGAGCGTCAAGTGTACTTGAAGCTGTTTTGCGAAGGTTTGTTGCCCGGTGCTGCTGCAGGACCGCGGATGGCAGAAAACAGCAATATCGGCTCAGGACAATTAATACAATAGTTGTTTAACTTGTTTCCACACGTGGCAGGTGTCGCGTACCGTATGTAAATAATATTATTTATGTGGGAGGAATTTTTGATGAACAAAGTATTCAAAGTAATTTGGAGTGAGGCGCGCAACGCATATGTTGTTGTCTCCGAAATCGCAAAAAATCATGGCAGTAAAAGCTGCTCTACCAAAAAGCTGTTGACAATGCTGATTGCAACAGGTGTGATGACCTGTGCAAGCATGGCTCCGGCGATGGCTGATAATCCGGCATCGGATGACGCTAACAAAGGTTGGAATCTGTCTGTTAATAATGGTATAACAGCAGGAACTGAAGTACAACCTGGCGGTTATGTTAACTTTAACGGTGACGAAGGAAATATCATCGTAAGTGCAACAAAGGAATTTTTTGGCCCTTCCGTTCAAGTTAAACTTAGCAGAGACCTTAATGTTGACAGCATTCATGCTGGTGAATTCTTCATGAATAATGATATGGGCATTGGTTTTGGCGGCGATGCTTACATTACCCAAAGCGGTCTGAATGCTAACGGTAAAGTAATTACCAATGTAGCAGCAGGTACTAAAGCTACTGATGCTGTAAACGTAGGCCAACTGAACAGCGCTGTAGCAGAAAGCGGTTAGAAGCTCGCTACAAATGGTGCTGTAACTGATCTGAAAGAGATTAAAAATAATGCTATTGTCAATTTCGAAGGTGATGAGAACATTGGCGTAAGCAACGAAACTGTTGATGGAATTAACACTGTAAAAGTTGAACTGAACAAAGATCTGAAAGTTAACCAAGTAAATGCAGGCGACTACTTCTTTGATGCCGAACGTGGTGTTGGTTTTGGCGGCGATGCTTACATCACCAAAAATGGCTTGAATGCTAACGATAAAGTAATCACTAACGTAGCTGCAGGCGAAGTAAGCAAAACCTCTACTGACGCTATCAACGGCAGCCAACTGAATCAGACCAATGAGAATGTTGCAGCATTGGATAAACGCGTAACCCAGAACGAAGCAGATATCGCTCAAAACAAAGCAGACATTGCTCAAAATAAAGCAGATATCGCTACCAATAAAGCCGATATTGCAACCAACAAGGCAGATATTGCTACCAATAAAGCAAACATTGCCCAAAATGCAGCGGACATCAAAAAGGTTGAAGAGCTTGCTAAGAAGCACACCACTGTTACCGCAGGTGACAACATCACTGTAACCGAAGACACCAATAAAGACGGTGGCAAGGAATACAAGGTTGCTCTGGACAAAGATATTAAGCTTGACAGCGTAACTACCGGCCAGACTGTAATGAACAATGACGGCCTGAAGGTTGGCGATAAGGTTAGCGTAACCGCAACTGCTGTAACCGCAGGCAAGACTTCTATCAGCGATGAAGGCGTGAAAGTTGGCGACAAGACCTATATCAGCGCTGACGGCCTGAACGCAAATGACCAAAAGGTTACCAATGTAAAAGCAGGTGACATCAGCGAAACCTCTAAGGACGCTGTAAACGGCAGCCAACTGTATAAGACCAATCAAGAAGTTGTTAACAACACCAACCGCATTAACAAGCTCGGCAGCCGTGTAAACAAGGTTGGCGCAGGCGCAGCTGCTCTGGCAGCACTGCATCCGATGGACTTTGATCCGGACGACAAACTGACCTTCTCCGCAGGCTATGGCAACTATGCAGGCGAAAACGCTGCAGCAATCGGCGCATACTATCGTCCTGACGAAAAGGTAATGTTCAGTGTTGCAGGTACCGTAGGCAATGGTGAAAACATGGTTAACGCAGGCGTATCCTTCGCTCTGGACCGCACCAACCATGTAAGCAACAGCCGTACCGCTCTGGCTCGTGAGGTTATCGACCTCCGCGGTCAACTGGCAGTAATGGGCGCTAAGATGGCTAAGATGGAAAAAGCATTCGGTATGCTGGATGAAACCAAGACCAAACTCTTCCCGGATGTTCCGGCTAACCACTGGGCATATGAATACATCGCTAAGCTGGCAGGCAACGGCTACATCGAAGGCTATCCTGACGGCAACTTCGGCGGTGACCGCCTGATGACTCGTTATGAATTTGCTGCAATGCTCTATCGTGCAATCGAAAACGGCGCAGCTCTGGAAGAAAAGATCATCAAAGAATTTGAGCCTGAATTGGGCCGCATCCGTGTAGACCGCATCAGCGGCGAAGACGGCGATCGCGATAAGATTGAACGTGTACGCGTAAACGATACTAAAGGCGAGCGCGACCATTACGGCAACAAGCTGGCAAAATAAATTGTCGGCAGTGACAAGTGAATAAAGCTCAGTAAACAGTAAAGGCGTTCTCCCGCAGGGGAGAACGCCTTTTGCAGTAATGAAATATGCCCTAAGTGTAATAGCACTTTTTGTTTAACGAACTATTGTTTTTAAAGCGTTTCTGTGTTATAATTACCTTAGTTGCATAGGTAGCCGCATTTTTGCGGAGCTTATGCCTGGTCGTGCGGACCAGTGGCGCCTGTCGAGCTTTCGGCAGGCGCCTTTT
>ERZ825137.4090-NODE-4090-length-14950-cov-5.417523_pt1 | contig 14950 bp, 18 predicted proteins | sample MGYA00519873_ERZ825137 | MGnify/ENA primary metagenome ERZ825137 (study PRJEB31778, sample SAMEA3449190) | human gut metagenome | biome: human gut; feature: human-associated habitat; material: faeces | place: United Kingdom | collected 2010/2012 ...
CGCTTAAAATAGGGAGATATAAAAAATGACAGAAGCAAGATTATATAATTTAGCTTGTGACCAATTACTTGAGGATTTTGTTGAGGTGTGTTCTGTCGTACCCTAATGATGAAGTAAAGCAATATGAAAAAGGAGGTTTTATGGACCGAGTTAGTTCAAACTAATTCAGAAATGAGAGATAAAAAAAATATTGGTTAAGGAGGAAGAAAAGTGAATGAGAAATATAATGAAGAGTATGAAAGATTTAAACTAGACATTTCTATAGGCTTGTATGATAATGCTATCATAGCGATGTCAAGTAATTTCGGTAGGCTTTTAGCCTTTTTAGAGTTATCAACTTTTAATGATATTGAGCGAGAACAGGAAGAGGAAAAAATCCGCGAATTATATCATATTTGGAAAAAAAGGTATTATTTTAAAGGAGGAAGAAAAAATGAATATTAAGGAAGAAAAAATGAATATTAAGGAAGAAAAAGACAATGTTAAGATTTATGTGATTAATTCTAATACAGGTCACATAGTTAGAAGTGAAAGTATTATAACAAACGAGCCACTAATAACAATAGCAAAAAGATATGCAACTAAAGATTTTATTGTTATTGTTTTAATACCTAATTTTTATTGTTTTTATATTAAAGGTAAATCATATTATTGTGAAGCTACTAACGACAATGTAATAATTGATTTTTTCAAAGATGTGTTAAGTGGTTTATATGATAATGCTAGAGACTCTTACCATATTGAATACGGCAGAGTTGCGACAATATGTCAATATACTAACACTGTAGACCCTAGTAAATACGATATACTTTTAACCTGTATAGATAATATATGGGAAACAAGATATTATTCAAGATTGTTAAGGAGAGGTAAAAATGATTAAATACAGATTGCACAATATTACAGATTTTGGTGTAGAAATTCATGATTTTTATACTGAAAACTCACTAAACAATTATATAGCAGTATTCGTAGACCCTCCGTATTGGGTAGAAAATTTAGAAACTAATAAAAGTGTTTATACAGGTTTTACTGATATTAATAGTGATACTTTATATAAACTTGATAATTCAACTCTTAATGAGTTAGGTTTAGTTAGACCCGATAATGTTTCACGTGAAACATTGCAGGAAACTCCTATCGAGTGGATAACGAGGCACACACCTACAGAAGAAAAAGAGCCATACACAAAACTAGAAAAAATATCCTCTTTCTTAGACATTTTATCAGTTATAATTATGGCAACATTTTTATTATATTTATTCTTATCATCTGTATCATTTATTGCAGAGCATTTTTCAGATTTTACTTGGAAAATATTTAGTATTTTATAAGGAGGAAAAACATGGCAAAATTAACTAACGCATTGTTACGATACAAAGTAATGTTCACAAAAAGTGGCACCGGCGGCTATACTGCTCGTGTCATGCTACCTAAAGAAGCAGTAAAAGATTTAGATATTCATGCAGGTGATTATATAGAGTATACCCGCGTTCCACATGGTTTATTATTGCGAAAAGTTGAGAGGTGCGAATAATGGCAAATAAGCGAATAAAAAAGAAACAAACAAAACAGGATATTTTACGAAAAGAATATTCTCATGAATATACTAATTATTTATCCCGTGTCAGAAATCAGCAAAAACAAGGTGTTCAAGTACAGATAATTAAGCGTGTTAAAAATCCATCTAAAGCCTCTATTGAAAGATTGAAAAAACAGAGAGCTAAAGAAATACGTGATAAAGCGTCTGTTGTAAATATGCTGACAGGAGAGTCAATATCTTATAAAGAATACGGACGTAAACATGCACTTGAAATTAATAGAGTTTTTACGAAATTAACACCGCAAGAACAGGAATATGCTAGGCTTCACGATTACAATACAGCAAAAGAGTTAAAAGCGTTACAAAAAACAGGCATCAAGGTAAATATAGCAACACCTGTATTAGATTATGAGGCTATTATAGACTCATGGTATGACTCTTTAGAGAGTTTTGAACAAAAAACAGCTGGCTATTTAAGAGAAAAAACAGACGCTTTATTAGCCAACGCGTCAGATAAAGAAAGAGCGTTATTTGCTTATACTTACGCGAAAGAACCAGAAGCATTTCCAACAGACCCTTACATGGATAAAGCCAGGGTTGACGCTGTGTTTTGGAATATTTTATGTAGAATGGGCGTTCTTAGCAACACAGAAGATTTTCAAGAATTTTTACAAGAGCAAGATATTGTTATTGAAAAAGAATAAAAAGAGGGTGAGTCTAATGCCACGGAAAAAGAATATCACTTTTTGGGCATGCGATTTTGAAACAACTGTTTGGGGTGAAGAGGTAGAACAGAAAAAAGGTAAAAAACAAGACAGTACAGAAGTTTGGAGCGGTGCAGACGTGGCGTTATATGATGAAACTGAAACAGTAACAATAACTCACTCTATAAGAGATTTTTTAAATAGATTTTTAACAATGAAAGGTAATAATATATTGTATTTCCATAATCTAGCTTTTGATGGCTCTTTTATAGTTGATTTTTTATTGCGGGAGGGTTGGAACTGGGTACACTGTAAAGACAAGGAAATGAGGTCAAAAGAATTTCAGACTTGCATTTCTGATATGGGGTCTTGGTATTGGATAAAATTAAAATGGAATAAAACTTTTTTAGAGATACGAAACTCTTTAAAGCTTATGCCCTCTTCCTTGAAAAATATTGGAAAATCATTTGGCACAAAGCACCAAAAACTAGATATGGAATATGTTGGTGAAAGATATGCCTATTGTGATATATCTGAAAGTGAGAAAAAATATATTGAAAATGATGTATTAGTGTTAAAAGAAGCACTTGAAATGATGTTCAATGAAAAGCACGACAAATTAACAATTGGTTCATGTTGTTTATCAGAATTTAAAGGGTTTTATAATACTAAACAATATGATAAGTTATTCCCCGATATCAGAGAAGATTATCTTGACGACTCTATCACAGATGTATGGAGTCAGTGGGATTATATACATAAGTCATACCACGGCGGTTGGTGTTATGTAAATCCACGATACGCACATATGGTAGTTGGAGATGGTTTAGTGTATGATGTAAACTCTCTCTATCCATCTATGATGCATAGTATAAGCGGAAATAAATACCCGTTTGGTCACGGTGAATATCATAGAGGAGCGCCATCTGATGAACTTATAAGTTCTACTAATAAATATTTTTTTATTCGTTTTAACTGTAGATTTCAATTGAAAGCAGGAGCATTTCCGTGGTTACATATTAGGGATAGCGCTTTATATAAAGCTAATGAGAATTTATACACTTCTAACGTAAGATATAAAGGCGAATACTATAGATACTATCGTGATATTGACAGACAGATGCATGATACAAATGTAACTTTAACGATGACTTGCACTGATTGGGCACTATTTCAAGAAACATATGATATTTATGATTTGATGATATATGATTATATTTGGTTCTACGCAAGAGAGGGTTTTTTCGATGAGTATATTGATAAATACGGTACAGAAAAAAGAACCTCAAAAGGGTTTAAGAGACAAAAAGCGAAACTCTTTTTGAATAACCTTTACGGTAAATTTGCTATGTCGGATAACTCCTCATATAAAGAGCCTTATCTTGATGATAATGGTATTATTAGATTTGTTCTACACGAAGAGCATGAAAAGAAAGTAGGATATATCCCTATTGGTAGTGCTATTACTTCTTATGCCATGAATTTCACTATTCGTCATGCTATGGCAAACTATGACCGTTTTTGTTATGCTGATACAGACTCAATTCATTTGATAGGGCTTGATAAAGCGAATAAAGTTGCGGAACATCCCTCTAATTTCTGTTGTTGGAAATGCGAAAGTACATTTGATTTTGCCTATTATGAACGTCAAAAGACTTATGCAGAACATATAGTTGAGGAGAACCACGAGCCTTGTGAGCCTTATCTTGATATCAAGGCTTGTGGTATGAGTAGCCAAGCAAAGCGAAAATTTATTGAAGACGGAAAAGATATCTCCGAGTTATCCACTGGACTTAGTATGGAAACTTGTAATTTGAAAGCAGAGAGGATAAAAGGAGGAATAGTATTAAGAAATAAAGACTTTAATATTCACAAGCAAAAAGATAAAAAAATTATAATATAATACTTGACTATATTTAGTCATTGTGTTATTATAATAATGTAATAAATAAAACATATTACATTGCAATTCACACTCAAAGAAAACAGAAAAAAGGAGGAAAAAAATGTTTACAAGGACATTAGTTACAGCAGAGGTATCTGTAGAAAGAATTTACAAAGACAAGGAGACGGGAGAAATCAAGAAAGATTGCTTTGATGAGAAACTGGCAAATTGCAAGACAAGGGAAAAAGCCGAAATCTTGATTGAAAAACAGTACAAAGGGGATGTTGTTTCCATTTTAGATATTAAATTTAAATTGGAAAAACGTGTCATGACTGATGAACAGTTCTTACTCAACTCAGATGTCAAGAACGAAAAAATTGTCACCGAAGCAGAATTGCAGGAAATGAAAAAGGAAGATTATAAGGAAAAATAGGAGGAAATTATTATGGTAGAAATTAAAGAAATGAGCAGAGAGTTTACAAAGGTCGAGAAGTATCTTATGACCACAGCACCCGACATTGAACCGTTAAAAAATATTGCTGACGGGGCATCAATCCCAGTTGACGGTTATATTATTTTTAATGATATCAAGGATAATGGAGACGCGCAGGAAATTGTGAGTATTATTACAACAGAGAAAAAAGTATATTCAGGGCAGTCCTCGACTTTTAGACAGTCTTTGAAAGATATTGAAAACGTCATGGAGGGCGAAAAATTCTCAATTATTAAAATTAGTGGAAAGACAAAAGCAGGACGCGATTATATTAACTGCACCTTGGACGTGTCAAATTTATAATATAACGGCGCGAAAAACAGTTCTATTTCTCTTCTTATTAATGGGGTGGCAATATGCTACCCCATATTTTTTGAATAAAAATGTTTCACGTGAAACATTAAGGAGGTATTGACATGAAAAATGATGGCTATTATCATTGCGATAGATTGCTAACTTTAAAAGATAAAAACGGGAATATCCCCGATATCTATATAGTTGACGGTAACAGAACGGCAGGCAAAAGTTATTCTATTAAGTCTAGACAAGTATCTGATTTTTTGAAAGATAAATATAGACCCGAAAATCAATTTATCTATCTATATAGAAATGTAGTTGATATGAAGAATTGTGCTGATACATATTTTGGTGATATATCTGAAAAATTTGACGGGTATGTCATGACTGAAAAGAGTTTGATGAATGGTTCACTTGTTCAATTATTTCTAAATGAAGAACCATGCGGTTATTGCTTAGCGCTATCAGTAGCAAGAAAGTATAAAAAAATGCGTGGGTTATTTGTCAACATTCGTTCTGTATTTTTTGACGAATATCAAGATGAAGATAACGTATATTTGACAAATGAGGTGAATAAGCTTTTATCGTTGCTCACAACTATTAGTGCAGGACATGGAAAGCAACATAGAAGAGTCGTTTTATATATGGCTTCAAATACGGTGTCATTATTAAACCCTTATTATAGCGTTTTTGGCATCAATAAAATGCTAAAATATAACACCAAATTTTTGCGTGGTGATGGGTGGGTGTTCGAGCGAACTTATAATGAAAATGCTTCAACAGCTTATAGGGAAAGTGGTATTGCGCGAGCATTTCAAGATGCATCTTATAACGAATACGCTAGTGAAAATAAATATCTGAATGACAACGATTGTTTAATAGGTAAGCCAACAGGACAGTCTCGTTATATTTGTACAATTCGTTTCAATGAAAAAATGTACAACGCAAGAAAATATGACACTTATATGTATATATCAACAGGGGCAGACGAAAGTTTCCCTACACGAATATGTTTTACGAAAAACGATGTCATAGATAATACAGCAATACGAGTAAATTCAACTCATTATATTGTAGTAATGTTACGAGAATATTTTAACAGAGGTTTACTGTTATTTGAAAATTTGGAGTGTAAGAACATGATATTTGACGTCATATCTTTTTAATGTTTCACGTGAAACATTGACATTTTAAACTATATTTGCTATAATTATAATGTACCCAAAATAATACAAGCATTGTAATTGATATACACGCACATAGACAAGTAGTCTGATATCAATTTATGGCGTTGCGTTCCCTTTGCATTGATTATTTTGTAACGTACAAAATGTTTCACGTGAAAAATGTTTCACGTGAAACTTTTTATATTTACAAACATGTTTATTTATGTTATCATATAAAAAAAAAGGAGGTGATAACATGAATGAAATCATGACAATGATTAACACGCTAGGTGTACCAACTGTTGTGGCTATCGCGTGCATGTGGTATGTGAAATACCGAGAGGACAAAAACGACGAAAGAATAGATAAACTAAATGAGTTGCACAAGCAGGAAATGATAGATATCACAGAAGCGCTAAACAACAACACGATTGCGCTTCAGCGTATTTGTGACACATTTGAGAAGGAAAAAACAGAGGTGTAAAAAATGAATGTAAAAAAGGCTGTCGATATTTCATATCATAATGGGCTTGTTGATTTTGAAAAGTTAAAGAATTCTGTTGATTATGTTATAATTCGTTGCGGATATGGACAAGATAAGACTTCTCAAGATGATAAGCAATGGGAAAGAAATGTCGGTGAATGTGAACGATTGGGTATAGCATACGGTGTATATTTCTATTCTTACGCAAAAACAAAAGCAAATATCGAGGGTGAAATTAACCATTGCCTTAGGTTGTTAAAAGGTCATAACCCAATTTTACCAGTATTTTTTGATAGTGAAGAAAAAGGCACGCAATATGTCGCAAAACACAACGCAAAGCGATTTTGTGATGCTATGCTGACTAATGGGTATAGAGCAGGAATTTACGCTAGTAAATCATGGTATGAAAATTACATTGGTGAAAGTTGGGGTTATGATATATGGATTGCTCGATATTCAAACACGTTAGACATGTATAATGTTGATATTTGGCAGTATAGCAGTAATGGTAGAGTTGACGGCATTAACGGCAGATGTGATGTGAACCACGTATATAAAGATTATACGCATGAAAATAATTCTAACAACGTTATAAATGATATGATTGGAGGTATTAATGGAATGAATGCACTTTTTCAAGATAAAGAAAGCGGAAATTGGTTTTGGTTCAATGGGGATAAGGTAAGACATATAACTGAGGGTGCTTGTCTTGAGATTTTGAAAAAAATCCATTTAGACAGCACAGGCAGACCGATACCGTGTTACGTTTACGATAACACTTCCCCGTGGGATTTAAGGATATTACAGGCGGTTTGTTCAGACGTGGAAACGTATGAAAAAAATTCAACAAAATAATATCTATGATATGTTTCACGTGGGGGCGAAAATGTTTCACGTGAAACATTTTATTTGGAGGTGTAAGAAATGCCAAATATCAATATATCATATCAATGGGCAATAAACGCATGCAATGCGCCTAACATTGGATATTCACAGGCATATCGGTATGGACAGACAGTAAATGGCATTACTTATTATGATTGTAGCTCGTTCATATCAAAGGCATTAACAGAGGGTGGATTTTTTAGTGTAAACCCTTGGTTCACGACAAGAACAGAAGAAAGTTATTTATTACAAGCAGGTTTTCAAGAAATTAATATCAATGAAGCGTGGCAGGCGGGGGACATAGTATTGCGTAGTGGGCACACAGAAATGGTATATCAAGGAGCAGGAGCAGGAAACGGTGGTATTACTATGGGAGCGCACAGTGGACGTTATCCATTACCCAAACAGGTCAGCATTAATTCATATACTGCTAAGCCCTCAGACTGGACAAAACTATATCGATACGGGAGTAGTGCAGGAATGCCCCTCGAATGGATACACGGGAACCGATATCTGACAGACGATGAGATGAGAAACAATGCATATGTTTTTTATAGCACCATGTTTTTTAAGGATTTCACTCTAAATGCAATTGCAGGAATGCTAGGGAATATTGAGATAGAGTCTAATATTAACCCTGAGTTATGGCAGTCGCTAAAAGAGGGAAACTATAACGGTGGTTATGGTCTTGTCCAATGGACACCTGCTACAAACTATACAGACTGGGCGAACGCTAACGGCTATGATATCACAGACGGGTATTATCAATGCGTTTGGCTTGATGAAGAAACAGCAAATAGCGGTCAATGGATAGAAACAACTTCCTATCCGATATCATGGGAAGAATTTCGAAAGTCTACGAAAGAACCCGACTATCTAGCTTTAGTTTTCTTAAAAAATTTTGAGCGCGCAGGGGCTGAAAAAGAAGAGGAAAGAAAAAAGAATGCATTAAAATGGTATGCGTATCTTCAAACATTATCACCGTACCCAATACATCCACACATAAAAAAGTCAAAAATGCCACTTTACTTTTTCTTTCCGTGGTGATATAATGATAACTGTAAAAGGGTATCACTAATAAAAAGGAGGAGTCTTAATGGATTTTAATGAAGCTTTAAGCGAATTAATTGACGCTGTAGCAGACGTGGAAGAACACGGAGACGCTATTGAAGTCTTACAGAATTACGAGGGCGAAAGAAGCGGAGAAACGAACAGCGAATGGAAAGACAAGTATATGAAACTCGAAAGCGAGTACAAAAAACGCTTTAAGGAGCGCATGAAAGAGTCTGCTACTAATGCAGATAACGAAGAAAAGAAAGATGAAAAAGAAGAAAAAATCACTGTCGAAGATTTGGACTTTGATGGTAAGACAGAATAAGTAAGGAGGGGGGGTATGATAAATGGCAGTTGCAACAAATAAAAATATTTTAAAAGCAGTAAGACAGGAACTATCCTTTGAAGCTCAGAACCATTTACCTGTAGAAGTTTCAGACAATTTACAGAGTGTTTATGATAATATTCTGAATTATGCGCCTGTTCGCAACGAAATTGTTCCGTCACTGATTAATCGTATTGGTATGCAGACGGTAGACAGTATCGCTTGGCGAAATCCTTTAGCAAGGTTCAAGAAAGAGCCTATGCGTTACGGGGAGACACATGAAGAAACATACGTGAATATGTGTAAAGGTCGCGTCTATGACTCACAGGCAGATTTTAAATTCGCTTTTCAACAGTACCAGTCTTACATTATGAGCGTATTCCATAATGTCAATCTTGAGATACAATACCCAGTTACAGTTACATACGATAACTTGAGAAAAGCTTTTACAAGTGAGTATGGAATTCGTGACATGATTATGGCAAAAATGGAGAGTGCTATCACAGGCGCGAACTGGGATGAATATCTTGCAATGCGTGATTTGATTAATATTGGTTATAAAAAAGAGGTTCTTCCCGCAGTTACAGTTGATGCCGTTATTGATGAAGCAACGGCGAAAAAATTATTGATTGCGGTCAAAAGAGCGGTTGGCGAGTTTGGTTTCCCATTGCCAGAAAATAATCCAGCAGGTGCAACTTCTCACGCTATGCCAATAAACCTTATTTGGATAACTACGCCAAACGTGAACGCACAGATTAGTGTTGACGCTTTAGCTTATGCATTTCATATGGATAAGGCAGACGTAGCAGTTCAGACTGTTATTGTAGATAAATTCGCAAATAAGGCTATTCAAGGCGTTCTTTGTGATGTTCGGTTCTTTAACGTGCGCGACCAGTTCAAGGAAATGACAGACCAAAAACTTGCTAACGTATTATCTTGGAACTACTTCTATACACAAGTAGAAATGGTAAGTGCAAGCCCGTTTTATCCAATTCGTGTATTCACAACAGACACTGTTGTTGATATACCTACGTTATCCATAACAGAAGGAACTTATACAGCAGGACAGACACAGGAAGTAGAAGTTACTGTCGCAGGTGGAACAGGCACATACCATCAGAATTTAGTAACGCTTGAAGTTGACAGCGGTGCTACTTCTGCTAAGACATATGTTATCCCGGGTACATATTTGTTACACACGGGGCCAGACGAGACAGGAACTATTGTATTGAAAGCGATTTACCGACCGAACGAGACTATCACCAAGACAGCTAGCTTTACAAAAGCGTCATAATTAACGGAGGTATTTATCTATGATAAATTTACCGACACAGGGAGGGGTTGCACCACGCAACCCCGAAACAAAACTAAGATTATATAGTGGTGTGCCGTGGTCTGATGAATATGAACACGTCAGATTATACAATTCAAAAGAGGATTTGTTGAACCATTTAGAGGTATATCGTAAACACATTAACGGTGTTGATTTATCGCATCTTACACCTATAAAAATCGGAAATTATGATATTCGTGTGCCGTTCACAGAAATGAAAGCACTTAATCTCAATTATTTAGCTTTTCAGAATACAGGCATTTCTAATGAATGGGTATTTTGCTTTATTAATTCTATCGAGTGGCTGTCTGAAAAAACAACACGCATTAATTTTTCGCTTGATGTTTTTCAAAATAACTTTTATGATGCAAATATTAAACCTTGCTTTGTAGAGTATCATCATATTCCTAGAAGTAAAGATGAGATAGGTGTAAATTTAACCCCTGTAAACATAGAAACAGGTGAGACAATTGTATCACGACATAAAAAACTAGACTTAACACCAACAGAATGTTGCGCTTTTGTAACGCGAGGAACAACGGAACAAAGTTGGTTTGAGGGTCGCGTAGAAAATGGTGTTTATTGTTGGGGTAGTATAGGGCATTATGATATTACTAGTGATGATGGCTTAAAAGGAATTAACACATTGTTGGAAGATTACAACAAGCAAGGAGCGCAAGATGCAGTCATAGGGTTATTCATGTCTCCGAAATTATGCACACTTGCATTAGGTGGCAAAGAAATAAAGCCTAAAATAACAAGTATGCAGATTTCCGATAATGTGTTTGAGGGGTATAAACCGAAGAATAAAAAGTTATATTCTTACCCATGGTTATTCTGTCTTGCTGACAATAATCAAGGAAATACGCACATTTACAGATATGAGTATAGTTATAACCGAGATAAATCTCTTGAATTTAACAGTTATGGTACAATTGCAACATTGCCACAGGTTCTCACAACACCAAATAATTATAAAACACGCGAAAAGTTAGAGCATGGTTTAATGAATGAAGCTCTTATAAACTCTTCTTTTCCTATGTGTTCCTTTTCTTCTGACACTTACAGGGCATGGTTAGCACAAAATAAAAGTTCTATCGCGTTATCACAAGTGCACACTGCCGTGGACGCTACCATAGGAACAGGCACAGCAATAGCAGGCTTGGCTGACGGAAGTTTACAGGGCGGACTTAATGGTCTCGGCAAAACAACTAACGCTTTCTGGGACGCTCTTGGAATGTTAGCAAATCAGACCGACAGAGCGAGAAATGCAGGAGTTACACACGGAAAAGCACTATCAGAAAATGTATTGACTGGTATTAAAGAGTGTGGCATTGATTTTTACGAGATGTCATGCAAAAGACAATTTGCGGAAATGGCAGATAGCTTTTTCGAGCAATTTGGTTATCCGATTAATAAGATAACAATACCTTATTTGCGCTCACGTTCGAAATGGAACTATATAAAAACTTCACATTGTGGTTTTACAGGGGATATTGATTTAGACCAGTTAAAAAAATTGCGCAATATATTTAACAATGGTGTAACTTTATGGCATACTGATGATATAGGGAATTATGGGCTATCCAATAATTAAGGAGGTGATATCATGCGAAATCCGTTAAGAATTTTTGAAAAATGTAAAAATAAAAAAATCATTGATGATTTTAATACAGTCAAAACTATCTATTTTTACGATATTTTTGATATATTCGTGAACCGATATCAATGGCATGATTTGCCTAAAGAAATATTACCTATGTACATTGAACAAACACTATTTTGGCATGGACTTGGTGTATTCATCAAAGATGAAATTGCAGGGTACGCTTTTATGAAAGTTGCGTTGTCAGGGTTACCCGATATTTACAACATTCCTCAAGATAGAATTGCTTATACTGCAAATGGATATATTGAGGAGTACGGCAAAGAAAATAGCTGTATCTTATGGAACAACTATTCAACAATGCCATACTATTACAAGGCTTTAATGTATGCTGATGCTATGGCGAATACTTGGAAAACAAAAGGTATTAATATGTATGCACAGCGTACACCTGTTGCTCTTTCTTCCTCTGACAATGAAAAAATGACATTTGAAATATTAGGCGAAGAGTATGACAATTATTTACCTATTCTAAAACTTTCTGACTCGTTAAATCTAAAAGATATTAAAGCGTTAAACATGGGAGCGCCTTATATTGTCGATAAATGCGAGCAAGAATTGAGGGACTTATGGTCGCAAGTATTAACGTCTTTAGGATATGAAAGCAACCCTGTAGAAAAAGGCGAACGCCTCGTAACAGGAGAAACGGCAGGGAACAATGGGCAGATTGAAGCAAATCGAAATGTTGGGCTGACATTAAGAAGAAGATGTGCGAAAGCTATCAATGAATTATGGGGTCTTGATGTGTCAGTAGACTTCAATAGTGAATTGCCTACCATGCTAAACGGTTATGTACCCGACAAATATATGCAAAAAGGAAGGGAGGGTGACGAGATTGAGTAAATACACGACCACCGTGAAAGATATTTGCGAAAGCTTTATCCCTCAAAATGAAGTATGGAGTATGGATTTATCTATTCAAAGAACAATCGATAAAACGCAAGATAAATTTTTTGACTTTGATTTTCCTTTTTATTCAAAGGATAGAAAAGACCTGTACACTTTTAAGACATATTTTTTACTTAGATACTGGAATAATTACATTGGTTTTGAAACATTAGGAATGTGGAAAACTGCTTTTTTGTCAAGAATGAATGAATTAATACCGTATTATACAAAACTGTATGATGCTATACAACATGACAACCCTTTTACAAATACAAATATAACAATTACAGAAGCAGAAAAAGGAAACGAAAAAACAACAACTAACTCAACAGATGCAGGAGAAAGTGAGGTAAAAAACAACCAAAACTATCAAAATATTGACAGCGATAACCCACAGGTTACAGTTGCTACACAAGATTATGCAAACGCTATGAGTAGAGCGGAAACTGTTAATAACACTACGACAACAGCAAAAAATAGCCATGCAGGAAACGATAATAAAGACAGCAAAAGAGACAGAGAAACAAAAGAACTAGGTTTAAGAGGTAAATCAACCAGTGAAGCAATAGCAGAATATCGCGAACAAATTCAAAATATTAACAGAGAACTTGTAGAAAGTTGCAGAGATTTATTTTTGAAAGTATGGTAAAAAGGAGGTGATATAATGGCAGGAGAATTAAAGCCTTTGATGCCATTACTGTGCTGTGACGTGCCTAGTGTATATAGCAATAAGCAAAGTTATTATGAATGTTTGTGCTATATTGGATACAAAGTCAACGAGTGTATTGAAACACTAAATACTTTCACTGACAGTTATAAAAAGTACACTGATGAAAAAGTAAACGCTTTAAGAGATTATGTTGACACTTTGAACAGTAGCACAAGAAAGTATATTGATGATATCAATAATAAAATCCGTGAAGATATGACAGCAAAAGACGATGAACTGGATAAAAAAATTGATGACGTCAACACGTATTTATCGCTAAAGATAAGCGAGTTAAATGTATTAATTTACAAATTAAACAGTGAAACGAGGAATTATATAAATGATGAAATAGAAAAGGTTTATGTTTTCATTAAAAATTATATACCCGACCATATTGTAGTTTTAAACCCTGTAAAGGGTTATTATACAAGTTTAAACATGGTGTTGTCTGATTTATACGACAGTTTGAGATATTTTGCGCTAACGTGCAACGAGTTTGACTCACTTAATCTGTCATGTGCTGAGTTTGACGGGTTATATCTGTCAGCGTATGATTTTGATTTATACGGTGCAAAAAAATTCAGAGTTGACAGCAACTTATATATGCATGACCCTTTTACGGGAAAATATACTTTTTATCAGAATGTGATTAATAAGTTAGCTGAGTTACATTTCAATAACCCAATCACAGCTAGTAATTTTGATGGATTACTGTTATCAGCGTCTGAGTTTGATGCAAAGAGTATCACAGCTTATGATTTTGACAGCAACGCTAATACAATATTAAGAGGATAATTAGGAGGTATAAAAATGAGTTCAACAAACAAAACAACTTATTATAGTTTAAGTCAGTACATTGGTACAGACAAACCGACATACTTACAGGACTATAACGGTGATATGTCAAAAATTGACCAAGCTATTCATGATGTAAACGGTGTAGCTACAACAGCTAATCAGAGCGCAGGAAGCGCAGAAGCTAAGGCAGAACAGGCGACTACAAACGTGGTAGCTTTGCAGGGTAGAGTTGGAGCAGTTGAAGGGTCTGTATTGAATTTACAGGATAAAACAAAAACGCAAGACGCAGAAATTGCCAGTGCTAAACAGTCAGCAAATACAGCCAATACAACAGCTAACAACGCTTTACAGAATGCAAATGCTGCGAATATTAAAGCTGACAGTGCTAAATTTAGTGGGTGGAACACGTTTATAAATATCAATAGCAATGTAACAGTAAATAGCGCAAAGATTATGTTTAACAAACAACTTAACACAATTGCTTTCAATGTTGATTTATCTACGCAAACAGCACTCACTAAAAATGATATCGCAATGAAGTTGCCTAGCAATATACCTTCACCGTCAAAAACAATCGACTTGGGTCGTATCGCTATTAACTGCATTACATATTATAGTGATGGATATTTTGAATCCTTGGCTATGGAAGATGTAACAATTGACACTGACGGGTATGTTCACTTTCGAATGTTTGCAAACAGTAACCTGTATATTTCAGGTA
>ERZ825137.4093-NODE-4093-length-14940-cov-5.322069_pt1 | contig 14940 bp, 7 predicted proteins | sample MGYA00519873_ERZ825137 | MGnify/ENA primary metagenome ERZ825137 (study PRJEB31778, sample SAMEA3449190) | human gut metagenome | biome: human gut; feature: human-associated habitat; material: faeces | place: United Kingdom | collected 2010/2012 ...
CTTTTTATCCATATTGAGCAGGATATTCAGCTCGTCCAAACGGGCAAGTTTTGACTTCAATTCTTCTTCCTGCACAAACGGTTTTTGCACTTCTTTCTGTGCGGTTTCAAACTGATTTTTCGTATCAGCAAGACTGTCCTTTGCTTTTTCAAGGTCGTCTGCAAAACGCTCAACCGTATTATCAATACGAGTGATATTACCGAAAACATCATCGCCAAGCGATACCTGTTTGCTGGTTTCTCCTTTGACCGTTACGCAATAGGAACGCTCCGTCGTATCGAAAGACAGTTCCGTTTCAAATCCTCTGTACTTGCCGAGAGGGACTGGTGCAGGACTTGTCATCTCCTTGCAGGCTTCAATGATTGCTTTACCTGCGTCCGCCTTTTCAGAATAAAAAACACCCTTAACCTCCATTCCGACAAAGCGGTCATCTGTTGGTTTCGGGTGTTGTTTTGCAGTTTCTACATCTGCTGTCAAACCGTTAATGCGATTCTCAAGAGAAGTGATACGCTGCGGGTAATATTTAATTATCTTGTCCTCAAGGCTGTACTTTTCAGATAAGAAATTGGATTTTAGCAGTTTCAATTTCTGTACCTGAATGTCCAAATCCATCTTTTCCTTGATATATGGATTGCCGGTGGCAAGCATTTTAATCTCAGCATAAGACAGTGCGGTTTCATCAATATCTTCTGCACTTCTGACCGGAGATTTGCTCGTCATAATCTGTGAAGCGAACTTCTGCTTTCCTTCGACAAGCTGATACAGATATGCGTCAAAGGTCTGCTTTGTAACATAGCGATAGATTTCCACCTTTGGATTTGAGTTGCCCTGACGGATAATTCTACCACTGCGTTGCTCCAAGTCTGCCGGTCGCCACGGACAATCAACATCGTGAAGTGCAATAAGCCTGTCCTGAACATTCGTGCCGGCACCCATCTTTTGTGTTGACCCCATCAGCACTCTGACCTCGCCTTTACGGACTTTCTGAAACAGTTCTTTTTTCTTTACATCGGTTTCTGCTTCGTGGATAAATCGGATTTCGCTTTCGGGAACACCTCGCTCTATGAGTTTTTTTCTGATGTCGTTGTAAACGGAAAATGTTCCATCATTCTTTGGTGTCGATAAGTCGCAAAACACTAATTGTGCAGACTTTTTATCTTTGTATTCTTCCCATATGCGGTACACATTATCAACGCAGGCATTGATTTTGCTGTTCTCGAAGTCCGGCAGCATAGCATTTAGCATACGCTGGTCAAGTGCAAGTTTTCTCCCATCGTTTGTGATTTTAAGCATATTATCTACGCTTGAATCCACACCTCCGCCACGAACTTTCTCGGCTCGCTCTGCAAGGGAGGCAACCATTTCTTTCTGCATTTCGGACGGTTCAACCGACACATTATGATACTCTGCTTCCGGTACAGGAAGATTAAGCATATCGGCTGTTTTAATGTCTGCAACCTCTTTGAACATCGCCATAAGTTCAGGCAGGTTATAGAATTTAGCAAAGCGTGTTTTCGCTCTGTATCCCGTACCCTCCGGTGTAAGTTCTATTGCCGTAACCGTTTCTCCGAATGTGGAAGCCCAAGCGTCGAAGTGCTGTAATCCGTTTTTTACAAGAGTGTTGTACTGCAAATATCGCTGTATGGTATAGAGTTCCACCATACTGTTTGAAATAGGCGTACCTGTCGCAAATACTGTTCCTCGTCCGCCGGTAATCTCATCAAGGTATCGGCACTTCATAAACAGGTCGGAAGATTTCTGTGCTTCTGTCTGAGCAATACCACCCACATTACGCATTTTTGTGTAAAGATAAAGGTTCTTGTAATAATGGCTCTCGTCAATAAAAAGCCTGTCCACACCTAATTCTTCAAAGGTTACAACATCATCCTTTCTGCTTTGGTCGTTGAGTTTTTGGAGCTTTTGCTTGACGGATTTTCTTGATTTTTCAAGCTGTTTGACAGAGAAGTTTTCTCCTCGGTTACGCTTTAGTTCTGCAATTCCTTCCGTCAATTCATTCAACTGCTGTTCAAGAATTGCCCTCTGCCTTTCAATCGACATCGGAATTTTCTCAAATTGAGAATGTCCGATAATAACTGCGTCATAATCACCGGTTGCAATTCTTCCGCAGAACTTTTTACGGTTCTTTGTTTCAAAATCTTTCTTCGTTGCAACCAGTATATTTGCCGACGGATAAAGTTGCAAGTATTCCGCCGCCCACTGTTCCGTCAGATGATTCGGTACAACAAACAGCGATTTATTACATAGTCCGAGTCTTTTCGACTCCTGCGATGCCGCTACCATCTCGATCGTCTTGCCTGCCCCGACTGCGTGTGCAAGTAAGGTATTTCCACCATAAAGAATGTGAGCTACAGCATTTCTCTGGTGTTCCCTTAATGTGATTTCCGGATTCATACCACTAAATGTGATGTGACTTCCGTCATACTCACGAGGTCTTATGCTGTTGAATTTTTCGTTATACATCTTTGTCAGCTTTTCTCTGCGGTCAGGGTCTGCCCATATCCAATCCTGAAAACCTTGCTTGATAAGTTCCTGCTTTGCCTGTGCGATTGCCGTCTCCTTTTTATTAAGGACAGCCTTTTTCCTGCCCTCATCATCTTCGATATAGTCAAAGATACGGACATCTTTCAGGTTCAGCGTTTCCTCAATTATCTTGTAGGCATTGATACGACCTGTGCCGTATGTGCTATATGCTTTGACATTGGAACGGTCATAGGATTTACCCTCGATATTCCACTCGCCCGTATAGGGAGAGAAGTGAACTTTTATATTCCACTGTGCATATCTCGGTGTATCAAGGAACTCAAACATAAACTGCTGGATTACTTCCTGCGGTAGCCAAGTAGCACCGAGCCTTACAGATATTTCACTTGCAGTCAAGTCTTTCGGCTGAACCTTTTCCAATGCTTCCACATTGATTTTATAATCTTCAGGATACACCTCGGCAGATTTTTTTGCTGTGATAAGTTTCTCCCTGACATTACCAGAGAGATATTCATCTGCCATCAAATACTTTGCCTCGGTTACATTCCCGTATCCGTGAAGAGGATTTAAGAAGATAACACCTTTCAAATCCTGATAGAGTGTTTCTTCATTTTTACCTGTGAGCTTTGACATATATTCCATATCAATTCCGGCTTTTTCTCCCATAGAAACAGCAAGTGCTTCACTGGCGGTATCTACCTTTTCTACCGGCTTATGCGGCTTAATTGTACGCTTGAAGAACATATCTGCCTTGCGTTCCAGTTCTCCGTTTTCGTTAATGACTTCAAGTGCAGAAAGCAAGGCAAAGGAACTGTCATCACTGAAAGCAGAGATATTTGCTCTGCTGTTAATCAGTCCATATTTCTTGGTATAACTGTCATAAAGACTGTTGAGTTTTGACTGCTCGGCTTTGATTTCTTCGTCCGGATAGTCCTCGGTTTGAAGTTCAATCAGATTGCGAACGCTGTCACGAACCGCAATCATACCCTTGATTCTGTTCTCGGCGGTTGCCGACACCTCCACCGGAGTCATACGAGAATTCTCACGGAAATAGATTTTATCGTCCACCACTGTGTAAGAAAAATTCCTTACCGTAGGGTCGGCAGGGATAGAATTATCTTCTTCCTCCAACTCGTCGGTTACTTCGTAATCGTTTATTTCTCCGTGGATATTTGCTACCGCTTCCGATAACAATTCGGATAAATCGGCATTTTCAAACGGTACACAAGTTACTTCTTCTCCAAAGCGTCCACTTACTGTTTTCATCTCGCCCAGTATCATTTCGGAATGTTCCACAAAGTACGAGTTCATCGTGATACCGTCATCGGTTGTGCCAAGTTGTACCCAATTAGGCTCTATATCTATGAGCCTGTCACGCTTTTGCAGGAACAAAATATCCGATACAACCTCTGTACCGGCATTGCCTTTGAAAGTATCATTTGGAAGTCTAATTGCTCCCAACAGGTCGGCTCTTTGTGCGATATATTTTCTGACCGACGAATTGGTTTTATCCATCGTGCCTTTGCTCGTAACAAGTGCCATCACACCGCCGGGTCTTAATTTATCCAAAGACTTGGCAAAGAAATAATCGTGAATAAGGAAGTTATACTTATCGTACCTCTTATCAAGCACCTTGAAATCGCCAAACGGAACATTCCCCACAACTCCGTCAAAGAAACTATCCGGCACATTGACTTCTTCAAATCCCTGTGCTGCTATGGATGATTTCTGATAAAGTTGCTGAGCAATCCCTGCCGAAATCTTATCAAGTTCCACGCCGTAAATCTTTGTGTTTTCCATTGAATTCGGCAGCATACCGATAAAATTACCGATACCGCAGGACGGTTCTAACAGATTGCCCTCACGAAAGCCCATCTGTTCCATTGCCTTGTATATAGCGTCGATAACTTCGGGTGGAGTATAAAAGGCGGTTAATGTGCTTTCTCTTGCGGCGGCATATTCATCGGAAGACAGTGCTGTATATAGCTCAACAAATTCATCTGCCCAAGCAGAATTGTTCTCGTCAAAGGCTTCGGACAAACCTCCCCAGCCGACATATTTAGACAAGATAAGTTGTTCTTCCGGTGTGGCAAATCTGTTTTCAAACTCACACTCTTTCAAAACTTTTATCGCTTCCATATTTCTGCGGAAGCGTTCTTTCTTGCCTGCCGGTTCTACCGGATTGGAACGCAAATCAAAAGTATTTCTCTCTGCCATCGGAATATCCGGGTGCAAATCAAAACTCTTGACCTTGCTCTTTTTATTCTCCCACTGCGGTTTTATCGGTTCAGGCTCTTTATCATAGCCGTTGCCGATACGAATGCCCTCGTTATACATTTCAACGTAGCTGTCGAAGCCATTCTGATTTGCAATGATTTCTCTGTAATCCTCAATCGGAACATTGCCGATATTGGTTACTACCATATCACTTCTTTCGGCATTTTCAATGAGTGCTTCCATTGTGGCTGAAGTACAGTCGGTAAAATCCGGTGTCTGTCTAAAAGCATTATCTGCTTCTTCAAACCATTCTGTACCTACATCGGCAAGAGTTTGATTTGCGATACTGCCGAGGTAATCAAAGAACTCATCTGCCGACTTATTGTCTTGTGCCGCTTTTCTGATTTCATCAAAAGAAAGCGTATTTGTAACATACTGACCGCCGGCATTACTGTCCGGATTAAAGTACATCCAAGTAACGCTTTCCTGTTCTCTGTTAATGAAAAACGCATCCTCATAATCTGTTTTCTGTTCGGTTTCGGTATCACTATGCGTGATATTTTCGTCTGTATCGGCTTTTTCTGCTGCTGGTAATACCGTTACTCTCAAATGGTCATTAAGCGGATTTTCCTGCACCTTACGGTCTAATTCAGCACGCTCAAACTCCTTGTTGAACAATGGCATTTCGGTATCATAAAGCATTACTCTCTCATCATCAAAAGATAAGATTTCATACTCCGCTGCACCGATATATACCGTGTCTCCAAGATGATATTCATATCGGGTATCAGGTAATTGCTGTTCCTGTGTTTGCACTGCAAGCAGACTGCGGACATAATCAATCTTCTCCACACGGTTAATCGGTAAGCCTACGCTGTCCTCAAAAGTGACATCACGCATAGAAACATCGCCACTGATTTTACCGACGCTTTCAATAACAAATCGGCGGTCATCAATCACAATTTTCTTACCGATAATATCGTCATCATTTGCCTGCTCAGCTTCTTCCGGTGGTGCAGTAGAAAGAATTTCCCGATTTCTTTTCTGCTCCTCGATTTCTGCCCGTCTTGCTTCCTGCTTCTCAAGCCACTGCGGATACTGCTCCTTTTCCTTTGGATTTAAGTATCTATCTGCACGGATAAGCTCCCCGATACGCTTTTCCACCTGTGTCCATTTAAGAGTGAGTTTCGGTGCGTCGTTTCCAAATCCTCTTGAAAGAGTTATGCCTTTCCCATCGTGGTTTTCATCAATACCTGCACCGATAATGACAGGATATGAACCTCCCCAACCGTATTCGTTTTTGAGAAAGTCTGCATTTTCTTTTGAAGATAAACTCTTTTGAAACTGCTCGTAGATACGCATTTTACCTTCGTGAATACCGCTTCCACGAGTCAAAACTGCGTCGATAATCTCCTGAGAAAAAGTAAAGGCAGAGGTTTTCTTTTCCTCTGCCTGACCGTCTAATATGAAGCTCATCTGTCCGTCTGCCGACGGTAGTGGTTTCATTCTATCATTTAATTCTCCCAAAAGACGCATTGCTTCAAAGTGCTGTGCAATCACGCTCCAGTTATAGAAACTCTGTGCAGTTCTGCTGTCATAATGACCTTCCCAAAGGTGCAAAACATTTTGAAATGTCTTGTAACCTACGGTTCTGCCATCCTCTAATGTGAGTTCCGTATAGTCGTTATTGAAGATGCTCTTGATATATTCGGTACGGGTATCGCTATCGGTATTTCTCTCATAGAAGTCTTTAATATCTTCGAGAGAAGCCAACAAATGCGGTGTAGTACCGAGTATTTCTCTTATAGTATCATCTCTGCCGAAAAACGGCAGGCTCTTGTCCTCGTTGCTTCTGTCATAATACTCTAAATGAATATTACCTGTGCTTTCACGACTTCCTGTGCCGAGTTCCTGATGTTGTTCATCAAGCGAATCCAATTCATCATATCGTCCGCTTTCATCTGCTCCGTCAGCCCCTCTTGCTGTGCCATCTGCCTGATAAGCGTCTCCTCCAACTCGGTCGCCCTCTGCTGGACTTCCGACAGATGACTGCTCAGTATCCCTTTCGTCAGGAGATTGTAATACTGAACCTTGTGGTGTTCTTTCAGATAAGTTCTCCTCATCTGCGACCATTTGCCCTGAATGACCTCCGGCTGTTCGGGCAGAGTCAGGTTCGGAAGATTGTAATCCCCGACCATCGTGTATGTTATCTCGTTCATAATCGCTGCTCCTTTCGTCTTTGATGTCTTTATTGTATTCCGGTTGCCTGTTTGCTTCAATTATGCGATTTTGACGGTTCAGTGCCATCACTGTTTTTGAGATTTCCGAAAGCCCCATCTCTGCAATATCGCTTGTGGCAAATCCCAGAGCGTTCATCGTATCCTGCGTATTGAAATTGGTAACATCTCGAAAATCATCGGCTTCAAAATATTCGCCGGTATCAATTCCAAGCCTTGTCATCATCATATATGCCACGCTGTTTGTTACAACTTTTTTATACAGACTTGCAATCATCGTTTCGTCAAGTCCTTCAAGGAAACTGTCCTCGGAAGCATAGATGAGGTCATTAAGATAATCCGGCAAATTATCTTCGGCGGCATTTTGTGCGGCACTCATAACTGCTTCGCCCAAAGTGACTTTGTTATCCAGTTCTCCGAATGTGCTTTCAAGCGTTTCAATAACATCGTCAGTGTATTCGTCCCTCATATCCCAAAGCGGAACAGGACGGGAATATCTGCTCTCGTGAGTATCGGAAATATCGAAGTAGTGGGTAAGTCTTTGTCTTGCTCTGTTTTCATCGGCAAATACCGCAATGCCTCTTGCACCTTTATTTACCCATCGTCCAAAACTCCTGTTCCAACGCTCGATTTCAAGAACCGCCGTAGCGTCCGGTCGCTGTGCATAGATAAGCAACTGCTCATCATATCGCAGCTTGTAGTTTCTGCACGCAGACCGCAAGAAATTCTGCCAGTTCTGCGGATTGGAAACAACCGTCTTACAGGTTCTGTCATAGAGTTCGGATATGAGTTCATATTTTCTTGACACTACTTTGCACCTCCTTATCGTTCTTTTTCTTTGCTTTTTGCCGGTTTTATCTTTTCCTTTCCGGCTGGTTCAACGGTATGACCGTTTCTTTCACACAGCTCTGCAAATTCACAGATATGGAAAACATCCGAGCCGATTTGTGTGTGATAGTCGTCGATATATTTACACTCACGCTCCAGTGTTGTTCCGTTTCTTGTGTGAATCAGGATTTTCTCTCCGTCATTTACACGAAATTTTTCGTTGTATCCACTGTCAATAAAGCGGATACTGTTTTCTTTATGTTCCTGACTGCTCATCCGTTCCACCTCCCAAATACGAGAACAACTTGTTGGCTTTGGTTTCTTTCTGAAGTTCGATGATGAGTGCCATATCCGGTATCGTGATACCCGGAATCTTCAAAATACTCTCCATATCAAGCTGTTGTAGTTTCTTTTCTGTATTACAGCCGGAATCAAACAATTTCGCCATTAGCTTTGTTTTCTGTTGAAATGTCGGTTTGCTCATCTTTCCGTCCTCCTTATTCAATTTCTATGACTACACGAATACTGCTGTCGCAGCCACTGCACTGTCTGGAAAGTTCCGGGAACAAAGACTGCACCCTCTGTCTTGACCTGCGGATAGTTTCAAAGCACGGTAAACCGTAGCCCTTATAGTTGTTGACTATATTCTCAAGAGATAAGTCGCCGACTTTCAAATAACTGTATCGGTTGTAATAGCAGAGGATAAGCTGCATATCGTCATACCTTGTTTCAGGGCATTCTCTGAGGATTGCAAGCACCTTGCTGTCAACCGTTCTCTGCTTATTCATAAAGCACCTCCATAAAGTAAATGGACGGAGTTTTTTACGCTCCGCCCACCATTTTGTTTCTTATTTCTTTCTGTTTTTAATCTGTAAGAAGATAAAGCCGCCGATAATAAAGGCGACCAAAACAACTGCTACGATTGTCTTTGCGTCCATTATTCATTGCCCTCCTTTTTCTTCTTTCTCTTGGAAGCAACAACCGTTGCAACAATACCGAGTGCAGAAGCACCTGCAAGTGCTACCCAAAGACCGGTCTTTTTGTCATCACCGGTTTTCGGTGTGTCACGAAGTTCGTTATGCATCTCGATTTCTACCGTTTCGCCGACCTTTACGGTCACTTTCTTATCGGCAGGTAAAATATATCCGGCAGATACATTGTCGCTGACCTCGGACACTGTGTATTCTCCGATACGAAGTCCATCTATGGAGATTTCGCCATTCTTATCGGTTGTAAAGGTGCTGTCATAACCGTTTACACCTGTCACTCTGAAAGTAAATCCTTCCACATTACCGTCGGAAGATGTCTTTTTGATTTTCAGGCTGCCTTTCATCGCTTCGTTGATAAAGCCGACTCCCGCTTTGTTTTCTACCTTGTAGGTGGTTTCATCTTTTTCAATGAATACGGAGTAAACGCCCTTATCAAGCACAAATCCCTCCGGTGCTTTGGTTTCTTGTACAAGATATTTACCGTAGAGAATTTCTTTCATCTCATAGATACCGGTTGCGGTTTCTTCAAGATTTCCGATAAGTTCATCGCCATCGTCCAGTTTACCGTCGCCATTAACATCCTTATACACATCAAAAGTTGCACCTGTCAGTTTGTTATCCGGATAATCAGCGTCCACTTTGGTAAGTTCAATATTACCGTAAATATACTCGTCGGTAATTTCCACTTCGATGACCTGCTCATTCTCCCCGATATTTACTTCGTAAGAAGTATCATCAAGCACAAAGCCTTCAGGAGCTTCAATCTCTCTTACAATCCATTTTCCGTAAGGAACTTTGGCAAAAGAAAAACTGCCGTCCTTTTCAGATGTGGCAGTCATAATAGCGTGTTCTTTTGTATACTCGGTTTCATCTGCTTTGAAAATGCCGATTAAAGCACCGCCCAGTGCTTCTCCGTTCTCGTCAATCTTCTTACCAGATACAGAACCGTAAATGAGTTTGTTCTCAATCGGCTTACCGTCATTTACCTTGATTTCAACCGTTTCGGTATCCTGACCAGCATACTCGAATGTGAACGGGTACTGTGTGTCGGAGAGGATATAATGTTCGTCCGTAGCAATTTCCTTGACATAGTAACTGCCAAACGGAAGGTCTGTATTTGCAGTCGCTGTTCCGTTTTCATCAAGCGTGATAATCTCAATCAAACCGTCAGCCGGAATTACTGTACCGCTCGAAGATACAATGTCTTCTTTTGCGTAAAGACCGAAGCTGATGTTTTTGATTTCATTATTCTTGCCGATACCAAAGATTTCGTCCTGCTCTAAGATTTTTTCAAGAGAAATCTTCACTTTCTGTCGCTCGTTTACGAAGCTGGTTGCGGTTTCTGTTACCGCTACATCCTGTCCAGCATAAGTGAGTTCTACTGAATGTTTTTCTTTATTGATAACCATACCGTTTGGTGCTTTGGTTTCAACAACAGTATATTTACCAAGATAGAGTTCCTTGCTCTTGGCTTTGCCATCCTCATTTGTTGTTACGGTATCTACCACATCGCCCTTGTGATAACGAAGTGTACCGTCCGGTGTGATAACATCTTCGTCGGCAGTGATTTCATAAACCGCACCTGCAAGTCCTTTGACCTTATACACCGGCTGATAAATCACATCTTTATCTTCCTCGCCGGATACATTGACACCAAAGAATACTTCGCCGGTTTTCTCAACGGAAATCGTACCTTTCTGTGCCATATTCGGCTTATCCACCTTAATCAATGTGATACCGCCTTCCTGTGTGGAATTTTCTTCTGTCACATCAAAAGAAACAGGAGTACTGTCGAGTACATATCCATACGGAGCCTGAACCTCAACAAGTGAATATCCCTTGCCATAGTCCAGTTTTTCAGGTGTAACAAGCTGACCGTCTGCGTCGGTATAGAATGTGTCGATGGTTGTCGGTGTAGGATAAGTAAATGTCATACTTACTTTGTTACCGGCAGGGTCATAGATTTGGAAGCCTGCACCTGCATACGGAATTGTCTTGCCTGTTTCTGCATCAACCTTTACGACCTTGATATATGACTCAAAGTTGGCATTGTTGATGAGATAACGGTAAGTCTGACCGTCCTGAGAAATGAAAACATCAAAGTCTTTCATAAGCTCACGACCTTCCCAACCTTTGGTCTGATGAACGGTATATACACCATACGGCATATCCTTTGTCTGAGCAAATCCGTTTTCATCGCAAACAATAGTATCTCTTTCATCTTTGTCGGCTTTTTCAAATGAGCCGGAAGATTTCAGATACACTTCAAATTCAGCACCATTTTCCGGTGTCTCAATCTTGGTTTCCCCATCATCGGTATGTTTGATGATAGCGATATTGCCTTTCATAACCTGCTCTGTCACATCATTTGCCACAAGATTGTGTTCAATCGTAAAGAGTTTTGGCTCTGCACCTACCTTGTGGATTGTCTTATCAAGAAGATAACCCTCGCTCGGTGTGATTTCTCTGATTGTCCAGTCGCTGTCGCAGACATATTCCTTAGTTGTGAACTGTCCGTCGCTGTCAGTTACATACTTATCCACAAGTGTGTCGCCTTTATAAATTCCGTAAACAGCACCGGAGAGTTTAGCGTCGCCCTGAGCAGTGCCTTTTTCTCGGTCGCTCTTTGTTACGGTTACGCTGAACTTCTTCAAGATATTTGTGAAATCACGGTTTGTAACCTCTTTCCACTGAATCGGTGCAGTCTGCTTTTCCGGAACAACATAGCGGATTGCTGTGTCCACTTCTTCGAGCGTATATGGTGTACTTCCACTGATAAGAACATCTTTGAATGTTGCAACACCGTTTTTATCGGTAACTGCATATTCATCAACGGCAATACCTGCAAGGGAAGTACCGTAAAGGTGGAATTTCACACCCTCCACAAGATTATCTTCCGATGATTTAATGACCTGAAGATTACCTCTCTTGAGAACATTGTTGAAGTTTACGGTTGCCACCTGACCGGCAACAACAGTAACTCTGTGAACCTCCTGCGGTACATATTTGTCGATAGACTGTTCTGTTACCGTGTAAACACCGGGCATAAGGTTATCCAGTTGGAATTTGCCGCCGTTTGCGGTTGTTACAGTCTGATTGACACCGTTACCGCTGATGGTAAACTGAATACCGTCAACCTTTCCGTCCTCGCTTGTCTTTACAATCTGACAAGAGCCATAGCTGACCTTCATTTTGACAAAGCCGCTGACAGGGTCGCTGACCTCCTGAGCGTAAGTGACCACATCCTGAATGCCGTTGCCATTCTGGTGGATACCATCAGACCATACAACTACACCTCTGCGGACGCCGTTCTTTTTTGCGGCTGTGATGGTAAATTCCTTGCTCGGAGCTTTATCCATCGAAACAGTCAATTTGTTTCCGCTGACGGAGAAAGAAACACCGTCAATGTTTGCCGAGAAGTTGTAATTGCCAAGCACACCGTTTGTATCGGTGAGAGTAGCAACATACTTACTTCCGTTCCATTCAAGCTCATTTACCTTTGCAGAACCGCTTGACCTTGTGCAGAAGCTCGGCACTTTGGTGTGATTCTGAACACTTGTTACCATACTGTTGTAGTACGACAAGATTTTACTGCGGAGTGGGTGTGCAGAGCTTACACATTCAAGCACAGCATTATACCCGCCGGTAGAAACGTGATTAAAGCTTGCGTCTCTTTCGCCGACAATCGTTTCCCAAATTAAAATCTGAGTGGCATAAGCGTGTGCGATACAGTTTGCGTCGCTTTCGTTTTGCGACTTCCAGCTTGTCGAAATACCTCCACGATATCCGTACTGCAAGATACGACCGATAAGCAGGCGAATATCATCGCCGGAAATCGTACCGTTCGGACTGATGTTGTTGAAGAAGTTCTCGTCCTTTTCGGTGAGAGTATCTCCAGTCCGCTGACCTGTACCCGGTTCAATACAGTAGGCGATATTGCCCGAATACGAACCCATTGCACGAAGTCCCGTATATTTCGTGGACAAGCCTTTCCAACCGTTCATATAGTTGAGATTGCCGTGTCCCCATTCGCCGTTGTTATTGGTATCTCCGCTTCGGGGATAATCGACGAGGTACACATCGGCTTTTTCTCCTACGGCTGCAAAGGCTGTCGTTGCCCCAATGCCCATAAAAGCAGTAAGGCTCATAACCGCCGCCAACATAAGCGAGACGGCTTTCTTGAATTTTGTTTTAACCATTGCGTTTTCCTCCTTGAAATGCAAAAACGCACCGATTTTACTCAGTGCGTCTGCTTAAAATTATTTTGTTTTAGCAGTAGCCGATATAGATGTTGTACTCCGTATCGGATAGCTTTTCTGTCCATATCCACACAGCGGTAAAGCCTTCGCTGTTCTTGTATCGGTTCAGTCTGCTTTCAATATCAGACTTGATACCGCTTCGGTTAGGATTTGCGGATATGGGGTTGTCCCAACATTCTGTCGCCGTGCTGTCAAGAGAAAGCCCTATGCTTACCGCATACTCTTTTGCGTAACTAACATAAGGGCTGACATCGAATGTCTGCTTGGGCGGCTCTGTCGGTTTCGGTTCTGCCGGCTTTTCAGTCGACTTTTCAACCGGCTTTTGTTCGGCAGTTGTCTGTTCTTTCGGCTGTTCCGGTTGTTTTTCGGGTTCAGCCTGCGTGGTTGTCTGCTTCGGTGGCTCTGCCTTTGGCTTTTCGGTTGCAGGAGTATCAGCCGTTTTTTCTTCCGCCGGTTTTGTCTGTACCGTCGTAACCGTCTGACTTTCAGCGGTTGATTTGCATTCTTCTGCCGTAATCGGTGTTTCCTCCTGAACTGCCGTGCTTTCCGGTTCTTCTGCCGTATCTTCCTGAGAATTTGTTTCAGTATTACCAGCCGGAAAAGAAGTCTCCGTTTTCGTTATCTCCTGTGCAGCTTCTTTGGCTGTGTTACCGTTACAACCTACGAGGAAAATCATCAGGCAGGCAAGAACACAAGGTATCAGCCTGTTTTTCATATCCATCGCTCCTTTCTGCTTTAATCGTAATCAAAACCGGTCAAAACATCAAAGGTGCGATTGGCTGAACTTTTTATCGTAGCAGACATTTTGCTTTTGCTCCAAATGTGCGAACCCTTTTATAGACAGCTATATGTTATTAGAGATAGATATACTCAAGGGAGATAGGGTATATTTTTTCAGCAGGTTAATAGCCGGTATATATAGGGGTTAGAGTGTGAGAAAGGGGGAAGGCTATCGGCTGTCACGGTCGGCTCTGCTTCGCAGGAACTTGTTGTAATGCTCCAACGCCTTGCACACAAAATCCTCCGTTTGGCTTATGGGAATGTTCTTCGGGATAAGCTGTCGAACCCTGTCGCCCCTCAAAACAATTTTCTCCCTTTGGTTTGGTTTTTCCTCCGACATAATCGCTTGGATTGCTTCGGTTGTGAGCTTGCCCTCCTCAAAGAACTTTCGCATACGGATTGTTTGGTCGTGGGACGGGGTTGCGTCGTTCAGGTCGATTTCATCAACCACATCACGCTGACTGTCCTCATCGAGAAAAGACAATTCAACCGCCGGTCGCATTTTAATTCGCCCCTCATCAACATAATCCAAAAGTTCGGGAACAAGGTTGGTAAGGCGAATATATCTGTGAATCTGATTTCTGCTGTCGCCACATTCTTCGCTCATTAAGTCAAGACTTTGCTTTCCTCGTAAATCAATCCCCACTGGGGATGAATTATCTTTGCTTGGTCTGCCTGCCTGTCTTTTCATTGCTTCGCTTCTCATTTTATATGCGAATGCTTTTTCAGAGGGAAGTATCTGCGACCTTTGATAGTTGCTCTCAACCATTAAAATCGTGGCTTCGTCTCGGTTCAGCTCAACAACTTCACAACGGAGCGTATCAAACCCGGCAAGCTCACAGGCTCGCTTTCGTCTGTGTCCTGAAATGAGTTCGTATCTGCCGTCCTCTTTCTGCCTTACCGTCGCCGGAGTAATAACCCCTCGTTCCTTAATACTCTCAATGAGCTGTGCCATATCCTCGTCATCACGCACCTTAAAAGGGTGGTCGGGGAAATCGTCAATCTCAGTCAAGGGAATATCTCGGATTTTGGAAAGCTTTTCTTCATCTCTCTGTTCCTGCGTTGAGAATAAGTCATCGAGCTTCGTGAGAGTGAAGTCGCTCTTTCTTCCTGCCATCGGCTAACACC
>ERZ825137.4099-NODE-4099-length-14925-cov-5.631338_pt1 | contig 14925 bp, 8 predicted proteins | sample MGYA00519873_ERZ825137 | MGnify/ENA primary metagenome ERZ825137 (study PRJEB31778, sample SAMEA3449190) | human gut metagenome | biome: human gut; feature: human-associated habitat; material: faeces | place: United Kingdom | collected 2010/2012 ...
CGAGGCCTTCACGCAGAGCCCGCTGACCACCGACCAGAGCACCCTGCAGACGCTGCTGGCCCGCATCCGCAGCGGCCTGATCGAGGACGGCACGGCCATCGGCAACGGACTGGCCACGGCAATCAACCGCCTGCGCGAGAGCGAGGCCAAGTCGAAGGTCATCATCCTGCTGACCGACGGCATCAACAATCGCGGCGAGATCGCCCCGATGACGGCCGCCGAGATCGCCCGGGCGCAGGGCATCCGCGTCTACACGATCGGCGTCGGCTCGCGCGGCACGGCCCCCTACCCGGCCGTGGACATGTTCGGCAACATGACCTTCATCAACCAGAAGGTCGAGATCGACGAGAAGACCCTCACCGAAATCGCACGCCTGACGGGCGGCCGCTACTTCCGCGCCACGGACAAGGAGAAGCTGCAGGCGATCTACGACGAGATCAACCAGCTGGAGAAGAGCCGGGTCGAGGTCACCGAGCGCATCACCTACCACGAACTCTTCCTCGGGTGGGTGCTCGCGGCGCTGGCGCTGCTCACGGCCGAGCTGCTGCTCTCGAACCTCGTGCTCAAACGTATTCCCTAAACCCCATCCGACATGTTCCGATTCGCAAATCCGCAATATCTCTGGCTGCTGGCGCTCATTCCGCTCTTCGTCGTGCTCTTTGCCGGCGTCGCGGCACAGCGTCGCCGCCGTCTCGCCCGCTTCGGAAACCCCGAGACGCTCGCGGAGCTGATGCCCGAAGTGTCGAACGGGCGCGTCGTGCTGAAGTTCATCCTCTTCTGCGGCGCCGTGGCGCTCGTCGTGCTGGCCGCCGCCCGCCCGCAGTTCGGCTCGAAGCTCCGCGAGGAGAAGGCCCGGGGCGTCGAGATGATGCTCGTCGTGGACGTCTCGAACTCGATGCTGGCCGAGGATTTCGAGCCCAACCGGCTCGAACGGACCAAATACGCCATCAACAGGCTCTTCGACGGACTGAAGCAGGACCGCGTGGGGCTGATCGTCTTCGCCGGCGAACCCCGCGTGCAGCTGCCCATCACCTCGGACTACCGCATGGCCAAGGCCTTCGCGCGGCGCATCGACCCCTCGCAGGTCTCCGTGCAGGGCACGGCCATCGGCAAGGCGCTCGAGCAGGCGCTGCTCTCCTTCTCGGGCGAGACGGACGAGAAGCGCAGCCGGGCGATCATCCTCATCACCGACGGCGAGAACCACGACGACGATGCCGTGGCCGTGGCGAAGCGGGCCGCCGAGCAGGGCATCCGCATCTACACGATCGGCATCGGCACGCCCGAGGGGGCCCCGATCGAGATCGACGGCGAGTTCATCCGCGACGAACAGGGCGAAATGGTCGTCTCGAAGCTCAACGAGGAGATGCTCGCGCAGATCGCCGACCTGACGGGCGGCGCCTACGTCCGCGCCACGAAACAGGATATCGGTCTGGACGAGATCGTGCGCAGCATCAACGAGATGGAACAGAGCGAGCTCTCGACCGTGCGCTTCGAGGAGTTCAACGAACAGTACCAGTACCTGCTCATCGCCGCCCTCGTGCTGCTCGTCGCCGAGTTCTTCCTGCTCGCACGCCGCAATCCGCTGCTGGCCCACCTGAACATCTTCCGCGAAAAGCGGTAACGCCCCGCGGCGCGCCCCTCCGCACGCCGCACCTGCACGGACGGAAGCGCCGCGCGGGTGCCGGCCCTTCGCCCCGGCGCAGGGTGGAGCGGACGCCGAAGGCCAACCCAATATCCATCCGCCATGACCACAGAAAACACCCCGGCCGCCCGCATCAGCGCCCTCGCGGCGGCCCAACGCGACTATTTCGACCGCGGCGAGACCCGCTCCGCCGCCTTCCGCCGCACGATGCTGCGGCGTCTCGACCAGGCGCTGCGGCAGTGGAAGCAGCCCCTCTGCGAAGCGCTGTGGCAGGACCTGCACAAATCGCCCGAGGAGGCCTATCTCACGGAGTTGAGCATCGTGCGCGGCGAGATCCGCAACCACCTGCGCCACCTCCGGCAGTGGATGCGCCCCGAGCGGCGGCCGACGCCGCTCAAGCTCTGGCCCGCAAGCAGCCGCATCCTGAAGCAGCCGCTCGGCCCGGCGCTCATCATCGCACCGTGGAACTATCCCGTGCAGCTGCTGCTCAACCCGCTGGTCGGAGCCATCTCGGCCGGCTGCACGGCGATGCTGAAGCCCTCGCCCGCCACGCCGCACGTCTCGCAGACGCTGGCACGGATGATCGCCCAGATCTACGACGAAGAGTACGTCGCCGTGGTGGAGGGGCACCGCGAGGTCAACACGCAGCTGCTTGCCGAACGGTGGGGCGTCATCTTCTTCACGGGCAGCCCGGCCGTGGGGCGCGTCGTCATGGAGGCCGCCGCGCGGCACCTCACGCCCGTCGTGCTGGAGCTGGGCGGCAAGAGCCCCGTCGTCGTGGACCGCGGAGCCGACATCCGCATCGCCGCGCGCCGCATCGCCTGGGGCAAGGCGCTCAACGCCGGGCAGACCTGCATCGCTCCGGACTACCTGCTGCTGCACCGCTCGCTGCTGGAGCCCTTTGTCGAGGCCTTCACCCGCGCCGTGCGGCAGATGCTGGGCGACGACCCGCGGCAAAGCCCCCACTACGTGCGGATGGTCGACGACCGCGCCTACGCCCGCGCCAGCAGCTACCTCACGCAGGGCACCATCCTGGCTGGCGGGCGGACCGACGCCGCCGAGCGCTACATCGAACCCACGCTGCTGGGCGACGTGGACCCCTCGTCGCCGGTCATGCAGGAGGAGATTTTCGGTCCCGTGCTGCCCGTGCTGCTCTTCGACGAGCGGGACGAGGCCGTGCGCCTGATCAACAGCCGCGAACATCCGCTGGCCCTCTACAGCTTCGGACCCGAAAAAAAGGCTGCCGAAGTGGTCGATGCCACCCTCTCGGGCGGTGCGTGCCTCAACGACACGATCATGCACATCGCCAACGAGGCGCTCCCCTTCGGCGGCGTGGGCAACTCGGGCATGGGGCGCTACCACGGCCGCGAGAGCTTCGACGCCTTCACGCACCGCCGGGCCGTCGTCTCGACCCCGACGTGGGCGGACCCGCCGTTCCGCTACATGCCCTACCGGATGTTCCGCTGGGTGAAAAAGATCCTCTGACCCGCCGCGGGGTTTTGAATTCTGCTTCCGATTGCGTACCTTTGCGGCGCAGGCCCGCCCTGTCGCTGCCGGCCGTCGGCCGGGGGAGGAAAGTCCGGGCAACGCAGAGCGCCACGCAAGCCAACGACTTGATATCCGTGAGGGTATGGGAGCGTAACAGAGAATGACCGCCCGCCGGGTCCCGCGAGGGAACGCCGGCAGGTAAGGGTGAAAAGGCGGGGTAAGAGCCCACCGCGGGGGCAGTGATGTCACCCGGCAGTACGTCCCGTGGGTTGCAAGACCATGTATACCGGCAATCAAGGGTTGCTCGTCCGATGCCGGGGGGTAGGTTGCTGGAGGCGGCAGGTGACTGCCGTCGTAGATAAATGACAGGGGCCCGGAGTCCGCTCCGGGAACAGAACCCGGCTTACAGGGCCTGCACGTGCAAAGGGGTGTCCCGACGGGACACCCCTTTTTTTCTGTCGCACCGGACCATGCCTGACGCCCGGATGCGTTGCCGCCGGACCCTCCGAAGCAGTTTTTCATCTTGCTGCACGCCCGCATCCGACGCGCGCTTCGGGTGCAAAGGCCCGGGGGCTACATCAGCCCCATGCGGCGGCGGGCGAAGGGCACGACCCAGGCCGGGGACTGCTCCCGGGAAAGCAGCTCGCGCATGTAGTCCATGTAGGGTTCGGCGTGGCGGAAGTAGTGCTTCAGCCCCTCGCAGAGCGAGTTCTTGCGGCAGCCGTCCGCACCGGTCTCGAAGCGGTGCTTGGGGCACTCGCCGCGACAGGCGAAGTAGTATTTGCAGCGCAGGCACTCGGCCGGCAGGGCGTTGCGCTTCGCCAGGCCGAAGTCGACGCGCTTCTTCGAGCGGTAGATCTCCGCCAGGGTCGTTTCGCGGATGTTGCCCAACTTGTATTCGGGATAGACGAAGTGGTCGCACGAGTAGACGTCGCCGTTGTGCTCGACGACCAGTGCGTCGCCGCACGTCTCGCCCATCGAGCAGACGCCGGGCTGCACGCCGCACCACTGGGCCAGCGTCGCGTCGAACATCTGGACGAAGTACTGCCCCACGTCGCGCACGACCCACTCGTCGAAGACATCGCAGAGGAAGTTGCCGTACTCTTCGGCCGAGACCGACCACTCGGCCAGCCGCGCCCCCTCGTGCTCGGGCGAGACGATGAGCGGACGGTGGTAGCCCGGCTTGTCGATGACGTGCTCCACGGCGGGCAGGAACTGCATGTAGCGGCTGTGCACCGTATCGCGGAAGAAGCGGTAGATCTCCGCGCCGCGCCCTTCGCAGCGCCGGTTTACGACACTCAACGTGTTGTACTCGACGCCGCCGTGCTGGAACAGCTCGATCGTCCGCATCACGCGCGCGAAGGTCGGCTGCCCGCCCTTCGTCACGCGGAAGGCGTCGTGAATATCCTCCGGACCGTCGAGCGAGACGCCCACCAGAAAGTTGTTCGAGGCGAAAAGGTCGCACCACGCCTCGTCGACCAGCGTGCCGTTGGTCTGGAGGATGTTCTCGATCTTCTTGCCATCGGCGTATTTTTGCTGGAAGTCCATCGCCTTCCGGTAGAAATCCACCCCCAGCAGCAGCGGCTCGCCGCCGTGCCAGCAGAACTGCACCGTCGGCACCTCGTTGGCCGTGATGTACTGTTTGATGTAGCGTTCGAGCAGTTCGTCGCTCATCACGGCCTGGCGGCCGCCATACTGCACCGCCTTGTCGAGATAGTAGCAGTAGTGGCAGTCGAGGTTGCAGGTCGATCCCGCCGGCTTGAGCATCGTCGCGAAGGCCACGGGGCCCGCCTGCTTCTCGGCGTCGCGGAAGGTGAAGATATCCTTGGTTTTCATCGTTCGATCGGGGGCTGCCCGGCAACGGCCGGAGAAGAGCCCGATAAAGATACGAAAAAAATCGGCACCCGCGCTCACCCGTGCGTGTTCTTCCGGTGCGGAGCGGAGGCAGCCGCGGCCTTTTCTGCGGAAAATTCGCTATCTTGCCGGAAAAATCGCCGTCCCATGTCCCGCTTCCGTCTCATCCTGTCCCTCCTGCTTGTCGCGGCAACCGCCGCCGGGGCCGCATCCCGCGGTCAGGGATACGGTCCCGGGGCGCATGCGACGATCGACGTCCGCGACCGGGCGACGCAGGAGCCGCTCGTCGGGGCCACCGTGACGGTCATCTGCGGGGCAGACACGCTGCGCGGCGCGACGGCAAAGAGCCGCAGCGGCCGCTCGGCGGAGTTTGCGTGCGACAGGATCTTCCGCGACTCGGTGACGCTCGAGGTGCGGTACGTCGGCTACCGGACCTTCAGCCGACGCTACGGAGCCGCCGGATTTTCGGGATACATCGACGTCGGCATGGAGACCGACGAGCAGCAGATCGCCCGGGTGATCGTCCTCGGCGAGCAGGTCGCCATGGTCTTCCGCGGCGACACGACCATCTACAACGCGGCGGCTTTCCGGACGCTGGCCGACGACCGGCTGGAGGAGCTGCTGCGGCAGCTGCCCGGGGTCGAGGTGCGCGACAACCGCATCTATGCCGACGGCAGGGAGGTCCGCCGCATCTATGTCGACGGCCGCAACCTCTTCGGGCGGCAGACCGAGGCGGCGCTCACCGATCTGCGGGCCGACGACGTCCTGCGCGTGCGCATCTACGAGGAGCCGAATCCCGTGGCAAAACATACGGGCAACGACACGGCCCCCAAAGAGAAGGTAATGGAGGTGGAGACGCGGTCGAAACGCGCCGTCGTGCGGGGCGGCGAGCTCTCGGCCTTGGCGGGCGCAAGCCTCGAAAAGGACTACTCGGGACGCCACGAAGTGCGCCACGCCGAGGCCATGCGGCTCTACCGCCACAGCGAACAGGGGAGCTGGCAGGCCGAAGCCCGGAACTCGAAGGACGAGAGCGCCCCGGGGCGGATCGCGCAGTCGGCACGCATCACCCCCGCGAAGAGGACATCGGCGGAGCTCTCGCACGAATACCGGCGGGGCGACACGACGTCGGTCTGGAACTACGCCCGCTTCGACCGCGGCCGCAGCAGTTCGGAGGGGCGCTCGCTGACCGAATATTTCCCGACGGACGCCTACATGCTCTTCGACAGCGAGAACCGCTCGGAATCGGCATCGACGGCCCGGAGCTTCAGCTATTCAAACATGACCATGCTCCTGCGGGGGCGCCACACCTTCGAGGTACGGGCGGGCGTCAACCTCGGCTACAGCGACTCGCGGAACCGCTCCCGCACGCAGCAGCGCATCGACCGGACGCAGACCCTGACGCAGATGCACACCACGGACGACCAGCGCAACCTCGGCCTCCTGGCTGCGTTCGACTATTCGCTGCGGCTCTCCGAGCGCTCGCGCATGAGTTTCCGGTGCAGCGTCGGCTACACGGACGGCACGAACGCGGGCCGGCAGGTCGATACGCTCGCCTCGACACCCGGGCTGCGCACCCGGCTGCACGACGACGGGAGATACCGCCACTGCGACATCGACGCCGGCGCCGGCTATCACCTCCGGGCCGGCCGCCACGCCTCCCTCTCGGTACAATACTGCTTCACCTGCCGGCAAGGCCGCACGGAGCGCCTCGCCGTCGACTATCTGAATGATCCGCAGGGGCTGCTCGACACGGTCAACACCTACGACTACACGACCGACTGCCGCACGCACGACCTGACCCTCTCGTGGGTCCGCGACAAGGAGCGGCTGCGCTGCCAGGCCGGCCTGACGGCGTCGCTCTACGACATCGCGCGCGACGAGCACTTCCCGACCCGGGAGCGGGCCCGCCGGCAGTTCTTCGCCCTGGCGCCCGACCTTTCGCTGACGTGGAGCGGCACACGCCGGAGCGTGGACGTCGGCCTGACGGCTTCGCCCGCCGTCCCCTCGGTCGAGGAGCTGCGCCAGACGCTCGACGCGACCGACCCGCTCCGCCTGACGGCCGGGAATCCCGATCTGAAGCTCCCGACGCTGTGCTCGTTCCGCGTGCGGTTTTCCGACACCGACCCCGTCTCGGCCCGCTCGCTCTGGATCGGCCTCCGGGGCGAATACGGCATCAACCACATCGCCACGCGCCGCCGGCTCTTCCTCGAAGAGACCTACCTGCCCCGATGGGACTATACGGCCCAGGCGGGGGCACAGCTCCTCACGCAGGAGAACGTCGGGGGCCGCTGCGGGATCAGCGCCGATGCCGGCTACTCGCAGCGGGTGACGGCGCTGCGTTCGACGCTCCGCGCCTCGGTCGGCTACTCCTTCCAACAAGTACCCTACTGCTTCGATACGGAGACAGACCGTTCGCGCAGCCACGCGCTCGGCCTCACGGCCGGATTCGAGTCGGGCTTCTCGACGAAGGTGCGCATCGCGTGCAGCTCGCGGACCTCGATGCGCAGCTACACGACGCAGCACACCACGCGGCGCGAGCTGCGCGAGGTGGTCAACGCCCGCCTCGACCTGCGCCTGGGCAGGTACTTCGGGAGCGCCGGGGTCTGCTACGAGTTCTACTGCAACAGCACCGCAAAGGCCCTCACGCAGCACAACACGGTCCTGAACCTCGCCGCCGGACGCAAGTTCGGCCGCGAGAACCGCTTTTCGCTCGCGCTCGGCGTCATCGACCTGCTCAACAGCCCCGACTACGCCTCAACCCGCTTCCATACGGACTACGTGCTGACGACGGTCACCTCCTACCTGGGCCGCTACGCCTACATCGAGGCGGGCTACACCTTCTGATACCCGCAAAAGAAAAAGGCCGCTTCGACAAGCGGCCTTTTTCGGATTGTCGGCGGCGTCCGTCAGAAGCGCACCTTGGCACCGACCGAGAAGCGGATGCCGTAGTATTCGGCCTGGCGCACACGCTCCTTCGTCCCCTGATAGTAGCGCAGGGGCTGGTTCAGCAGGTTGCCCACCTCGGCAAAGAGCGCAAGGTACTTCGTGGCGCGCACCGAGACATTGGCGTCGAGGTAGTTCACGCTGTCGTAGTAGCGGTCCGTGAAGGCGGTCATACCCATCTCTTCGTTGTCCAGGAACGAGCTGGCGTAGTTGTACGAGAGGGTCGCCGTCAGGCGCTTGTTCTCGTAGTAGAGCGAGGCGTTGACCGTGTGCTCGGGCGTACCGGGCAGCTGGATGCCGTCGGCGCTGCGGCCCGCAAAGATGGGGTCGGTCAGCCGCGTAACCTTCGACCGGTTGTAGGTGTAGTTGGTGTAGATACCGAAGTTCTTGAGCGCCGGGGAGATGAAGCCCAGATCGCGCTGGAAGGCCAGCTCGACACCGAAGAGCGTGGCGTCGCCCGCATTGACCGCCTTGTAGAGCTCCTTGAACTCCGTGCCGCCGATCGTCTGGTCCTCGATCATGGCGTCGACGATGAAGTCGGAAATATCCTTGTAGTAGACGCCGGCCGAAACGAGGCCGATCGAACGGAAGTAGTATTCGAACATCAGGTCGTAGTTGTTCGAGATGGTGTTCCGCAGGTCGGGATTGCCCATCGTATACTCCTCGTCGGCCAGGTTCACGCGGTCGCCCGGAACCAGCTGCCGGAACTTCGGACGGGCGAGCGTCGTGGTGAAGCTGGCACGCAGGACCAGGTTGTCCACCGGTTCGTACTTGAGCAGCACGGAGGGGAGCCAGTTGTCGTAGTCGGAGCGCCGCGACACGGGCGTCGAGGTGATGTGCTCCTCGTCGGCATCCACGTGCAGCGCGTTGCCCGTATAGTCGAACTGCGTGTGTTCGAGGCGCAGGCCGGCAATCAGCTTCAGGCGGCTGCCCAGCTGCTGGTCGTAGCGCAGGTAGGCCGCATGGATCGTCTCACGGCCCTCGTAGTTCTCGGCCTCCTCCATCGGATTGCGCACAAGATCGAACTGCGAGGCATCCCCGAAGTCGAGGCGCGAAAGGTACTGCTTGCTGACAAAATCGCCGACCGTGTAGTCCCCGGCATAGAAATTCCCGCGCGTGGCATCGAAGGTGTTGCCGGCGCCCATCGCCGCGGCGATGAAGGACTCCTCGTCTGCCGGCTCCACGTCGTAGAAGGTGATGAATTTCGATTTTTCCTTGTGCTGGTACTTGTATCCGGCCTTGAGCGTACCGGCAAAAGTACCGGTGAAGAGCCGGGCGCGCAGGTCGACATGGGCCTTGTACTCGTTCTCCTCGATCTCGCTGAACGACTCGGTCAGTTCGTCGAGCTTGATGAAGTTCGTCGTGTTGAGCTCCATGCGCGATGCGTCGGTGGGGGTGAAGTGCGGTTCGCGGCCGTCCGAAAGGTCGACCTCGAAACGGATCGGATCATCCTCGTCGCTCTCCAGTCCGATGTAGCGCTCGTTGGGACGGTCCTCCGTAGCCCGGGCGTAGTCGAAGCCCCACTCGACACCCAGCCAGCCGAGGTTGTGCTCGCCCGACAGGGCGATGTCGGCGGTCTGCTGACGCTCCAGACGCGCAAACTTGTTGTCGGGCGATCCGCCCTTGGTCTGACGCCGCAGGTAGGCCGTGGCTGTGCCGTCCCCGTCGGGCGTGATATCCTTATAGGTCAGCCGGTAACGGTTCTCCCAGTCGTTGCGCCGGTTGTACATGCCGCGCAGCTCGATCTTGTGGTTCTCGTTGAACTTCCAGTCGAGCGAGAGCGAATAGCTCTGCCGCTCGCGGTGCACGTAGTACTGACGAATCTCGAACTCGTCGACGTAGGCCTTCCCGTCGTCATCCTGTTTCCATGTCGCCTCGATATTGTCCGAACCGATCGGATTGTTGTGGTAGGCCACGGCCGCCATGACGCCCAGGCGGTCCTTGAAGAAACGCGACCCCCAGCTCACCGAGCCGTTGAAGGTCACCCGCTGCGAAATGGGGTTATAGCCCATGCCCGCATTTGCGGAGAGGGTCTGGCGGTAGGGCGAGTTCTTCGTCACGAGGTTCACCGACCCGCCGATGGCGTCACCGTCCATATCGGCCGTCACGACCTTGTTGACCTCGATCGTCTGGATCATGTCGGTCGGAATCAGGTCGAGCTGCGCAGCCCGCGAGTCGCCCTCGGCCGAGGGCAGGCGGTTTCCGTTGAGTGTCACCGACGTCAGGTCGGGTGCCGTGCCGCGCACCTGCCCGAAACGGGCCTCGCCCTGGTCGTACTGGACGTTGATGCCCGGGATGCGCTTCATCGCGTCACCGATGTTCGCGTCGGCAAAGCGGCTCATCTGGTCCGCGGCGACGATATTGCTCACCCCGTCGTTGTTCCGCTGCAGCGTCAACGCCCGGCGCTGCCCCTCGACAATGCCCGACACGACGACGCTGCCGATGGCCATGCCCTCGTGCAGCAGGAATTCGCAGTGCTGCGTCTCGTCCTTGCGGATTGCAAAGTTACGGCATATCTGCTCGTAACCGACGTAGTTGACACACACCTCATAGGTCCCCTCGGGAATGCCCCGCAACGAGAAGCTGCCGTCGGAGGCCGACACGGTCCCCAGATTCAACGTCCGAATATAGACCACGGCTCCGGCAATGGCGTGTCGTGCATCGTCGAGCACGACTCCGGCGAGCGAACCGCGGGGCGCGGCGGCCGCGGCGGCGGCCGCCTTGGCTTCGGCCTCGGTATCCGGCGCGGCAACAAGTCCGGACGGGGCAAGGGCTCCCAGGGCCAGCGAGACAAACAGAACGAATGCGTAAAGTTTCTTCTTCATAAAATGTGGATTGGTTTGCTGCGGCAAAAGTATGGCACCCCTGTTACGGCATTTTTATCTTCGCGCAACAGTCTCTATGCAAAACGGTTACATTTCCATTAAGTTTGGCGCGGGGTGTTCCTCCCGCCCGATTATTGCCTATATTTGCCGCAGCAATCCGGCGAAAAAACCTCTTACTTATATAAATGACATGAACAAAATCGGCATCATCTGCATCATCAGCATCACGCTGCTGGCCGTGGTCCTTGCGGCCTGTGCAACGACGCCGAAGGACACCGCGGCGGACACCACGCCCGCTGACACCGCTGCCGACACCCCGAAGGAAGACACAGCGGACACCACGGAGGACACCTCCGACACGACCGAACCCGCTGCCGAGGGCGGCAAGAACATCGTCTGAGCCGGTTGGTCCGGCGAGGAAGAGGCCAGCAAGAACATCTTCGGCCGTATGATGAAGGCCTATGAGGATGCCTGGCAGGGCGCGATGCTCGAAAGTCCGTTCCGCAAGGACTTTGCCGCGGAATACGGCGAGCTGATGTTCCTCAACGCGGAGATCGATCGCAAGAGCTTCGCGCCGGAGATCATCCCGGAGATGCAGCAGGAGAACGATTTGGTCCAGGCGTATGAGAAGCTCATCGCCTCGGCACAGATCCCCTTCGAGGGGAAGACCTACACCCTGTCCCAGCTGCAGCCCATGAAGACCGACCCGGATGACGACCGCCGCTTGGCGGCGTGGAAGGCGGACTCCCAGTGGTCCATGGAGCACGCGGAGGAGCTGGACACCCTGTACGACAAGCTGGTGCATCTGCGCGATGCCATGGGCAGAAAGCTGGGCTACGATGGCTACACCACCCTGGGCTACTACCGCATGAAGCGCAACTGCTACACCAAGGACGACGTGGAGAAGTTCCGCGCCGCCGTGCGGAAGTACCTCGTGCCGGTGGCGGAGAAGATCTACCGCAAGCAGGCGGAGCGGTTGGGCAAGAGCTATCCCCTGAGCTTCGCGGACGCGGCGCTGGAGTTCCGCTCCGGCAACCCACGGCCCGTGGGCACGCCGGACGACATCCTGGCCCAGGGCATGAAGTTCTACGGCGAGCTGTCGCCGGAGACGAAGGAGTTCTTCCGCACCATGCTGGACGACGAGCTGCTGGACGTGCTGAGCACCGAGGGCAAGCGAGCCGGCGGCTACTGCACCGGCCTGGGCGACTATGAAGTGCCCTTCATCTTCGCCAACTTCAACGGCACGCAGCACGATGTGGAGGTGGTCACCCACGAGGCCGGCCACGCCTTCGCCTGCTGGATGAACCGCAAGCGCGTGCCCGACAGCTATATCTGGCCCAGCCTGGAGGCCTGCGAGGTACACTCCATGAGCATGGAGTTCTTCGCCTGGCCGTGGGCCGAGGGCTTCTTCGGCCCGGATACCCGCAAGTTCCTGTATAGCCACCTGGCCGGTGCGCTGACGTTTATCCCCTACGGCACGATGGTGGACCACTTCCAGCACATCGTGTACGAAAAGCCGGACATGACCCCGGCGGAGCGCAACGCCGCCTGGAAGGAGCTGACCGCCGTCTACACGCCCTGGCTGAAGATGGACGACAGCGACCTGCCCTTCTACACCGAGGGCCGCCGCTGGCAGCGGCAGAGCCATATCTACGTCAACCCGTTCTACTACATCGACTACTGCCTGGCGCAGACCGTGTCGCTGGAGTTTTGGGCCATGATCCAAAAGAACAAGGACGATGCCTGGCAGCACTATATGGCCTACACCCGGCAGGGCGGCAGCCGCACGTTCACCGAGCTGCTGCAAAACGCCGGGCTGGAGAGCCCCTTCGACGAGAGCTGCCTGCGGGGCGTATGCGCCGCGGCGGAGCAGTGGCTGGACAGCTTTGATATGACCGGCATCCTGTAATGGCGGAGGAAAAGAAGCGGCGGGGTCGCCGCGACCACCTGAACGATTTCTACCGCGATGTATCCGGCAATTACGTCTATACCGGCGTGTGCTACGAGCACACCGGCGGCGTTCGCGCCAACACCGCGCTGCTGCGGCGTCTTTGGCTGATGGCGGCGGTAATGGCGGCGGCGGTGGTGACCGGCGGCTGCATTTCCGCGCCGGGCGTGGGGCGGTGCTTCTATGTGCTGCTGCCCTACGCGGCGCAGATCGGCGTCACCGGCAGCATCGTGTGGGCCGTGGCCCGCTGGCAGGTGCGGGAATACCCCCTGCGGGAATACATATACCGCGCCACGGTACAGGCTCTGCCGGGACGCTGCCTGGCGCAGGCCGTTTTGGCCGGTGTGGGACTGGCGGCGGAGACGCTGTACCTGCTGCTGTCCGGCAGCGATGGCCGCGGCGCGGCGGCGGCCATATACCTGCTGCTGCAAGCCTGTGTCCTCGTGCTGGCGCTGTTGACCCGGCGCGCTGTGCCGGCCAGCGACTGGCAGATGGAGAAGCACGGCGGCCTGACAACAGAATAAGACCACGTCAGCCGCGCTGAAAGCGGCTGACCCAAAAGGGAATATTCCCTTTTTTCTGCACGTTTTACGTGCAGATGTACCCTATGTGTGCGCCGCGGGCAGTCTGCCCGTTGATGCAAATATATAAAAGGAGTATGATTATGAAAAAAGCAATCGCACTGATCCTCTCTCTGGTCATGTGTGTCAGCCTGTTCACCGCTTGCGGCAAGCAGCAGGGCAGCACGGATGATCAGGAGACCGCTAAGACACTTGTGGTCGGCACACAGAACTTCGACGGCAAGTTCTCCCCCTTCTTCTACACCAACAGCTACGAAAATGATGTGATGAACATGGTTTTCGACGCCCTGCTGCTCACCGACCGTGAGGGCTCCGTGGTGCTGAAGGGCGCTGACGGCGAGGTTCGCCCCTACAACGGCACGGACTATACTTACACGGGCGTTGCCAACTGTGACATCGTCGAGAACGAGGACGGCACGGTGGACTACAACATCACCATGAAGCAGGGCATCAAGTTCTCCGATGGTGAGGAGATGACCATCGACGACGTGATCTTCTCTTACTACGTCCTGCTCGACCCCACCTATGACGGCGTGTCCACCCTGTACTCCATCCCCATCAAGGGCCTGGAGGCTTACCGCACCGGCATGGAGTCCCGCATGAACCTGATCCTGGCTGCCGGTCCTGACGGCTACACCGCCACCGACTACTTCACCGAGGATCAGTACAACACCTTCTGGGCCGCCTTCAACGCCGCCGGCGTGAAGTTCGCCCAGGAGATCCTGGACTACGTGGTGGCCGAGGGCTATGCCGCCGCCACCGATTCCGTGGCCGCGCAGGCTGGCAACTGGGGCTTCGAGCTGGCTGAGGATGCCACTGTCGAGGACTTCTGGGCCGCCATCGTGGAGGCCTATGGCTATGACATCTCCGACGAGGGCATCAACAAGGAGACCGCCGGCACCAGCATCTCCGCCCTCCTCGAGGCCGAGATCGGCGACAGCTTCTCTGACTACACCATCGGTGTGCAGACCGGCGAGTCCGCCCCCAACGTCTCCGGTATCGTCAAGACCGGCGACTACTCCATGACCGTTACCCTGACCGAGGTCAGCGCCACCGCCATCTATCAGATCCCCGTCACCATCTGCCCCGTGCACTACTACGGCGAGATGGATAAGTACGATTACGACAACAACAAGTTCGGCTTTGACAAGGGCGACCTGTCCCACGTCAAGTCCGTGACCTCCGCCCCTGTCGGCTCCGGCCCCTACACCTTCGAGAGCTATTCCAACGGCGCTGTGACCCTGCAGAAGAACGCCACCTACTGGAAGGGCGAGCCCAAGATCGACACCGTTATCTGGCGCGAGATGCAGGATGTGGATAAGATCCCCGGCGTCGTTTCCGGCACCATCGACATCACCGATCCCTCCTACTCCGATGAGGCTGCCGAGCAGATCAAGAAGGCCAACTCCAACGGCGAGATCTCCGGTGACGTCCTGCAGACCGACCTGGTGGCCAACCTGGGCTACGGCTACGTCGGCTTCAACGCCAACCGTGTGAAGGTCGGCAATGGCAACGGCGGCGATGAGGCCTCCAAGAATCTGCGTAAGGCCATCGCTACCATTATCGCTGTGTACCGTGACGTGGCTGTGGACTCCTACTACGGTGAGTTCGCCAACGTCATCAACTACCCCATCTCCGACACCT
>ERZ825137.4104-NODE-4104-length-14912-cov-3.142088_pt1 | contig 14912 bp, 13 predicted proteins | sample MGYA00519873_ERZ825137 | MGnify/ENA primary metagenome ERZ825137 (study PRJEB31778, sample SAMEA3449190) | human gut metagenome | biome: human gut; feature: human-associated habitat; material: faeces | place: United Kingdom | collected 2010/2012 ...
TCATCATCCAGATATGCCTGAAACACTTTCAAAATCTTTTCAAAGGTCAGCATTTGTTAAATGAAAATGCAGAAAAGCGGCCAATCTCATTATTCTACTGCTACCCCGCCCACCGGCACTCGGTTTTCATACGCCTTTTCGATCGCTTCCAGAAGCAGACCATGACTGTCGCTGAGGCTCATGGTGGCCATGCTGCGCAGGTCGGCAAGATCGTCCTTTTCCTGCTGGCTCAGGGCAGACAGCCGTTCCTGATCCTCCTCGGCATTTGAAGCCGGCTCAAGAGGACGGCCCGTGGAGGGGCGGGTGGAGCTGCCATACCAGTCCCGAAGCTCCGCCACGGTTTTGCCGGTCATCCACTGCTGGTAGGCGTTCATTTGTTTGTACCATTCGTTGGAGGGATTCATGCCGTAGCCGTCGCCCCGGTCGCGCTTGGTTTTCCACTGGGAAAGCTCCTCGGCGGCGCTTTCTTCGGTGTTCTGGCTGACACCCGTGACCTTGCCGGTGGCGGGGTCGGTGACGTTGTAGCCTTCCCGGCCCGGCCAGCCGCTGAAATGAGGCATGGTTTCGCCGTCATAATTGGGGGTGGATACTTCATACACGTCCACAAATACGTTCAGAATTTTGCCCTCCCGGTCAAAGAGCGCGTTCGCCATGGCGATGTTGAAGGAATAGACCGGCGTGCCCTCCGCGTCCTTTCCGGGGCCGTTGCGGAAATTGGCCGTGCTGCCAAGCCCGGAAAAGACCTGCGCCGTGGCGGGATCGACCGTGGGGGAGGGCTGGGCAGACGGCGTGTTTTCGCTGCTGACGCTGCCCTCTCCGCCGCCTGCGCGAAGCTGCTCCAGAATGCCTTTCATGGCGGTCAGCATACTGTCCGAAGAACCGGTGGCCCCGCTGACCGCGTCCACCCCTTCCAACCCCTGCTTTTCCAGCACGGCCTGCCGGATGCCCTCCAGCGCCTTCCCGAAATATTCGGATTCGTTCCCGTTGCGGTTTTTGGCGTCGAATTCCGTGATCTTCCCATCCCGAACGGTGACGGAGACGATGACGTCATCGTTGTAGCCGGGGGCCAGATCCTGATAAACGCCGTCGGCATAGTCCGCCGCCAGCGCGCCGGAAAGGGGCAAAAGCCCCGCAAGTGCCAGCACCAGCAGCCCCGATAGGTGCTTTTTAGGGAAAAGACGGCTCTTCTTCATCAAAAGTCCTCCTCTGTCCGCTTGACATTTCTTGCTTAAATATAGTATAAAGGGGAATGGCCTATGCTTATTTTTGTCCCGGCCGCAGAAGCGAGTGAAGGAGAGATCAGTTATGGTTCGAAGCATCGTAGGCGCCAACTGGGGAGACGAAGGCAAGGGAAAGATCACGGACGTGATGGCGGAGAACAGCGACATCGTGGTTCGTTTTCAGGGCGGCGCCAACGCCGGCCATACCATTATCAACGATTACGGTAAATTTGCGCTGCACCTGCTGCCCTCGGGCGTGTTCCACAGCAACATCGTCAATGTGATCGGCCCCGGCGTGGCGCTGGACGTGGAGCGGTTCGTGGAGGAACTGAACAGTCTGGTCAGCCGCGGCGTGCCCATGCCCAAGTTGTACATCAGCGACCGGGCACAGGTACTGCTGCCCTATCATGTGGCCTTTGACAAGTATGAGGAAGAACGGCTGGGCAAGGCGGGTTTCGGCTCCACCAAGAGCGGCATTGCTCCTTTTTACGGCGATAAGTATTTGAAAATCGGCGTGCAGGTCTGCCAGCTGTATGACGAGGACATGCTGCGCGCCCGGCTTTCCAGCGCGGTGGAGCAGAAGAACGCCACCCTGCGCAACCTGTATCACAAGCCCGAGATCGATTTGGAGGCCCTGATCGCTCACCTGAAGAAGCAGGCGGAGCAGATTCGGCCCATGGTGATCGACACCACCAGCTTCCTGCACCAGGCCCTGAAGGAAGGCAAGACCATCCTGCTGGAAGGCCAGCTGGGTACGCTGAGGGATCCCGATCACGGCATCTATCCCTATACCACGTCCTCTTCTCCGCTGGCGGGCTTCGGCACCGTGGGCGCGGGCGTTCCTCCGACCGCCTACAGCGACATCGTCTGCGTGACCAAGGCCTATTCCAGCTGCGTGGGCGCTGGCCCTTTCACTACCGAACTGTTCGGCGATGAAGCTAAGGAACTGCGCGACCGCGGCGGCGACGCGGGCGAATACGGCGCGACCACCGGCCGTCCTCGTCGGGTGGGCTGGTTCGACGCAGTGGCCACCCGTTACGGCTGCATGGCGCAGGGCGCTACCGAGTGCGCCATGACCAATCTGGACGTGCTGGGTTATCTGGATGAGATCCCGGTCTGCACCGCCTACGAGATCGACGGCAAGCTGGTGCGGGACTTCCCCTCCACGCCTTCCCTGATGCGGGCCAAGCCGGTGTACACCGTGCTGCCCGGCTGGAAGAGCGACGTGCGCGGCATTACCGAATGGGACAAGCTGCCCGAAAACTGCCGCAAGTACGTGGAATTTATCGAGAAGGAAATCGAAGTGCCGGTGCGGATGCTCTCCACCGGTCCCAAGCGCAGCGAAGTGCTGTACCGCAAGTAAAAACCAAACGCCTTTTTCAGACGAAGGGCGCATAGAAATTCAAACGGCCGCGGCATGGAAATATGCTGCGGCCGTTTTGCGTCATTGCCATTCTATGGAACGTATGATAGGATATTCCCTAGACGGGGACGCAAGTCTGCATTCGGAAAAACGCCGCTTTCATCCAGAAAAGGAGCCGGAAAATGCTGAAGGATCTGATTATCAGACAGGAAACGCCTGCCGACTATCACCAGACGGAACAGATGGTCATGCGCAGCTTTTGGAACAAGTATTGGCCGGGATGCACGGAGCATCTGCTGACGCGGATCATCCGAGACTCTCGAGATTATGTGCCGGAGCTGAGCCGCGTCGCGGAGTGGAACGGACAGATCGTCGGGGCGATCTACTACACAAGAGCATGGATCGTGGACGGCGATACCCGGCGCGAGGTCGTCACGTTCGGGCCGCTGGCGGTGGAGCCGATGATGGAGGGCAACGACATCGGCGGCGCACTGGTGCGGGAAACTCTTGGCCTTGCCGGGTCATTCGGCGCTGCGGGCATTATCATTATGGGGGAACCGTATTATTATCCCCGCTTCGGCTTCCGCAGAGGGGCGGAGTTCGGCATTACGGACGCTTGGGGCAATTCTCCTGACGCGCTGATGGTCTTTCCCTTGAATGACGATTTTTCTTCCATCCATGGGAAGCTGATCGAAAGCCCGGATTTTGAAAAGCTGGACGGTCAGGAGGCGCTGAACAGGATCGGCGAGGAATTTCCAAAATATCGGAAGGTGAAGGCTCAGGAGGGCTTCCAGCAGATTTTCGGGCAGCACTTAGGCGTGGTGGAAGCGATTCAGGACGGCGTTTATTCCGTTCGGTACTGGGAAAAGCTCATTTCGGCCCATTTAGCGGGTGCCACGACGGAAAAGCCAGTCGTGGGCAGCGACGTTCAGTTCATATGGAATCATCAGGGAGAATCGACGATTACAAAGGTTCTTCACAACCTGCTGGAAGAAGAACACGGTTCGGGCATATCAGGCGTTGGACTTTCCCATTCCGCCGGGGCGGATGTTGGCGAGTGAAAAACAGAAAGAACAGTTAAGAATTTCAGGAGGACGTATGAACCGCTATTTGATGGAAACCCCTATGCTGGACTATTCAAACGCCCAAATCCGGCAGTTGATAGAGAAAAAAGGCTGGAAGGAAATGGGCGAATTTGAGCGTCTGAAATCCATCTATCTTTTTGTGCGGGATGAGATACAGTTCGGGTATAATGTGGACGACGGCGTTCCCGCCTCCCGGGTTTTGGCGGATGGGTACGGGCAGTGCAACACGAAGGGAACGCTGTTCATGGCGCTTTTAAGGGCCTGCGGGATCCCCTGCAGAGTCCACGGCTTCACCATTGATAAGAAGCTTCAAAAGGGCGCGATGACGGGCATTGTGTATCGAAACGCTCCGCAGAATGTCTTCCACAGCTGGGTGGAGGTCTGTCTGGAAGACCAGTGGTACGAGTTGGAAGCGTTTATTCTGGACAGCGATTATCTGCACAGGCTGCAAAAGAAGTACAGCGACTGCACGGGCGCTTTTTGCGGCTACGGCGTGGCAGTGAAGGATTTTCAGCATCCGACCATCGACTTTGACCGAAACAATACCTATATTCAGAGCGAGGGCATCAATCAGGATTTCGGGGTCTATGATTCTCCGGACGAGCTGCTGCGGGAGCACCATCAGGAAATGTCGGCCCTTAAGGCGTTTATGTATCGGAATCTGGGGAGACACTTGATGAACCGCAACGTCCGAAAAATAAGAAACAGCTGATTTTCAGCAAAATGAATGAGAGGCCGCAGACTGCTTTCACGCTGCCATAACGGGCGGTTTCAGAAACATGGCTCTGCCCGGAAAGCGGGATATGGGAACGCAGCCGAAATCGGAATTTGCTGAGGAGAAAATAGAAATGATAGACGAGTTACAGCTATATATTCCTCGTTCAGAGGATGGATGGTTCTATGTGAAAATGATGTCTGATCCGGAAACGATGGCTTATAACGCGCCTTGGTTTCCGCCTGATGGATGTGTTCCTGACCCGGATTCAGGGTGGGTGGAGTTGCAGAAATCTTGGATTGGGAAAGCACCGGAGAGATTCTATGCTTTTCTACAAAGAAAGACCGATGGGGCCTTTGTCGGAGACGTGAATTATCATCATAATCCGAAACAGAACTGGTGTGATATGGGAATTGTGATTTTCGCGCCGGAGAGAGGAAAAGGGTATGGCAAACAAGGACTTCGCCTATTGTTGGATCGTGCGTTTAAGGTGGACGGAGTATCCTGTTTGCACAACGATTTTGAGGATGCCCGCATTGCTGCATATCGTATCCACAAAGCGGTTGGTTTTCGGGAAACCGGCACACATGACCGAATCATTCAGTTGGAATTGACCCGAGAAGATTATTTGAAAGGCATTTCTGTCTGCTGCGACAAATGAGGACTTTATCGGGATAAATTCCAGTTTATGGAGGTGTGCGCCCCATGATCCTTCTGCCGCTGAATCCCGGGACCTACGCGGGCAGGAAATTTACGGTTCGGTATCAAACCGGCGGATACTATGATATTGAACCTTCAGAACAGGGCTTTTCGATGAAATATATCCCGCTGGAAACGCCGGCGGAGAAGTCCTTTGAGGAGGATGAGTTTTTTGGAGAGTGGCTGGAGCTGGAAGCCCCGGTCGCCTTCGGCGCGTTTGAGGGCGAAAAGCTGATCGGGTTTGTGGAAGGCTCGATAGAAAGCTGGAACAACCGTTTCCGAATCAGCAATATCTGCGTGTTCGACCCTGCCCGGCGGCATGGGGGAGTGGGAACGGCGCTTATGAACCGTATCACTGAAACGGCGGAGGCCAGCGGCGCGCGGATGATCGTGCTGGAAACTCAGTCCTGCAATGAAAGCGCCATTGCGTTTTATCGGAAAAACGGGTTTTCCATCATTGGCTTCGATCTGTATGCCTACTCCAACAACGACCCGGAACGGCATGAAGTGCGGATCGAAATGGGGAAAAAGCTCCGGGAGCCGTCAAGGTGAGAGGGATGGAAGAATGCGCATGAAAAAAGTATATTTGGCCGTTATCGTCATCGCGCTGATCCTCTGCGTGGAGGGAGTATTCTCTTTGGCCGAGGGGGATTGGGGCAAGGGGCTGGGGCGGTGTGAATTACGGACAAGTCCTGTTTCCGCTTCTGATCGGCGACTTTTCTTTCCGGCAGTTCAAGCGGGAAAAGTAAGCTGGCCCCGCTGAATGGCGCACAGCTGCTAAAAAAGGCTTATTTTGCAGTAAATTGAATAAAGGAAGCGTCTCCCCAAAGAGCAAGCATGGGGGAGACGCTTTTTCAGCGGAGGAAGGGCCGCTTTCCCTTGCCGAAAGCCCGCTTTCATGCTACAATAGCTGCGAAAAGCGGGGGCGGCAATGCGGTCCCCGCCGAACGTGTTTGTCCGTAAAGGGGGAACGGGAAGAATGTATCTGATCGTCGGGCTGGGCAATCCCGGCCAGCAGTATGCCCATACCCGCCATAATGTAGGCTTTGACGTTATGGCCGTGCTGGAAAAAAAGCTGGGGGTCACTATCAGCCGGGAAAAGGGCTATTCCCAGACCGCCGACTGCTTCGTGGACGGGCAGAAGGTAATTTTGGCCCTGCCCCAGACCTACATGAACCTGAGCGGTCTGGCCGTGAAGGAACTGATGGACTACTATAAAATTCCGCCGGAAAACGTGCTGGTGATCTATGACGATATCGACATTCCGCAGGGCACGGTGCGCATTCGGCCCAACGGCAGCGCGGGCACCCACAACGGGATGCGTTCCATCGTGGCGGAGACCGGCACGGAGGATTTCCCCCGCATTCGCGTGGGGGTGGGCCAGCGGGGCCTCGGCTGGAATCTGGCGGACTGGGTGTTGAGTCATTATCAGACGGCGGAGGAACAGGAGATCGCCGACAGGGCCTACGAGCAGGCCGCCGACGCAGCGCTGGAATATCTGAAAAACGGGATTAACAGCGCTATGAATCGCTATAATACCAAGAAGCCAAAGAAGGAGAAGTCAACGAAGAAAGCGGCCCCGGAGGGGGACGACGCGGCGGCTTCGGAGCAGGCGGAGGAAGGAAAAGAATGAACGAGGGGCTTTTCAGCGCCTACGAAAGCCGGGACGAGTGGAAAACGCTGGTGGAACGGCTGGGCCGGGCGGGCTGTACGTCCGTTTATGAAATTTCCGAGGGCGAGCGGCCCTTTCTGGCGGCGGCGCTGCGGCGCAAGACGGGCCGCCCGGTGGTGCTGCTGTGCTCCACGGAGCTGGTGGCCCAGCGCTATGCGCAGGACATTGAGCGGCTGACCGGGGAAAAATGCGGCGTGTTGCCGCCGAGAGATCTGCAGTTCAGCCGCGCCGCGTCCAGCCGGGAAAGCACGTGGCTGCGGCTGCGCAATCTGGACGAGCTTTGCCGGAAAAACGCGCGCATTCTGTGCCTTAGTCTGGAAAGCCTGCTGGACCGCTGCGTGCCGAAGGCGGTTTTCCGCCAGAGCGTAATCGCGCTGGAGGAAGGCCGGGATTATCCCCCGGAGGAACTGATGAACCGCCTGCTGGCTAGCGGCTACGAGCGGGTCTCCATGGTGGAGGGCTGCGGCCAGTGCGCCATGCGGGGCTCCATTCTGGACGTGTTCCCGCCCAACGAGGGCAACGCCCTGCGCATCGAGTTTTTTGACACGCAAGTGGACAGCATCCGCCGGTTCGACTGTATCAGCCAGCGGAGCATTGAGCGGCTGTCCACGGCCCGTATCGCCCCGGCCACGGAATGCCTTGTGACCGACCGGAAAGCGGCGGCGGAGCGGCTTCGCCGGGCCATCGAGACCGGCGCGGGGGAGCGGGCAAAGGCGGAGGAGCTTCACGCCCAGGAGACCACGCTGGATAACGGCGATACGCTGCCGGCGCTGGACGAGTTCCTTTCCGAACTGGACGCGCTGGAGCTCAGCGAAGACCTGCTGGACGGCAAACCTGCCAAGCTGGGCAAGACGGCCAAAGCTGCGAAGGAAGCCCGCCCGGAGGAAGAAACGGCGGAGGCCTTCCGGAAGGACGTGCCCGACGAGCGTCGCCATCTGGACGAAGCCGCGCTGGTGGAAGCGGGACAGACCCTGCGCACCGCGCCCATGTGGATGAACGTGCTGTGCGAGAAGACGGTTTCCGCGCTGGATTATCTGGACGACCCCATCCTTCTGTGCGACCGGCCCGAGCAGTACGCCGGGCGCATGAAGGTATTGCAGGAGGAATTCGCCGAGGCCTACGAGGACGCCCGGCTGCGGGGAGACGCCTTCGACGAGCAAAAAAACCTGCGCTTCTCCTATGACGAGCTGCTGGTCGACTGGGAAAAGCGGCCCGTGGTATCGCTGAGCGACAACGTGCAGACCTCGCTGGGACGGCTCCTGCCGGATAAGCTGATCGCCTTCGGCTCCAAGCCGCCCATGCCCTATCAGAACCAGCTGGCCGCGCTGGGCAAGGACATCAGGGCGTGGAAGGAACAGAACTGCGCCATCATCCTGCTGACCGGCGGCGAAAACCGGGGCCGAAGGCTGCAGAAAACGCTGGAGGAGATGAACATCCCCTCCGTGTACTGCGAATCGCTGGACGGCAACATCATCCTGCGGGAGGTGGTGCTGCTGCCGGTCTCCTACAACAAGGGCTTCCTGCATCCGGACGCGCACCTGTGCGTGCTCAGCGATACGGATATTTTCGGCTCCGCCTATCACCGGGCCCGGAAGAAGCAGAACGCGGGGGAGCGGATTTCCAGCTTTACCGACCTGAAGCCCGGCGATTACGTGGTGCACGACCTGCACGGCGTAGGCGTTTATCTGGGCGTGACCCAGATGAAGGGCGACGGCGTGACCCGGGACTATCTGCAAATTCAGTACGCCGGAAACGACAAGCTCTACGTGCCCGCCGACCAGTTCGACCGGGTGCAGAAGTTCATCGGCGCGGAGCACAGCCTGCCCAAGCTGAACCATCTGGGCGGCGGCGAGTGGGAGCGCCAGAAAAGCAAGGTGAAGGCGGGGCTGAAAAAGCTGGCCTTCGATCTGGCGGCGCTGTACGCCCGCCGGGCCAAAAACCCCGGCTACGCCTTCAGTCACGAAAATCCGTGGCAGCAGGAATTCGAGGACGCCTTCCCCTACGAGCTGACCCAAGATCAGCAGCAGTCCGTGGCCCAGATCGAGGCCGACATGGAAAGCCCTCACAACATGGACCGGCTCTTGTGCGGCGACGTGGGGTACGGCAAGACGGAGGTAGCCCTGCGGGCCGCCTTCAAGGCCGTGGTGGAGGGCAAGCAGGTGGCCCTGCTGGCCCCTACCACCATTCTGGTGCAGCAGCACTACAACACCATCAAGAAGCGCTTTTCCGGCTTCGACGTGCGGGTGGAGATGCTCAGCCGGTTCCGCACCGCCGCCGAGCAGAAGGAGACCCTGAAAAAGCTGGAAAAGGGCGAGGTGGACATGATCGTGGGCACCCATCGCCTGCTGGGCAAGGACGTGAAATTTCACGATCTGGGCCTTTTGATCGTGGACGAGGAGCAGCGCTTCGGGGTGAACCACAAGGAAGCCATTAAAAATATGAAGGAAAAGGTGGACGTGCTCACCCTGTCCGCCACGCCCATTCCCCGCACCCTGCACATGAGCATGGTGGGCATCCGGGACATGAGCCTGCTGGAAACGCCGCCGGAGGAACGTCTGCCCGTCAAGACCTATGTGGTCACCGGCATCGCCGACGCCCTTTCCTTCCCGCTGAACCTCATCTACCGTTTCACCAAGGGCCGCCAGAAGGCCGTCCCCATCCCCTATGATGACAAGGTCATCGCCTGGAAGGACTTCAGCAGGGGCGCCCAGCCCCTGAGCGAACCCATCGCCGACCCGCAGAACACGCCCGCGCTGCTGCAATATACCGGCGGCACCACCGGCATCCCCAAGGGCGTGGCCCTGACCCACAGCAATCTGGGCACCAACTGCCGCCAGATCCTGAGTATCATCCAGGAAACCGCCGAAACGGAACACCGTTTCGTGGGCCTGCTGCCCTTTTTCCATGTCTACGGTCTGACCACGGGCCTGACCATCCCGGCCGCCCTGGCCGCCACGGTGCTGCCCCTGCCCCGCTATGTGCCCCAGGACGTGCTGCATCTCATCGGCAAGCACCGCCCCACGGTCTTCCCCGGTGCGCCCGCGGTCTACAGCTCGCTGCTGCAGCAAAAGACCCTGGGGCAGTACGACCTGACCTGTATCAAGCTCTGCATCTCGGGTTCCGCTCCCCTGCCCCGCGATACTTTCCGCCGCTTCCAGGAGCTGACCGGCGCCATCATCCTCGAAAGCTACGGCCTGACGGAAGCCTCGCCCATCACGCATATCAATCCCCGCGAAGACAGCAAGCAGAAGGAAGGCTCCATCGGCATGCCCCTGCCCGGCACCGATGCCCGCATCGTGGACAGCGAAAGCGGCACCGCTCCCCTGCCTGTGGGCAAGCTGGGGGAACTGGTCATCCGTGGGCCGCAGGTCATGCAGGGCTACTGGCACCTGCCCGACGAGACCGCCAGCGCCCTGCGCAACGGCTGGCTCTATACCGGCGACCTAGCCGTCATGGACGAGGAAGGCTATTTCTTCATCATGGACCGCAAGAAGGACATGGTCATCGTGGGCGGCTACAACGTCTATCCGCGTGAAGTGGACGAAGTCCTGCTGGAGCACCCCGACGTGCTGGAAGGCGTGAGCGTCGGCATCCCCGACGGCGTGCGCGGCGAGGCCCTCAAGGCCTATATCGTGCCCCGTCCCGGCGTGGAACTGACTAAGGCCGACATCGTGGGCTGGTGTCGCCAGCGCCTGGCCTCCTACAAGGTGCCCCGCCTGGTGGAATTCCGCGAGGAACTGCCCAAGACCATCGTGGGCAAGGTCCTGCGCCGCGCCCTGCGTGAAGAAGAGATGGCCAAACAGGCCAAGAAAGCTGCCCGCCACGCCGCCCGGCAGGACGGTGCCGCGACCACCAAGGAGGATTGATGCGACTTCTGGTTCAACGTGTCCTCGAAGCGGCCGTCACTGTGGACGGCCAGACCACCGGCGCCATCGGCAAGGGCCTGCTGGTCATGACCGGTTTTGGTGACGAAGACGGCCCGGACTTCCACCACAGCCCTGTTTTTGAAGGCATGGCGCGCAAGCTGCTGGATCTGCGCATCTTCCCCGGCGAAGGGGATCGCTGCGACAAGTTCGACCGCTCCGCCCGGGATTGCGGGGCCGATGTCCTGCTGGTGCCGCAGTTCACGCTGTATGCCGACTGCCGCAAGGGCCGCCGCCCCTCCTTCTCCCATGCCGGCGATCCCGCCTGGTCCCGCGAGATGTTCGACCGCTTCACCCGAAAAGTCAGCGAGGAAAGCGGCCGCCCCGTGCCTACGGGCGTGTTCGGCGCGGACATGCGCGTCCACCTCATCAACTGGGGCCCCGTGACCATATGGCTGGATTCCCGCGAGGTGCTGCCGCATCTGTACACTCAGAAGCCTTGTTTATAGTAAATCTCTCACCGAGTTTAACCAACAGTAATATCCTCTTTTCCGTAAAGAAGAATAAAGGGGCAGCTGCCAAAACAGCTGCCCCTTTTTATGAACAACGCAATTTACGTTTTAACGAATTCGAATATACACAAGGATTTTGTAGGCCATTCGGTAAATCTAGAATTCGTTTTCCTACCAGATCTTGCCTATCATCAGCAACGCGTCCCACAAACTCCCATCGAATAGATTTTTTTTCTGGATCCGGTGGATTCTGTTTATCAGCAAGTGTTGTAAAACGGCGTAATGTGCTATCTCCTGGCAGCCATGCTTCTGGGATAAATATCTGCTTTATTACAGACTTATAGATAGCAATAGCATATTTTAATCTTTTTTTGCGAGGGTCTGCAATTCTCCAGCATGCTCGCGTGGCATCATAAAGATCTATCAATGCCATATCTTTTACATATGTATTATTGATGTTTATCAAAATGGAATCATCAGGAAGATCATTTATGTATATTGTATCATCTGAGCCAAGGTCACGTCGTATTTCATCCAAAGAACGGCGACCAAATAACCGAGACTGAAATCCCTTTTTTATATTTGTTAACTCTTTTCCCAGCAAATCAATAGCCACACTTTCGGCAACAAGGGCTTCTCGTTCATTCTCAAGATTAAAACGAACGATTTCAATTACTGGTTTTTGTCCCCTATCATATATTTCTCTTATCTTACTTACTTTCCTAGAATCTGATTTATCCAGTAGATGTTGAAAACAGCGATTCCCTTTTCCTTTTCCTATATAAAAAGGAAAAGACATATCAGCCGGATCATAGTATGCATATACATAGTACTTTAATTTTTCGCAAATCTCATGAGAAAAAAGCAGTTTTTTTACATCCTCGTTAGTAGGATAAGAAAATTGGGGGATAACGCTTTTCATCTAATACGATCCTACTTGTCCAGCGCGCACAATGCCAGGCGGGCGGCCTCCTGCTCGGCCTTTTTGCAGCTGGTGCCGGTGGCCGTGAACTGCTGCCCCGAGGGCAGGGAGACCTGCACGGTGAAGTGCCGGGCATGTTCCGGGCCTTCACAGGCCAGGGTCGTATAGACGGGGCGATCGTGGAAAAGGGCCACCGAGCGTTCCTGCAAACTGGTCTTGAAATCCTTGGTTTTGGGTTTGCCCACACTGACCTCGTCCAGAAGCGTCCCGAAGATGCGGGCCACGACCTTTTGGGCCGCGGCATAGCCGCCGTCTTCGTACACGGAGGCCAGCACGGCTTCGAACACGTCGCTGAGCACGGCGTCACGGCTGCGGCCGCCCTGCTGTTCCTCGCCGCGCCCCAGACGCAGCAGCTGGTCGATGCCCGTTTCCCGGGCCCGCTGGGCCAGACTGGTGGTGCCCACCAGCTGGGAGCGCACACGGGTCATGTCGCCTTCGCGGGCCTGCGGGAAGCGCGTGAACAGCTCCCACGAGATGCACAGTTCAAGGACGGCATCGCCCAGGAACTCCAGGCGCTCGTTGTGCGCCTGCCCCAGCCCGTGCTCATTGGCCCACGAGCTGTGGGTCAGGGCCAGGGCCACCCGTTCCGGGCGTGAAAAATGATAGTCCAGGATCCGTTCGATGCGTTCCAGGTCCGCCGCCGAGATGCTGAGGTCGAGTTTTTTGCTGTGTTCCATGCGCAGCAGTCTAGTCACTTCAGGACGCAAGGCAACAGAAATTTTCTTGACACCCGGCCTTTCAGCGCCTACCTATTTGGAGCAAAATTCAGAGACTTCCGCATGTCCGGCCGTCATACGGCCCCATGCTGGCGAGGAGACATTATGGCTTACGATATCCGCCTCATGAAGCTGGTGACCGGCGAAATGGTCATCGGCAAGTACGACGCCGAAAAAGACTGCCTCAACGAAGTGGCCAGCCTGCAGAGCATCCCCACCCAGCAGGGCATGCAGATGATGCTCCTGCCTTACGGCTATCCTTTCGAGCCCAACTTCACCGGCACCCTGGAAGGCCGTCACTTCCTGTACCGCTACGCCGACACCCCCAAGGAACTGCAGGACAAGTACATCGAAGCCTGCACCAACCTCACCGTGGCCGGCGGCCTGGGCAAGCTGAGCTTCGGTCCCTCCGTGCAGACCGGCAGCGGCCTCATCAAGTAGCCCGTTTTCCATCAGGTTTCCGGGGCGGCATCTGCCGCCCTTTTTTGTATCCAGACAACAGGGATGTTTATGCGCGCACTGCTCCCCATTCTGCCCCGCCCCAGCCGCTACGCCGGTATCGAAGAGGGCGCCTGCCACAAAGACCCCGCCCAGGTTCGCCTGCGTGTGGGCCTGGCCTTTCCCGATACCTATGAAGTCGGCATGTCCTATCTGGGGCAGAAGATCCTTTACGGTATCGTCAACAGCCACGAACACTGGTGGGCCGAACGGGTCATGGCCCCGGAACGCGAAGCAGGCGACATCCTGCGGCAACACGGCTGCCCGCTGGGCACGCTGGAATCCGGCACGCCGCTGCGCGACCTGCACTGCCTTTCCTTCTCCATCACCCATGAGCTGTGCTACACCAACGTGCTCTACATGCTGGAGCTGGGCAACATCCCCCTGCGCACGGCCGACAGACCGCAGGATCTGCGCCAGTGCCCGCTGGTCATCGCCGGTGGCGGCGCCCTGCTGAGCGCCGAGCCGCTGGCCCCCTTCATCGACCTGATGGTACTGGGCGACGGCGAAGAATCCCTGCCCGACGTGCTGCGCCTGCTGGAACAGGCCCTGGACGAAGGCTGGACGCGTGACCGCTGCCTGGAAGAAGCCCGCCACATCCCCGGCGTCTACATCCCCTCTTTCTTCACCCCGGATGCGGAAGGCCGTTTGCAGCCCCGTTTTGCCGACCACGCCCGGCCCTCGCGCCGCATCGTGGCCGACTTCGACAAGGTGGCCTACCCCACCAGCCAGGTGGTGCCCATCGGCGCGGTGCACAACCGCCTCTCGCTGGAGATCGCCCGCGGCTGCACGCGCGGCTGCCGTTTCTGCCATGCGGGCATGGTCTACCGCCCCGTGCGTGAACGGTCGCTGGACACCATCACCGGCCTGCTGGACGACTGCCTGAAAAAGACGGGCTTCGACGAAATCTCCTTCCTTTCGCTGAGCACGGGCGACTTTTCCGCGCTCAAGACCCTGAGCCACGGCGTGCTGGGCCGCTGCGCCCAGGAACAGATCAGCCTTTCGCTGCCGTCGTTGCGCGTGGGCTCCATCGACGACGAGATCATGCAGCGCATGTCCGACCTGCGCCGCACGGGCTGTACCCTGGCCCCCGAAGCGGGCAGCCAGCGCCTGCGTGACGTCATCAACAAGGGCGTCACCGAGGAGCAGGTGCTGCTGCATGTGCAGAAGCTGCTGGAATACGGCTGGCGCCAGGTCAAGCTTTATTTCATGATCGGCCTGCCTACCGAGACCGACGAGGACCTCAAGGCCATCGCCGACCTTTGCCGCAAGGTGCGCGACGCCGCGGGCAAGGGCAATCCGCGCCTGCAGGTCACGGCGGCGCTCTCGCCCTTCGTGCCCAAGCCCTTCACGCCCTTCCAGTGGGTGGAACAGATCAGCCAGGAAGAGATCCAGCGCCGTGTGCAGGTGGTGCGCAATGAATTCAAGGGCCAGAAGTTCCTCAAGCTGCGCTGGCACGAACCGGCCATGAGCCATCTGGAAGGCATCCTTTCCCGCGCTGACCGCCGTCTGGCCGATGTGGTGGAAAAGGTCTACCGCAAGGGCGGCATCTTCACCAGCTGGATCGAAGGTTTCGATCTGGCCCCC
>ERZ825137.4110-NODE-4110-length-14904-cov-7.292141_pt1 | contig 14904 bp, 14 predicted proteins | sample MGYA00519873_ERZ825137 | MGnify/ENA primary metagenome ERZ825137 (study PRJEB31778, sample SAMEA3449190) | human gut metagenome | biome: human gut; feature: human-associated habitat; material: faeces | place: United Kingdom | collected 2010/2012 ...
TTCTATGCAAACAAGAGAACGAACACCCTCCCAATGGACAATTTTTTCTGTGTAGTCTCCGGATTTTCATGTTATAGATTCCGAGGTTTGGTGAATAGAATAAAGACCACACGTCCATCTCCATTTAATGGAATGTCATATCACGTCATCCAACACTTGGTGTAAATTGCCTATCAGATAGAATGGCAAATTGATTAAGCGGAACTCCTTTCCCTTGGGAGTCTTTACCAGATTAACAGAATAAGGCTTCGACCAAATGCGGATGGCAACGTCTATCTCCGAGCTGTCCATGAAAACCTGTAGTGAACGAAGATGAGCATTGGTGCCGCTTTTCACTTCTATGGGATAAAGCTTGGAGTTGTGGATGAAAAGAAAATCGACTTCGGCACCATTGTTGGGTTTGGCCCAAAACGAGCGGTGTTGCCCCACCCGGTATTCCGTTGACAGAAGTTCTTGGGCTGTGATTTGCTCGGCAATATGGCCCCGCCAACTGTCAACCATCTCTGTTGAACCAATTATCTCTTTTCTGATGCCGGCTTGATAATTCACCAGTCCTGTATCAAACCAGATGAGTTTAGGCATTCGCTTGGTTTCCGGAATGACGGGCATTTGGGTGGAAGATACGGGATAAACCAACTCCAGGAGCATGGCTTTTTCCAAAAGACGAAATGCTTCTCCAACTTCCCGCGATTTATACCCCGAATTGGCGAAGTTGCCCAAGGTGATGGTTTCGCCCGAAAACGCCCAGCCATACGACAAGATGAAGCGCACGACATCTGTCAGTTTGTTGCCTTTCACATATTTCTCTGAATCGTCTTTGTAGGCCTGCACCAAGGTCTCATACACATCTTCAATGGCGATGATGCTCTGAGTCTCTGCATAGCGCTGCACGGCTTCTGGCATTCCGCCAATGATGGCATATAGATTAAACTGGTGCATGAGCTGCTCATGAAAAGCGATGGTATATTCTGCTTTCTGCGAGAGAATGGTCAGAAGATTATTTTTGCCAATGGCTCCCAAAAACTCATAGAAAGAGCAAGGACGCAAGGCCAGATATGTCACTCTTCCTACGGGAAAACTTACATTGACGTCTACAAGATTTTCCAACAAACTGCCTGCTGCTATGACATAGAGGTCTGGCCTCTGCTCGTAGAAGTATCTCAGCAAAGCAATTGTTTTAGGAGAATTTTGAATCTCATCGATGAAAATGAGCGTGCTGCCTTCATGCTGGCTTTTGCCCAAGCTGGCAAACAGCATGTTAATCAAATCATTCAGAGGAATATCCATCTCGAATAATCTGACGTTCTCACCCATTTCCAGGTTGAAGTATAGGTAGTTGTCAAAACGGGAGCCAAATTCGTTGACAATTGTTGTCTTACCCACTTGCCTGGCTCCTCTCAAGATGAGCGGCTTATGCCGTTCATCCTGCTTCCATGCTTCTAATTTGCTTAATATCTTGCGCTTAAACATACCCTATTTGTTTGAATTCACGGGCAAAGATACATCTTTTTTGTCGCAAATCAGCGGCAACGGCGCAATTCTTTGTTGCAAATCAGTGGCAACATGGGGCTAATTTTGTTGCAAATCAGCGGCAACCGTGCAATCTTTTGTCGCAAATCAGTGGCAAGCGTGGCTCATTTACAAAAAAACACGAGGATTACACGTCGGCTTTAGGGTGGGAAAAGGGAACGTGTAATCCTCGCGTAATGTGCGTAGGTTCTGTTGTATATTTTGATTGTGTTTCAAGTTGTAGGCGAATGAGGAATGCCCTCAAGCTTATTGCACCAGAAATCTCTGTGGTTTGCAGGCAACGCCAACATCTCATTTCTTCAACACCGCCTCCAGTTCTTCCACTTCGTGGCGGAACGTGCGGTCGGAAGTGATTTTCTTTCCCACCTGGTTGCAACTATGTAACACGGTGGAATGGTCGCGCCCACCGACACTGCGCCCAATCTGGCTGTACGACATCTCTGTGTATTTATGGCAGAGATACATCGTGAGTTGGCGGGCTTTGACGATGGCCTGCTTGCGGCTCTTGCTCATCACCTCGCGCTGCTTGGTGCCGAAATGCTGGCAAACGGCCGAAACGATGTCGTCAACGGTGAGTTCTTTTCGCTCCATGTTGACAATGCGGGCCACGACGCGGGCGGCCAGATGGAGGTCTATATCGCAGTTGTCGTAGATGGAATAGGCCATAATGCCGTTGACAATGCCTTCCAACTCTCGCACACTGCTCTCGGCATTCTGTGCGACATATTGCACCACTTCATCTGGGAATGTCAGACCGTCGCGGCGTATCTTCGACTCGAGGATGGCCTTGCGCAACTTCGTGTCGGGCTTTTCCATCTCGGCCACCATGCCCCATTTGAATCGCGTCAGCATGCGGTCTTCAATGCCTTCGAAGAGCACTGGCGGACGGTCACAGGTGATGACGAGCTGGCGGCGATTTTGCTGCAGATGGTTGAAGATGTGGAAAAAGGCCTGCTGCGTTTTCGCCGTCGTGATTTCCTGAATATCGTCGATGATTAATACGTCTATCGACTGGTAGAAGTTGATGAAATCATTGGTGGTGTTGTGGATGACGGAGTCAGTGAACTGCGTCTTAAACACATGGGCCGACACGAAGAGCACACGTTTGTCGGGGAAACGCTGCTGGATGGCAAGGCCCATAGCATTCACCAGGTGGGTCTTCCCAACGCCCGACGGCCCATAGAGGAAGAAGGGATTGAAGGTGGTCTGTCCGGGATGTTCCGAGATGGAAACGGCCACGGCATGTGCCAACTTATTGCTCTCGCCTTCGACAAAGCGGTCGAAACTATAGCTGGAATTGAGGTTGGAGCGCAACGGCGGCAACTGGTGTTGCTTGTTCTGCTTGGCCTGCTGCTGTTGTTCATCCTTGCGTTTCTGCTCCTGCGCCTTCGCCCATTCTGCCATCTTCTGTTCGTCGCGAAAGAAGATCTGCGTGAGCTGTCCGAAGGAGACATTGACGGCTTCCTGCAAGAGGGCGCGGTGGTTCTCACGGATATAGTTGCCTACATACTCGTTGGGCACACTGATGGTGAGTTTGTTGCCCTCTGATTTAAAGAGGGCAAGCGGCTCAAACCAGGTGGAGTATTCTCCAGCAGGTAACTTACTTTGTATGTATTGCAAACAAGCGTTCCACTTGTTCTTGGCGACTTCTTCCATGATATATCTTCAACTTATATTGGACGCCTCGTTCTTTTTCAGAAGACGAAAAGCCTTACAAAGTTCTCATTTTTTTTTGAATTTCACAAGAGATTGGATAATTTACGACAGATTATTGTTTGCCGCAAGCCTCAAAAACGCCCTTTCCTGCGCGGATGGAGGGCGCCGAACGGGGGACGCGAGCTGTGCGGTTTCCGTTACACTCGTGCTGCCTTCAACATATACGCATGAAGCAATCTGCACACGGGCATCTCTGCGAAAAGCACTTAGGGGTGTCCTGAAAGAACCGTAACGGAATCTTCAGGACACCCCTTGTGTTTAGTAATGGTGATGAAACCAGCAGAGTTTTCCCGCCGAAAGGGAGGAAAGGGAGGAGGGCTTATCAGCGCCCGTTCTCCCAGGCTTCAATCTTGTCTTTGTTTTCCAAGAGGAAGTCGATGTCATCGAGGGCATTTTCAAGACAGTATTTCTTATAGCCGTTGATATCGAAATGCTCTTGGAGGTTGCTGGACGTATTGGTGATGGTTTGGTTGGGAAGGTCAACCACCACGTGCATCTGCGGATTGGCCTTGATGTCGGCAAAGAGCTGTTGAAGGAAGGGTTCGCTGACCACAACTGGAAGGACGAAGTTATTGAGTTCGTTTTGCTTGTGGATATCGGCAAAGAAACTGCTCACAACGACGCGGAAACCGTAGCCGGCAATGGCCCAGGCGGCATGTTCGCGGCTCGACCCGCAACCAAAGTTCTTGCCTGCCACGAGGATGGTGCCAGAATAAGTGGGGTCGTTGAGCACAAAGTCTTTCTTCGTGCCATCGGGGTTATAGCGCCAGTCGCGGAAAAGATTGTCGCCAAAGCCCGCCTTGTCGGTGGCTTTGAGGAAACGCGCTGGGATGATCTGGTCGGTGTCGACGTTCTCCAACGGGAGAGGCACGCAGGTGCTGTCTATGATATTGAATTTCTGTTTCATAATACCCTATTAAAGAAGTGTGCGTGGATCGGTGATGACGCCAGTCACGGCAGCGGCGGCAGCCATGAGCGGCGATGCGAGACAGGTGCGTGCGCCTGGGCCTTGACGGCCTTCGAAATTACGGTTTGACGTGGAGACACAGAGTTTGCCCGCAGGCACCTTGTCGTCGTTCATGGCCAGACAGGCGGAACAGCCAGGCTGTCGTATCTCAAAGCCGGCAGCGGCAAGGATGGTGTCGATGCCTTCGGCCTTTATCTGCTCGTAAACGGGCCACGAGCCCGGCACAAGCCAGGCCGTTACCTCAGGCGACTTGTGGCGCCCCTTGGCAATGCTGGCAAAGGCGCGGAAATCTTCAATGCGGCCGTTGGTGCAGGCACCGAGGAAAACGTAGTCGACTTTCTTGCCCGTCATGGGTTCGCCCGCAGAAAACTGCATATAGCGAAGGGCTTTCTCATCAGAGGCGGAGGCTGGGGCGGGAATGTTTTCAGAAATACCGATGCCCATTCCGGGGTTGGTGCCGTAGGTGATCATCGGCTGGATGTCGGCGGCGTTGAAGGTTACTTCTTTGTCGAAAACCGCATCGTCGTCGCTGCGCAGGGTTTTCCAATGGGCCACGGCCTGCTCCCACGCGGCTCCCTTCGGCGCATAGGGACGGCCTTTGACATATTCAAAGGTGGTCTCGTCGGGCGCAACAAATCCGCCACGCGCTCCCATCTCGATAGAGAGGTTGCACAGCGTGAGACGTCCCTCCATAGAGAGCGAGCGCACGGCTTCGCCGGCATATTCAACGAAATAGCCAGTGGCACCGCTGGTGGTGATTTTGCTCATGATGTAGAGGGCGAGGTCTTTGGCGGTCACTCCCTTGCCGAGGCGGCCGTCGACTGTTATGCGCATGGAACGCGGTTTGGCTTGCAGGATACACTGCGAGGCCATCACCATTTCGACTTCCGACGTGCCGATACCGAAGGCAATGGCGCCCATCGCACCGTGGGTGGAGGTGTGTGAGTCGCCGCAAACAATGGTCATGCCCGGCAAGGAGAGCCCCTGCTCAGGACCAACCACGTGGATGATGCCGTTGTTGGGGTGCATCATTCCCCAATAGGAAAGTCCGAACTCGCGAGCATTGGCCGTGAGCGCGTCCACCTGCTTACGCGACACGGGGTCGGCAATGGGTTTATCTTGGTCGTGCGTCGGCGTGTTGTGGTCGGGCATGCAGAAGATGTGGTCGGGCCGAAAACACTTCAGACCACGGGCACGCAGCCCGTCGAAGGCCTGCGGACTGGTCACTTCGTGGGCATAAAGACGGTCGATGTAAAGTTGGTCGGGACCGTCGGGCACGTGTTGCACCACATGGGCGTCCCATATTTTATCAAAAAGCGTATTCATAAGATAGGTATTACTTTAAGACGTATCATATCATGCCCCTTTTCGCGGAGCGATGCTTATCTCATCACACCACCAAAAGGACGAAGCTCAAGGCGGCGACGAGCAACGAGACGCAGGCAATGGAAATGCCGGTGCGCTTCATGCCGATGCGATAGAATTCCAAGGTGGCGAAGAAGAGCAATACGGGGAGCACCCACAGAAGGTTTTGCAGGATATAGTAAAGGAAATTGATTACACCGTAATGGCTCTCTCCAAACACATGGAGACCGCCGAACATATAGAAGGGGCTGGTGAGCACTGAAGCAAGGCTCGTGAAGGTCATGGCAAGAAGCCATTTGGGGAAATCTCTCATTTCTTGAATTTGTTTATACAGTCAATATAGGCCTCCACACTGGCGGCAACGATGTCGGTGTCGGCACCGAAACCATAATAAACCTGCCCGTCGTATTCCACTTGCATGTGTACCTTGCCCACGTCGTCGGAACCTTTGTTGATGGCCTGGATGGTAAATTCCTTGAGCACCATCGTGCGCTTGATGATGTCTTTGAGGGCGTTGATGGCGGCATCGACCGGACCGTTGCCTTCGGCGGCGGCACGGAACTTCTCACCGGCAATGTCGAGCACCAAGGCGGCAACGGGACGTACGCCGTGGCCAGAAGTCACCTGCAAATAGTCGAGCTTGATGCTGTGTTGGTTGCTGCGCTCCGCGCCGGCCAAGACGAGGACATCGTCATCGGTGATTTCCTTTTTCTGGTCGGCCAGTTTGAGGAAGGCTTCGTAGATGCGGTCGAGCTTATCGTCGCTCACATCAATGCCGAGCACCTCCAGGCGGTGTTTCAGCGCGGCGTGTCCAGAACGGGCCGTGAGGATGATGGCATTGTCGTCGATGCCCACATCTTTCGGATTGATGATTTCGTAGGTCTGCACATTCTTCAACACACCGTCTTGATGAATGCCCGACGAATGGGCGAAGGCATTGCGTCCCACGATGGCCTTATTGGGCTGCACGGGCATGTTCATCAGCGAACTGACCATGCGGCTGGTGGCGGCTATTTTCTGCGTGTTGATATTCGTTTGGATGTTGAGGTCGTGATGGCACTTGAGAATCATGGCAATCTCTTCCTCGCTGGTGTTGCCAGCACGTTCGCCGATGCCGTTGATGGTCACCTCCACTTGGCGGGCACCGTTGAGCACGCCTTCGAGGGTGCAGGCGGTGGCCATGCCGAGGTCGTTGTGGCAATGGGTGGAAAGGATGGCTTTGTCAACACCGTCAACGTGCTCCATCAGATATTTTATCTTCTCACCATATTCGCGCGGCAAACAATAGCCCGTCGTGTCGGGGATGTTGACCACCGTGGCTCCGGCCTTGATGACGGCTTCCACAACGCGGGCAAGATATTCGTTGTCGGTGCGTCCAGCATCCTCAGCATAAAACTCCACATCTTCCACATAGCGCTTGGCGTATTTGACGGCGGCTACGGCACGCTCGATGATTTCCTCGCGGGTGGAATTGAACTTATATTTTATATGGCTGTCCGACGTTCCGATGCCAGTGTGTATGCGCTTGTGTTTGGCATATTGTAGGGCCTCGGCGGCGCAGTCGATGTCTTTTTCAACGGCGCGTGTCAAGGCGCAGATGGTTGGCCACGTGACGGCCTTGGAGATTTCGATGACGGAATGGAAATCGCCTGGCGAAGAAACGGGGAATCCCGCTTCAATAACATCCACGCCAAGGGCTTCCAATTGCTTGGCCACTTGTATTTTCTCAACCGTGTTGAGTTGGCAACCCGGCACCTGCTCTCCGTCGCGAAGTGTCGTATCGAAAATAAAAAGTCTGTCGCTCATAGGTTTCTTGTTTTAAAATAAAGAGACAACTGAGTGTTGAAACACCTAAAGGAAAACGGCCTTTCCCACGTTTGAAGTGAGAAAGACCGTTTCGTATTTCTTGTTTGCACATCGCATAGGCATACACCGTTCTTTTCAATACTCATCGACACGGGCCGACAAGCCGCTCACTTCCTTACCGTTCAAGGCATAGAAATAGGCCGCGAAGTCGCAGATGTATGTACAGACGATGTTTCATTTTTCTTATGTTGTTTGAAGGGGGTCCCGAATTTTCCAGTTTTGCGAAGCCTGCCAAGCACCTGGCAACGCCACATGGATGACTAATACAGATTATTCAGTACGCGCCTTTATTCATCTGCAAATATATGGAATATTTTACAAATGACGAGATTTTCACCGGAAAAATTTACACTTTTCTTTTTTTCAAGATGATTTGCAGGGCATTCTTACGGTTTGGAAAGCGCGAAGCAGGCAGCAAGGAAAGAGAAGACTGAGGCATCACTGCCCGACGAAGAAGGGAGCAAGACTGCTGACGAAAAGGGAGCAACATTGCTGACGAAGAAGAAAGCAAGGCTGCGCACGTAGCGTCGTTGACCGCTGCCGACGACGCAGAAACTATCCGACAAAAAGAAAAACCCCCATGCCAAAAGACATGGAGGCTCTAAAAATATCAGTCAAAATGAAAATCTTTCTTAGAAGAGCTTTTCAGGATAAACACCTTCTTCACCGAGCTTTTCAAACTTGGCAACTACTTCTGGACGATCCTCAGGATAAGTTACGCCGAACCACTTAGAGGTGGTGTCGAGCACTTCGCAAGTGGCCTTGCCTTCCTTGATGAGTTTGTCGACCATCAAAGGAATGAAAAATTCGCTCTTCAGGTTCTCCATGTTCTTCGGGTCTGAAAGGAACGTCTTGAAGAACTCGTTGCTGTGTGCGAAATAGTCGGGAGTGAAGCCCCAGAAGTTCATTGAAACAGGAGTCGTGTCAGGAATGGCTACCCATTCGCCGTTCTCATCCTGATATTTAACAACACCGTCGAAACGCTGGATCTTCGTGCGCTCAACAACCGACTTCAAGTGGTGGTTCTCGTCGTATTCGCATACGCCGCGGCTAACCGTACCGCTCTCAGAAAGCGTGTTGTCTACACGGAAACCAACCATGGCATATTTACCAGTGCTGCCCTCCGGCAGGTTGCTCAAGAACTTGCCCATCACCTGGAAAGCGTCGCGATCATAGAAGTCGTCGCAGTTGATAACGGCGAATGGTTTGTTGATGACATTTTCGCCCATCATCACGGCGTGGTTGGTACCCCAAGGTTTCGTGCGACCTTCAGGGCAAGTGAAACCTTCAGGAAGAGCGTCGAGGCTCTGGAACACCACTTCGCATGGGATGTGGCCTTCATATTTTGCGAGGACAACCTTGCGGAAGTCTTCTTCGAAGTCTTTACGGATAACGAAAACGAGTTTGCCGAAGCCAGCGTTGATGGCATCATAGATAGAGTAGTCCATGATGGTTTCACCGTGAGGACCCAGTCCGTCGAGCTGCTTCAAACCACCGTAACGGCTGCCCATACCTGCAGCCAAGAGAAATAATGTAGGTTTCATATTAGATGTGTTGTTTGAGTTGTTGTTTTTGATATTGCAAAGCTACATATTTTATCGCCGTATTCCAAGATTTTATACAAGAAAAAGTCAAGTCGGCTTCAAAAAAAGGGTTGATGCAACCTGGATTTTTACAAATATCAAGATTTAGCTTTGTTTTTGCCCTGTGCTCACCGCTGGTTTAGTAATGGTGACTTAGACATTGGCAGCCAAGGCCTCAGCACAGCGTTCGCCGTCGATGGCCGCAGAAACGATGCCTCCGGCATAGCCTGCGCCTTCGCCACAAGGATAAAGTCCGGCGATGCTTACATGGCTGAGCGTTTCAGGATTTCTGACGATGCGTACAGGCGACGAGGTGCGCGTTTCCGCTGCAATGACCACGGCCTCGTTGGTGAGGAATCCGTGGCTCTTACGGCCAAACTGCTTGAAGCCGTCGGCCAGACGGGAGGCAACGAAGCGCGGCATCCAGAAATGGAGCGGCGAGGAGATGAGGCCAGGAGAATAGCTCGATTTCGGGAGATCGTAGCTGAGGCGGTTGTTGACGAAATCGGCCATGCGCTGCGCCGGGGCGACCTGTGTCCTGCCGCCCTGCATCCAGCAGGTACGCTCAATGGCTTCCTGCAAATACATGACGCGCAAGGGGTTTTCCGCCTCGAAGAGGTCGGCATGTTGCTGGGCGAAAGCCTCATCGCGCATGGCTTCCTCGAGAAAAGGCTTGAGTTCGCCGTCAAGGTCTTCTGGGCGCGTCTCAACGACCATGCCGGAATTGCTCCAAGCCGAACCGCGTGTGGAAGGGCTCATGCCATTGACCACGACTTGCTGCGGACCGCTGGCGGCGGGAACGACGAAGCCACCGGGACACATACAGAAACTGTAGACGCCGCGGCCGCCCGACTGCGCCACATAGCTATATTCGGCAGCAGGCAGATAGCGGCCACGTCCTTTGGAATTATGATATTGTATGCAATCTATGATGTAGGCCGGATGTTCCAAACGCACGCCAACGGCTATGCCTTTGGCTTCTATCTGTATGCCGCTTTCCTTGAGATAACGGTAAACGTCGCGTGCGGAATGCCCCGTGGCCAAAATGACAGGTCCCTGGTATTCCCGCCCGTTTTCAAGACGCACCCCACAGACCGTTTCGCGTTGCATAAGCAAGGCGTCGACACGGCTTTGGAAATAGACTTCGCCACCCGATTTGCGGATTTGTTCACGCATGGCTTCAATGATGCGCGGCAGGCGGTCGGTGCCGATGTGGGGATGGGCGTCACAAAGAATGTCGGTGTGGGCACCATGCTGGCAAAACACGCGAAGAATGCGTTCAACGTTTCCGCGTTTCTTGGAACGCGTGTAGAGTTTGCCGTCGGAATAGGCTCCAGCGCCGCCTTCGCCAAAGGAATAGTTGCTCTCTGGATCAACGCGGTGTTCGCGTGAGATGAGGGCAATGTCTTTGCGGCGCTCGTGTACGTCTTTTCCACGCTCAAGCACAATGGGACGAAGGCCGAGTTCGATGAGACGGAGGGCAGCGAAGAGTCCGGCCGGACCGGCTCCGACAACGATGGCCTGCTTGCCACGCGAGACATCGGGATATTCAATGGGCGCAAAGTCGGTCTCCGGCGCCGTTTCGTTGACATAGACATCAACGGTGAGGTTGACATAAATGGTGCGCTGACGCGCGTCGATGCTGCGGCGACGAATGCGTAAGTCACAGATGGTGCGTGCATCAATGGCCATTTCGCCAGCAACATAGCGGCGAAGTTCGCGGTCTTGCGCGGCTATTTGGGGAAGAACTCGAAGGGTGAGTGTTTTCTGCATAATGTTCTTATAAATGGTTGAGAGGGGCTGTTTCGTTGAAGGTCCTCGTTTTTTATTTGGCACGGCGTATTTCCAAACGTGCGTCATTTCCCCTGCGTTCCCATCAGCCGAAGAGCGCACGCAGGGCTTCTTCAACGCGATGGACGGGAATGAGCTCGATGTGGCGTTTGGCACCCTCAAGTCCCTTGAGATTGGCATCGGGGAGAATGAAGCGTGAGAATCCCAGTTTTTCGGCTTCGGCAATGCGTTGCGCGATGCGCGTGACGGGGCGTATTTCTCCGCTGAGCCCCACTTCGCCCGCCATGCACACGTTGCGTTCGATGGCGGTGTCGACATTGCTGGAAAGCACCGAAGCAATGACAGAGAGGTCGATGGCGGGGTCGGTCACTCGGATGCCGCCGGCGATATTGAGGAAAACGTCTTTCTGGGCCAACTTGAAACCGACGCGTTTTTCCAGCACGGCCAACAGCATATTGAGGCGGCGGAGGTCGAAACCTGTGGCCGAGCGTTGCGGCGTGCCATAGGCTGCCGTGGAGACAAGAGCCTGCGTCTCAATCAGGAAAGGACGCACACCCTCGATGGCGGCGGCGATGGCCACTCCGCTCAATTCGTCGTTGCCCTGCGTCAGAAGGAGTTCGGAGGGATTGTCAACGGGCCGCAGGCCGGAGCCGAGCATCTCGTAGATGCCTAATTCGGAGGTGGAGCCGAAGCGGTTTTTGATGCTGCGCAAGATGCGATAGAGATAATGGCGGTCGCCTTCAAACTGCAAGACGGTGTCAACGATGTGTTCCAACACCTTCGGTCCGGCGATGCTGCCGTCTTTGGTGATGTGGCCGATGAGGATGACTGGCACACCGCTCTCTTTGGCATACTTCAGGATGGCCGCGGCACATTCCCGAATTTGGGTGACAGAACCTGGCGAGGCGTCGATGGCTTCGCAGGCGATGGTTTGTATGGAATCGATGACGAGAAGATCGGGCCTGACATCTTTCAGGTGCATAAAGATGCTTTCCAGGCGCGTGTCGCAAAGCAAGAGGCATTCCGACGTTGCTTTCGAGAGGCGGTCGGCACGGAGCTTGATTTGGCGTTCACTCTCCTCGCCGCTCACATAGAGCAATTTTCGGCCTGGCATATTGAGAACGGTTTGCAAGAGAAGCGTTGATTTTCCGATGCCTGGCTCGCCGCCGAGAAGTGTGAGCGAACCGGGCACGATGCCACCGCCGAGCACACGGTCGAACTCCGCATCGTTGGTGAAAATGCGTGTTTCAGCCTCAACGGAGATGTCAGACAGCGCCACAGGGCGGCTTTCGCTTTTTATCAGTCCCGACAAAGCCACGCCAGCACGTCCCACAGTAGGACTTGCGGCACGAACCGTCATTTGCTTGAATGTGTTCCAGGCACCACAACTGGGGCAGCGTCCCACCCACTTCGGAGACTCCTGCCCGCACTCGCTACACACGTAAACGTTTTTTTCCTTTGCCATATTATAAGTAGGTGGTCAAAATTATTTGGGGAGAGAACAAGCAAACTGCATTCGGGAGAAAGCAGTTCTCTAACGATGCCCGTTCATTCCATACATCCGAGTTCTTCCCGAAGCGCCTGCAATTCCGCTTTGACTTTCCGCAACCGGTCAACCACTTCAACGGTTTGCACCATGCCGGTTTTGTTTTTCTTCAGCAACTCTCGCGCCGCAGCGATTTTTAGTCCCCTGACTTTGACGAGACCGTGAACGAGGCGCACCTGTTCCACGTCGGCCTTGGTGTATCGGCGTGCCTTGCCCATCTTCTGGGGGGCAATCTGCGGAAATTCCTTTTCCCAAAAGCGGAGCGTGGTTTCGTTCACCTCAAACATGGCTGCCACCTCTCCGATGGAGTAAAACTGCTTGAGGTCTTTGTTGGTGTTGAGACTCATGGTAAATAGGCTTTAAAGTAATACAGGTCAAAATTGCCCAACTTATTTTTTGTCTTATTCGGCTGTATAGACATTTTCTATCTCCACAACATAGACATCATGGAGCGAACCACCTGGTTTGTCGTTGTACCAGCGTTCCAAGGCAGCTTTGTCAAGAAAATTTTCTGCCTTGAAAGCACTCTTATAGAGTTTACGTCCCTCCAGCGTGAGACGAGCCTGCTGAAAAGCGACGCAGCCGAGTTCCGTCTTGACAGGTTGCAATCCTGTTTCCTTGGCTTTATCGTGGTCGCGGCCCGATTTAGAACCGCAGAAATTCAAGATGTCGCGGTGTTCTTCACCCAGAAAAGAAAGCGTCATACGCTCGTTTTCCTCGATGAACTGATGTGTGAAGCGTTCCGGACGTATAAAAACAAAGGCCACTGGCTTGTTCCACAACCATCCGATGCCACCCCATGAAGCCGTCATGGTGTTGTAATGTTCAAGCGTACCGGCTGTCACCAGCATCCATTCCTTGCCTATCAGATTGAAAGCATCTTCACGGGCCAACTGTGAAAGATCTGTCTTTTTCATGTCAAACTATTTTTGGAGGTTATGTTTGTACTTATTAGTAATGGTCCATTACTGCAATGGCCTATTATTTATGCAAAGATACAACATATTTCCGATTCACCCACAAAACATTTTGCTCCAATCCTACCCTATGTCTGAAATCTCAAATCGGCCAAAATCCAGCTTCCGATAAACAGGATATTTGTAACTTTGCACCCAATTCAAAAAATCAACCCCACAACAATGAAAGAACTCTTTCTGGTTTTTCTCGGAGGCGGCGCCGGCAGTGTATGCCGTTATCTCGCCTCGCTGTTAATTGGCCGCAACATCGCGTCGGCTTTTCCCTGGCCCACCCTCTCTGTCAACCTGTTTGGCTGCCTGCTCATTGGACTGCTTTACACGCTGAGCGAGCGTTGCAGCCTCGGCCAAGAATATCGCCTATTGCTCACCGTTGGGCTCTGCGGTGGCTTCACCACGTTCTCCACTTTTTCCAACGAAGCGCTACATCTTCTCCGCTCTGGCATGCACTGGCAGTTTGCCTGCTACGTCTGCGGAAGTGTTGCACTCGGGCTCGCTGGAGTGTTTGCCGGACTATGGGCCGGAGGAAAAATCCTCCAGGCATAAGTAGGCGTCAAAAAATTGAATATCCACTCAACTCCGCCACGGCAACTTTCGCCACAGACGCCGTCTGGAAAATGCCTACAAAAAGAGCCGCCTGCATGAAGCAAGCGGCCCTACACTAAAAGTTTTTCAACAAATTATGAAATCACTCTGCAGTTTCAGCTGCATTTTCGGTTTCAGATGCGTTCTCTTCCTCTTCAACGAAAGTGGTGTATCCGTTGTTGATGAGGATGTTATACCATTGGATGAGCTTTTTGATATCAGTGTTGTAAACACGGTCACGATCGTAGTTTGGCAAAACGGCAGCCATAAATTCAGCCAATTCAGCTGCTGAAGCCTTCTTATAGTCGAGCGCCACGGCCTGTCCGTTTTCCTTATTCTTGATGTTTTCAAAGATTTCCATCAAAGGTTTGTCGTCTTCATCGGTGTACATAGACACGTCGTTGAGCGAAGTGACGCGGTCGCGAACACCTGCGGGGATGCGCTTCTTGTTGGCATCGATGGTTTCAACGATGAGCATGTTGTGTCCCTGAGAAACGAGACGATAGAGACCTGGTTTGCCGGAAATGGCCAAGATGATATCTTTCATTTTTTGTGTTCTTTTGTTTGTTATCAGTTTCGATTGGCAAAGGTAGCATTTTTACTGTAAAAACGGTGTGTGCCAGCCTTAATTTTTGCTTTGCCGCTCCAAAATCTGCGATTTGATGGGACAAACGCGGCACCGTTGATGTGCATTTCCCATTACTTGGTAATTTTGAAAACCTGCTTAAGAGGTTATCTACTCGCGGCCGAGGGTAATGCTGCTCGCGGCCGCGAGCAGTGCTACCAGCGGCCGCGAGTAGCGCTACCGTCGGCCGCGAGTAGATAAGTTCTTATAGGGATTGACTAAAATATGGGAAGTGGGGGGGCAAAATTAAAATATTAAGTAGGTGGAGATTGTGCGGAAAAGCCCTATCTGCGGCCCTGCGCGGGCTGAAAGCCCAACAAGTCCAGAGCCCAGGGCAACGCCCTGGGTACCATGTC
>ERZ825137.4113-NODE-4113-length-14889-cov-3.399960_pt1 | contig 14889 bp, 11 predicted proteins | sample MGYA00519873_ERZ825137 | MGnify/ENA primary metagenome ERZ825137 (study PRJEB31778, sample SAMEA3449190) | human gut metagenome | biome: human gut; feature: human-associated habitat; material: faeces | place: United Kingdom | collected 2010/2012 ...
AGCTTCTACTCCGATGATGCCGAGCATCCCGAGCTCATCTACTACGAGAACGAGAAGAAGAACGCCGTGGCGCCGCGCGTGACCGATCAGGCGTCCAGCAAGGTTGCCGCCCAGGTGAACACCACGTTCGCCGAGACCATCTCCGATGTGGCCCTGGGGCTGATCGACTCGTTGGGGGCGGTGGCAGATGATGCCGATGCGGCGGGGCGGGTGGCCAAGCTCTCGGGCACCATATCCTCGTCCGCCAATCAGATGCGCACCGCGGCCGACGTGCTCGACTCGTATGCGAACCTTGCGGGGACGGCGCAGGCGCTGGTGGGAAGCTCCACCCAGCTTCTGGGCGATGCGCAAAGCGCGGTGAAGGATGCGAAACAGCAGGCATCGGGGGCGAAAAGCGGTGCCGAGACCATCGGGGATGCGCTGACGACATCGGTGTCGTCCTTGTCCGACGCCCTGGCTCAGTGCTCCGACGGCTTCAGCCAAGTGCCCGCCGCCATCGATGAGGTGTATGCGCAGGTTGATACCGATAAGGCGCACGCTGCGCAAGGACTTCGCGACCAGGCGGCCGATGTGGACGCCCAGATCGAACGCTACCAGCAGCTCGTCGAGGTGCTCGAATCCTTGAAGCCGCAGGTAGATGAGCAATATCGCCCGGCGGTCGATGCCGTGATATCGCAGCTGAACACGTCCATATCATCGCTTGAGAAGCTGCGCGACAGCTTGACCTCGGCGGCGGATAAGATAGCCTCCGGCAATGATCCGGAGTCTGCGTCCCGAGCCGATATCCAGGCGAAGCTCGATGAGGCGAAGGCGAACGCCGACAAGCTGAAGAACGATTACGAGAATAACCTGAAGCCGGGCCTTGAGAGCTTGGCGAGCTCGGTGGCGCAGGCGGCTCAATCGCTTTCGGCGCGCGCTTCGCAGCTTTCCGGCGTGGGCGATAACCTGAACGGCGCCGCTTCCTCGGTTTCGGCGGATTTGGCGGACGCGCAAAGCGCCATCCGGGCCATGTCCGATGAGCTGCATGGGTCCGCCGACAAGTTGTCGGCGTTGTCCCAGCGCGTCAACGAGGCGTTGGCCAGCGGAAATATCGATCAACTGAAGCAGGTCATCGGCTCGGACCCCGAGGCGCTCGCCAAGGCCGTGTCCGCTCCTGTGGGGGTAGAGCGCATCGCCGTGTTCCCGGTGGAGGACTTCGGCTCTGCCATGGCGCCGTTCTACTCGGTGCTGGCAATATGGGTCGGCTGCGTTATCCTCGTTGCGATACTCAAGCCGCACGCGCGCACCGACAACCTCGTCGATCCCACGCGCACAGAGCTGTTCTTCGGGCGGTATCTCCTCTTCTTCATTATGAGCCAGCTTCAGGCGCTCATAATCATCGCGGGCGACCTGTACATACTGAAAATACAGTGCCTGCATCCGGGGCTGCTGTACCTCACGGGCTTCTTCACGAGCCTGACCTTCAGCCTGCTGATCTACGCGCTGACCTATTCTTTCGGCGATGTCGGCAAGGCGGTCGTCGTCATAGTCATGGTGCTCCAGATCGCGGGCTCGAGCGGCACTTTCCCCGTTGAGCTGCTGCCGGAGTTCAACCGCAGGATATACATTCTCTTCCCGTTCCCCTACGCGATAGACATGATGCGCGAGTGCATCTGCGGGCTTTACGGTATGCAGTACCTGCAGAAGCTCGGGCTGCTGATGATCTTCGCGGTCATAGGACTGGTCATAGGGCTGTTGGTGAGCAAGCCTTTCAGCGGGCTCAACCACTTCATGGAGGAAAAGCTTGAGGAGACGGAGCTGTTCTGATGATACTCAACTTTACATTTATTCCGGAGGTGCCGGGCAATGAATGAACGCGACAAATACCATCAGCTGTATGACAGGCTGCTTGACGAAGTAAAGCGCCTGCATGAGCTCATAAAGGTCGGCATACGTCAGGGGCTGAAAATGCTCGTGATCGTGCCGCTGCTGTTCATGGTGGTCATGTTCCTGACGCAGGGCTCGAAAGGCATTTTTCTCGTGCTGTGGATAGTTTCGACCTTTGTGTTAGCGGCGTTTCTCATCGCGCTGGAATACGTCGACCACGGTATCCAGAAGCGGCTCGAGGCGATCACCGGTATGGAAAGCGAGCTTCCGGATGATCCGCTCATGCCGGAGATCGAGCTGCCGGAGATCGACATCGAGGAACTGCGGCTCGCCGCTCAGGAGCGCCGCAGTCAGCTGCCGCTGCATAAGCTGAAAGAAAAGCTGGCAAACGGTGATGCTTCCGATGATAACGGTGAGGCTTCCGAAGAAGCTGCGGAAGCGGAGGCCTCCGCGGAAGAGGCCGCCGAACCCATAGTCGAAGCGCCGTTCATCTTTGAGGAGCTTCCGGAGGAGGAAGCGGCAGCGGTGGAAGCGCTGGAGACAGAGCTTGCAGAGGCCGCGGAAGAAGCCGCTGAGGCGGCATCGGCTGCTGAACCTGCGCAGGAGGCAGAGACGGATGGATTCGCGGAGCCTGCCGGCAGTGAAACTGAGGACGCGGAGGATGTGGTGAAGGTATGAAGAATATTTTCGGTATTTTCCGTGCCGACTTCCGGCGCATATCCAACAGCGTCGTGGCGTCGGTGGTCATTATAGGGCTGTGCCTCGTGCCGTGTCTGTATGCGTGGTTCAATATCCTGTCGAACTGGGATCCCTACGGCGAGGCGTCCACCTCGAACATAAAGGTCGCGGTGGCAAATGAGGACCGCGGCGCAAAGCTCATGGGCATGGAGCTGAACATAGGCACGCTCGTCATGGACGGTCTGGCCGCGAACCACCAGCTCGGCTGGGTGTTCGTCGACGACAGGCAGCAGGCGCTCGAGGGCGTATACTCCGGTGACTATTACGCTGCGCTCATAGTGTCGAAGGACTTCACGCGGGACTTCATAAGCCTGCTTGATAACGACCTCCGCCACCCGCAGATAGAATACTACGAAAACGAAAAGAAAAACGCGATTGCGCCGAAGATAACGAACAAGGCAAAGACCGCCGTTCAGGAGCAGGTGAACAACACCGTCGTTGAGAAAGCGGCGGGCGCGATAAACACGATAAGCTCAGTGCTGCGCGCTTTCGGTGTCGAGGCCGATGATGTTTCCAATGGGCTGACAAGCGGGCTTGACAGCGCGTGCGACAGCCTTGAGCAGATATCCGCGCTGCTCGCTGCACTGCGCGACCTTACCGGGAACATGGACAATCTTCTCGACGCGGCGCAGCTGACGATCTACGACCTCGGCGAGGTGATGGAATCCTCCGCGGCGACGGCCGACGCGGCAAATACGACGATCATCAATTTTGCCGGTTCGATGAACGATTTCAGCGACGGTACGGACGAGATACTCACGAAGATCGACTCTCAGTACAAGGATCTGCTCGATAAGATACAGACCGGCGGGACGGACGCTGTGCGCAAGGATTCGCTGCGCGACTCGCTCTCTTCGCTGAGCGCGGATATCCTCACCGTGGCGGCCCAGTCCGTCTCCCCGGAGCAGACGGCACTGCTCAATAACGCGGCATCTTACGTTGATGAAACTCTGGGCTATGTCGACACGATAGAGACCGACCGCGACGCTGCGGCGGCTTGCCTGCAGAACGCTGCGGACTGCCTTGCCGACGCGCTCACGATCCAGGATGAGATAGACCGCTCGCTCAACACGCTCAATTCTCTGGCGCAGGAGCTGTCCGATGAGACGGCATCGTGGTGCTCCGTGCTTCAGAACGAAGCGGACACGGCAGCGGCCGGCGAGGATGCCGGTGACAGCACCGAATCCGCACTCGCGGCGCTCACGCCGCTTATAGATAACTTCATCATCGAGGCGCAGAGCGCTCAGACGATTATTCCCTCCCTCGATGTCCTGTGTGCCGTAGCCGAACAGTACCAGCTCGACGTTGCGGACATCGGAAGCGAAACGGGGCGCGACCTCTGCATCACAGACACGACCTCGATGCTCGACGAGATAGACGCTGTGATAGCCACGCAGTACTCGAATATCGGCGTCGGCGGGCTGCTCGAATCGAACTATGCGGCGCTCCTCTCGCTCAAGACGCAGACGGACGCGCTCAGGCTCCAGACAGCAAACTGGACGTCTTCCGCTCAGGCGAAGCAGGATATACTCGATTCCATCACGGCGCTTGAGGACAGCCTCAACCAGTTCAAGGATAAATATCCCAACACCTCGGCCTCCATTGACTCGGCACTGGATAGGCTGGATAACCTGTATAACCTCATCGAGACCGGCACCGGCACGATGGATGAGATGCTGGATATCCTTGACAAGGTGAGAGAGGCGCTTTACACCGCAGCGATAACCATTAACAACTCCCTCAACGGCTTCCTTCAGGATCATGCAGGCAACGCCGAAGCAGTGCTCACCACCGTGCGTGACCTTCTGTCCGGCTACGCGGATAAGATGTTCGGCATATCCCAGACCATCGGCGGCTACGGTGACGCCATCGGCAGCATGCAGGGCACGCTCTCCGATTCCATCGCGCTGACGAACACCGTCAGGATATATCTCAAGCAGATCTCCGACGATATCCGCCGCTTTACCAGCAGTGATGCTTTCAATGAGCTTGTCGAGATACTCGAGAATAACCCCGACAGTCTCTCAGATTATCTCGCGTCCCCGGTCGAACTCAACACCGTGGTCGTATACGAGATAAAGGATTACGGCTCGGCAATGGCTCCGTATTATATAATGCTGGCGCTGTTTGTCGGCTCCCTCCTGTCCGCGACGATGATAAAGGTACCAGTGAAATATCCGGAGTACTTGACCTGCAATCCGCTCGAGCGCTACTTCGGGCGAAAGATGCTGTTTAACGGCATTGTGCTGGCGCAGGCGATAATAACCGCGCTGGGCTGTATGTTCTATGTAGGAATGCAGAGTGTCAATCCCCTGCTGCTGATCCTCGCCTGCTGTATATGCTCGCTCAACTTCATGGCAATGAACTATGCGCTGGTCTACGCGCTCGACAACATCGGCATGGCGATCGCGGTCATAATCATGGTCATCCAGGTCGCAGGTTCCGGCGGCTCCTACCCGGTGCACGTTCTGCCGGAGTTCTTCCAGAAGCTCTATAACTTCATGCCGTTCCACTACGGAATGGACATGATACGCGAAACCATCGGCGGCTTCTACGGCCACACCTATCTCAGGTGCGCGGTGATCTTGCTGCTGATGTGCGTGGGCTTTGCGATATTCGGCCTGCTGGTCTACTACCCGGCAAAGCCGCTGAACAGGCTCATCGCCGAGAGCAAGGAAAAATCCGGGATAATGTAAATAAGCATAAAACGACAACAACAGAGAAAGACGTTCTCGGAACGGCTTTCTCTGTTGTTGTTTATCTTTCGCTTTTATTCCGCCGCGATGGCATTGATGGTCTCATAGACCTTCATGCCAAGCTCTCCGCAGCTTTCGCAGTACTCACGCGAGGTCGCATCCACAGCCTTGACCCACTCATCTCTGTCTTCGAGGCTGATGAAGGTCATGCCGTTTTCTTCAAGGAACGCACGCTGGGTCGCGTTGTTCTCAGCCCACAGCTCAAGCTGTATTCCCTCGGCATAAGCAAGGCCTTCTCTGATGAGAGCCTGCGTGTCGGCGTTGAGGGAGCTGAAGTTTGCCTTGTTATAGAACATAAAGAGCGGCTGATAGGTATGCGCGGTCTCAATGATGTAATCCGCCTGCTCATAATACTTGTAGGTGACAATACTGTCCAGTGTGCCCTCGAGAGCATCGACAGCGCCGGTCTGCAGCGAGGTGTAGACCTCGCCGAGGGGCATTGCGATGGCGGACGCGCCGAGCGCCTCAGCGCTCTTGGTGTAGATAACGGAAGTGGGAACGCGCCATTTCAGACCCTTCAGATCATTGATAGTGTGCACCTCCTTGGTGCTGCACATATTTCTGGGGCCGTCATAGAAGCAGCCAAGGAACACAAAGCCCGCATCGTCAAAGGCCTTGTTGAGATCCTCATCAAGAGCGGCAATGACTTTCTGCATGGACTCGATATCCTTGATAACGAACCAGCATTCGATCGCGGCGGTCGCGGGGATGTAGTTGCCGATGCCGCCGGTACCCGAGAACATCAGGTCTATCGAGCCTTCAAAAACACCCTCGGCGCATTCTTTTTCGGAGCCGAGAGCACCGGCATGATAGACATCGACGGTAACAGCACCGCCGGACTTTTCTTCCACATACTGCTTGAAGGCGTCCATAGCCTTGCCGTATGAGGACTCCTGAGCGTTGAAGTTTGACGCGGTGATGGTTACCTTGTCGTAGCTGACGGCGCTGTCAGCTGCGACAGGCGTTCCGGCGGCGTTTTCAGCGGGCGCCGGCTGGGGGGTGTTCTGCTGTCCGCAGGCTGCCACAGAAAGCATCATAAGGGCCGCAAGCAGAACGCACAGTGTTCTTTTCATGATCTGATCCTCCATAAAAATTTTTATTTATATACCTCACGGTTCACCGTGGAAGGCTCAATGCGCTATCCCAGCAGCAGATTGGGAAGGAACGTACACAGCTCCGGAATGAAAATGAGCAGTATCGTAACGGCCACAACGGTCATCAGCAGCGGGATAAGAATGGGTATGACCTTCACCATGGAGGTCTTGCCTATTGTCGTCGCAACAAAGAGGATAGAGCCGACGGGAGGCGTCAGTGCGCCGACCATGACAATGACGACAAAGAGCACGCCGAAGTGGAGCGAGTCAACTCCGACCGAAATGGCGACGGTGGAAAAGGCCACCGCAAACATCGTGACCATAGGGGTGACGTCAACAAACATGCCGAGGAAAAACATAAACGCGATTATTATCAGCAGTACTCCGGCCTGCGTAGTCGCGACGGAAGTGATGAGCGCGCTTATAAGCTCAGTAAAATGCGCACGGACAAGTATCGTGGAGAAGATGCCGGAAAACGCAAGCAGGGCATAGATGATGCATGTGGACTTGGCGGAGCTTATCGCGATATCCATCAGCTCCCTGAAGCTGCGTATATTGCCGTAGCCTACGCCAACGATCAGCGCCATGATGCAGACGAGAGCACCGGCCTCAGTCGCGGTACACCAGCCGGCAACGATGGAAATGAACAGGAAGGCAGGAACAAACAGCGCGACCCAGCCGCGTGAGAGGGCTTTTCCGACTTTCTTCCATGAAAATTTCTCAGGAACGTCATGATAGCCCTTTACCTTACAGATTATTCTGCCCACCGCCATAAGGGCGATCCCGATGCAGACGCCGGGAAGAACGCCGCCGATGAAAAGCCGGATAACGCTCTCGCCCGTATAAAAGGCATAGAGGATAAACACGGAGCTCGGCGGGATAATGGGGCCGACAACGTTTGCGCAGGTGGTGAGCGCAACAGCGTACTCACGGCTGTAGCCGCGCTCCTCCATTTCGGGAATAAGGCTGGTGCCGAGGGCGGCTGCGCAGGCCGAACCGGAACCGGATATCGTGGCCATAAACATTGCGGCCACTACGCTGACATAGGTAAGCCCGCCCTTAAGCGAGCCGACGAAGGCATCGGCAAGATCAAGCACCTTTTTTGTGATGCCGGCCTTGTTCATTACCTCTCCGGCGAAAATAAAGAACGGGATCGCCAGCAGCGTATAGGAATTCACTCCTGAAAAAAACTTGGAGGCAATAGTCGAAAACGACATATTGATATTAAAAATGTATATTCCGGCAATGCCTGCAATGCCGATGCACATGGCGACCGGTACGCCGAGAATGATGAAGAAAAAGAGGATCACGAAAACGGTAAGGGATATCGTCATCTGTCCGTACTCCTTTCATTGCCGAATAGGGCGAAGCTTTCCTCAATGAACATCATTGCCAGCTCAAGCAGCGCAAGCGCCGCGCCTACCGGGACGCTGAGATACGCCCAGAACATCGTCAGCGGCAGTGCCGACATCAGCATCCGGCTGCCGTTTGCAGTCAGCTGCACACCGCCGATCAGGAGAATGACGAGAACGGCAGCCTCGATCAGCATTATGATGAGCCTCCAGACCGCAAAGACCTTGCCTTTGAGCTTATCGGCAAGAAGGGTGAACTGAGTGTGCATGCTCTTTCTGATAAGAAGACCTATCAGAAGTATCGTACACCAGACCATGGTAAAGATCGAAACCTCTTCGACCCATGAGGTGTTCAGCTTCAGACCCACGGTGCGGTTCATTGTACCTAAAAAGGTTGAAAGCACACAGATGAGAAACAGCCATCCGGCTATGCGCGGCACAACCCTGTCAAGAGCCTTCCGCACAGCTTCTATTAGTTTCATCATACCGCTTCCCCCTTGTCATCTGCTGCCGGCGATCGCCGTAAACACGGCGGCACGCCTCGTAAGCTCAGCAAAATTTCCTTCGGCGATAAGCTTTTTATCGGTAAGCCTTCCGCTCACTCCGGCTGAGCAGAACCCGCCGAGGTTTTCTTCGTTTATGCCGGCCGTTGCCATCAGCTTTATATGACTGAGCGGTGCACGTATATCCTTGACATATTTGATGCCGAGATCACCGAACGGGAAAAGCTTTACTATGTCCGCACCCAGCTCGTGCGCGGTGCATATTTCGCTCGGCGTCATCGCACCGGGAATAGACACCAATCCGAGCTCCTTCGTGCGCCGTATCACGCGCTCATTCACGTTCGGGGAAATTATATACTGTGCGCCCGCAGCATGGGCTGCCTGCACCTGCTCAGCAGTGAGCACGGTCCCGGCGCCGATGTGCATATCCTCCGGTACGGCTTCCGTAAGCGAGCGTATCGCCGCAGCGGTGCGCTCGATGCAGTCATCCGCGTTCTGCACAAATGTGACCTCGAGGAAGCGTATCCCGCCGGCATTGAGCGCCCGGGCGAGTTTTATCAAATCATCACCGAAGGTGCCCCTCACTATCGCAACGATTTTGGACCTCTCCAATTCCCTGACCAGATCGTTCATCAGGCACCTCACAGTTCTACAGTGTATCTGGCGATGACGTCCTCGTCTATCTCAACGCCAAGACCGGGAAGCTCGGGCATGTGCACCATGCTGTGTTCATCTATGTCTATGCCGCCGCAGATAAGCTCGTCACGCAGGGGGTTGAAATTCTGATCCATTTCCAGCATACCGTGCTGAACGGACGCGAGGAACTGGAGGTTTGCGGCAAGGCAGATGCCGGTGGAAAACGAATGCGGCATGCAGATCATTCCGGCGGTCTCCGCCATTGCGGCGATCTTGCGCACTTCGGTAAAGCCGCCGGACCAGATAACATCCGGCTGGACAATGTTCACAGCACGCTTCGCGATCAGCGGAGCAAAGCCGAATTTCGTCGTCTCCTGCTCATAGCCGCCGATGGGTATGCACGACCAGCGGCACAGCTCGGCAGAAGCATCAATGCTCTCTATGGCAAGCGGCTCCTCGATCCATGCGATGTTCATGTCTCTGAGCTTATACGCGAACCACTTGGCCGTATTGAGATCCCAATTATTGTTCGCATCAATGGCCAGCGGAGTTTCAAGTCCGATCGCTTCCTTCACGGCAAGCACCCTGTCAAGATCGGTAAACTTATCCAGCCAGCCGACCTTAAGCTTCATCGTTCTGTAGCCAAGCTCCTTATACGAGAGCATCTCCTCCGCAAGCGCTGCGGCGTCCTTGCCATCGGCATAAAAGCCCGCGCTCGCATAGCCCTCAACAGCATCGCGGCAGCCGCCGAGCAGCTTGTACACCGGCAGAGAACAGGCCTTGCCCTTTATGTCCCAAAGAGCGATGTCTATTCCGCTGAGCGCAGCAACGACCGCGCCGCGCCTGCCGTTCTTCACGCAGGTATTGTACGCCGTCTCCCAGAGCTGTTCGCTCATGAAGGGATCCTTACCCATGAAGAAAGGGATCAGTTCCTTTTCGACAATGACCTTGATCACCTCGAGCGGACCGCCGAAGAACGCGGATTCTCCCCATCCGACGATCCCCTCATCGGTCTCGACCCTGATGAGGACCGCCTGGCGTCCGGAAAAGCGGCTCTGCGAATCCCATATTTCATAGCCCATCTCCTGCCACCGAACCGGAATTGCCTTGATTCCTGTGATTTTCATTACATGTCCCTCCTTATCTTTGTACACGTCCGGAGCCGTCGCCGTTCATAAGCGCTTCGATCTCCTTTACCGTTGACAAATTATAGTCCTGCATTATGCTGTGCTTGAGGCACGACGCCGCCGTCGCGAACTCGACCACCGTCGCGGCATCGTCACCACGCAGCATGGAAAAGATCGCGGCCGCCGCGAACGAGTCTCCGCCGCCGACACGGTCAACGATATGCATATCGTACGACCTGGAGAAAATCGTTTCTCCGCCGCTGTATATCATGCCCTGAAATTTATTGTCCGACGCAGATATGCTGGTGCGCAGAGTGTATACGACCTTCTCGCAGCCGAAGCGCTCGGCGACCTTCCTCGCGGAGGCTTCATATCCGGCATGCTCAAGTCTGCCCTGTATCACATCCGAGCAGCCGGCGGATATTCCGAGGCACTTTTCCGCATCCTCCTCGTTGCCGAAGATCACATCGGCATACCCGGCGAGCTTCGTCATCACCGCCTGAGCCTCTTCGGTGTTCCAAAGGGACTTTCTGTAGTTCAGGTCGATGGATATCTTCACGCCGCTGCGCTTCGCCGCAAGGCATGCCTCTTCACATATCTCGGGAAGCCGGTCGCCAAGGGGAGGGGTTATCCCGGTAAAATGGAACCAATCGGCACCGCGCAGGATCTCGTCCCAGTCAAAGTCCTCCGGCTGCGCATAGGAAAAGGACGAAAAGCGCCGGTCATATATCACCTTTGACGGACGCTGGGATGCACCCTTTTCAAGATAATATACGCCAAGCCGCGGCCCCCTGCGCTGCACATGGGACACGCCGACGCCGTACTTTTTCATGGTCTGGAGCGCGCAGTCCGCAATGTCATTATCCGGAACCGCGGTGACAAACTCCGTGCTGCAGCCATACAGACTGAGCGCGGCGCAGACATTCGCTTCAGCACCGGTGTAGGTCGCGGCAAAATCGTCTGCCTGTGAGAACCTGTAGTATTCATGCGGATTGAGCCTGAGCATTATTTCTCCGAATGCAATGATTTTTTTATTCATTCTGCCTCCATTACTGTATAAGCCGTGCGGCATGCCGCAGCTTTGTTTTCCTATCGTGGAAAATGATATCATGCGGTTGGGGCAAAAACAATCAAGTAAATTTGTGGATTATATAAGAATATTACGGTAAAAGAGAAAATAATCTAAGTATTTCACATTATTGCTAAAAATATATTGCTTTTTTGTGCAATTCTGATATAGTGACATTCATGATAGCATAGGGGTGATTTGGCATGGCAAGCAATACTTCAAAAAGAATAATGTACGGCAGCCGTCCACCGAAATCATTTGTTGAAGAGTTTGAGTTTACGCAGGACAGCCCTTACTTCATACGGGTCAAGCAGCTCGAAGCCGAGGACTTTGCCCCGCCGCACTACTCAAAATACACGATAGAGATCCTGCTGTGCGACAGTGTGTCCGGGAAGATATCCATAGACCAGAAGGTCTTTCAGCTGCATTCCGAAGAGCGCGCCGCCTTTGTCATCCCGCCGGATATAATACATTCGACCAGCTTTTCTCCCGGCGGGACCGTGCAGGTCATGCAGATCTCCATACCTTACATGAACGGAATGATAAACTTCCCGGCCATGCTGGAGAAAGTGAACATAAAGGTGTCGGAGCTGGTCAATTCTTTCCCGGAGTACGACAGACTGTATCCGTATTTTCAGCAGCTCATCGAAAACGACGGGAACTGTTTTGCATGCTGCAGAACGCTCATCTCCATAATGGAAGAGCTGTGCTGTTCGCTGAGAGAAAAAGAGCACGTCCACGGTGCTCTTGCCGAGCATTCAAACGCGGAGCTGAAAAAGCTGATCGCATGGTCGGGCGAAAACTATTCCATGCAGATCAGCATCGATATGGCGGCAAAGCTTGTCGGTATGAGCCGCAGCTATTTTTGCAGCTGGTTCAAGTCAAAAACGAATATGACATATGTGCAGTATCTCAATCAGGTGCGCATATCAAACGCCGCGCGCCTGCTTATTTCCGGCGAAAGCACTTCGGCTACGGCATATGAATGCGGATTCACCAACGCCTCGTATTTCATACAGGTGTTCAAGAAGACCCACGGCTGCACCCCGAAGGAATATGTCCTTCGGTATTCACACAGCTGATAACAAACCGGCCTGATGCGTTTGCATCAGGCCGGTTGTTTTATAGAATCATCAGAACTTGCCGCTGCTGTGGGAATGGCCGGCGGAATTGACGGTCGTACCGCCGCCGCTGTTATTGTTGTTCTGCGGGATCGGCTGGCGCGTTTCGGTATGGTAGAGGAACTGATCCTGCGTGACACGCATATCCACGCCGCCGTGGCTTATGTAGCCCCTTGCGCCGGTCTGGCGTCTGGCCGTCTTCATCTGCGCAGCGAAGATGCCGCACACGGCAAGCGAGATCAGGCAGGGTATGACAACGATGAAGAGGATATTCACCCCGGCGGAAACGGCGGGGTCAATTTCGTCGTCACTGTAAATGTCGACAGGCGTTCCGTTTTCGGCAGCCTCGAGATACTGCCCGGCGGTGCTCATATAATCCCTGAAGCCGTCAAACCAGTTATCATAGCGGAAGTCATCAATGAACTCCTGCGCGAGCTGCTCCTTGCCGTAGTCGGTGAAGGCATAGTTGCCGATGCTGCCGTGCGCGTCAAGGTCATAGTCGCGCTCGCTCATGCTGAGAGAGAGCAGCAGGCAGTTGCGGTCATCCCCGAGGCCAAGGCCATAATGATCGAACATGGCTTCGGAAAAGTCCTCAATGCCGCCGTTTGTATAATCGGTGTAATCCTCGACGATAATTACATACACGCCGCAGCCGTAGCGCTCAGCAAGCTGTGCGGCGGTAGTCTCAAGCTCCCGCTGCTCTTCCTGCGTCAGCAGCCCCACCGTGTCGTTGACATAGCCGGGGGAGCCGCCGGACGACGCATAGGCCGCGCCGCCAAAGGCGAGGCAGAGCGCGATGCAGAGAACCATGGCGAGAACAAATCTTTTCTTCATATCCGCTCTCCCCTCTTCAACCGAACAGCAGCGCCATGACCGCCATAAGCGGCACGGCTATGCCGGCAAACCACGCGAGGAACTTCCCCTTGGATATGGGCAGGTCGCCTATCAGGCGGCCGGTCTGGCCGTTCATGGCAAAGAGATAGTTCTTCCCGTTCCACTTGGTGCTGAGCATCCAGACGGGCATGAGGGCATAGCTCACCTTGCCGCGGCGGACGCTGACATTCTTGTTTTCCTCAACGCAGGTGGTATAGCCCATGACGCTCTCGGCCATGAGGCTGACGGCGGTGTTGACAGCGCGCTCATCGGCGCGCTTTGAGCATTCATCGGCGCTGACATCGTATTTATCCGCAAGGTAGCCCGGCAGATAGGCCGTGGAGAAAGGCTTGAGCTCATCATAATTATAGGGCTCAACAGCGTCCATATACTCATCGGGCATTTTCTCAGATGCGTCGACAGGGATACGTTCAAACTGCACGGTGCCCGCGCGGCGGACGCCGTAATGCTCGGTGCGCGTCACGCGGTCGTTGCCCTCGGTATAGCTATGTACGCGCGTGGCGTGGTAGCGCACATCCGCATAGGCGCTGCCGTCATAGAGCCAGAAGGGAACATACACGCCCTTGAGCTCCTCGATATGGTTATCGGAAGCAAAGCCCTTGGGCAGCAGCTTTTTGCCGTTATAGAACTTCTTAAGGGCAGCCTTCGCTGCGTTCTTATCGAGCTTGAAAGGAATGACATAGTCCGGCCTGAGCGTGTCTGTGAACTGGCCGGGGACGATGCTTGGATTGCCGCAGTAGGGGCAGCTCGTCGCGGCGGTGGTATCGTCACAGATAAGCTCCGCGCCGCAGCTCGGGCAATTGTAGCTGCGCATATGCGCCGCGTCCTCGCCCCAGCCGTTGTCCGAATATTCCCAATCTCCGTCCGCGGTTTTTTCCTCCGCCTTCGCCGAGGCTGCCGCCGCTGCCGCGTCCTTGTCTTTATACAGCGCCTCTATCTCGGCGACCACGTACTCGCTGCCGCAATAGTCGCACTTGAGCTTGCCGCTCGCGCCGTCATAGTGCAGGGGGCCTGTACAGGCCGGGCACTGGTAATTTGTTACTTGGTCAGCCATGGCTCCTTACCTCAGCCGACGATATCGCCGGTGTCAAACGGATCGCCGCACTCGGGGCAGAACTTCGGGGGCTTGGTGGGATCCTTCGGCTCCCAGCCGCACTTATCGCACTTATATTTTATAGTCCCCGGTTTCTTTGCGCCGCACTCGGAGCAGAACTTGCCGGTGTTGACAGCGCCGCAGGAGCAGGTCCACTTACCGTCCTCAGGCTTCTTTGCGCCGCATTCGGGGCAGAACTTGCCGCTTGCGGAGGCGCCGCACTTTGGGCACTTCCACGTACCCGCCGCGCTCGCCGCGGGTGCTGCCTGCTGCTGGGCAGGCTGCTGATACTGACCGGCCATCTGATAGAGATTCTGCGCGTTCATGCCGCCCATCTGGGAAGCCATGTTCATGCCCATAAAGCCGACTGCCGCGCCGCCGGAGTTCTTGGCAGCATCGCGCATCGCCTGAGCCTGAGCCGCAGAGAGGTTCGCCGCAGCAAGGCCGGGGTCGCGGTAGGCCGCGGTACGCTGCATCTCCTTGAGCATGGCCTCGTCTTCTTCGCTGGCCTTGACGCTGGACACGCCGAAGGACACGACCTCGATGCCGCGCAGGTCGCTCCACTTGGGGCTGAGGACCTCGTTGAGCGCCTGGGCGATCTCCATAGTGTGGCCAGGCAGGGAGCTATAGCGGATGCCCA
>ERZ825137.4116-NODE-4116-length-14880-cov-4.157032_pt1 | contig 14880 bp, 9 predicted proteins | sample MGYA00519873_ERZ825137 | MGnify/ENA primary metagenome ERZ825137 (study PRJEB31778, sample SAMEA3449190) | human gut metagenome | biome: human gut; feature: human-associated habitat; material: faeces | place: United Kingdom | collected 2010/2012 ...
CGGCCATCATGTAGATGGGGTTGAACTCGTCCATGCTGCCCTGCAGGGCGTTGGTGACGTCCGCGGTGGTCTTTTCCCACTGCTGAACCACCAGACGATAGCGCTCGTCGTTGGTGATATAGCCCTGACGGTAGAAGTGCTCGATCTCCACGACCTTCTTCTCCGCGGAATGCACCATCTCGTACTTGACGCTGGGAACCACCATGTCCGCGATGGACACGGAGATAGCGCCCTTGGTGGAATACTTATAGCCCAGAGCCTTGATACTGTCAAGGACTTCCGCAGAAATGGTGAAGCCGTACTTCTGGATGCAGCGGTCGATGATATCGCCGAGCTGCTTCTTGCCGACCTGGAAGCCGATCTCATGGTCGAAGGCATGCTCGGGATCGGTGCGGTCAACATAGCCGAGATCCTGCGGGATGGGCTCGTTGAAGATGATGCGGCCGACGGTGGTGATGATCGTCTTCTGAACCTCTACGCCGTCAACGGTCTTGGTGACTCTCAGGCGGATAGGCGCATGCAGGCCGACAACGCCCTCGTTATAGGCCATGATGGCCTCGGCGGAGTCGCGGTACATGAGGGTGGGCTTATAGGTCGCGGGTGCGGTGCCCTCCTTCTTAGCCTTGACGTTCGCCTGATACAGCTCATCGCCGTCGACGATCGCGCCGGCCTCGAAGCCGGTATCGCCGGGGTTATCGATTATCATGCGCTCTGCGCCCTTCTCGGCGGAGCCTATACGGACCATGGTCAGATAATAGGAGCCGAGGATCATGTCCTGAGTAGGAACGGTGACAGGGTGGCCGTCCTGCGGACGCAGGAGGTTATTCGCGGAGAGCATGAGTATACGTGCCTCGGCCTGAGCCTCGGCGGACAGCGGCAGGTGGATAGCCATCTGGTCGCCGTCGAAGTCAGCATTGTAAGCGGTGCAGACCAGCGGGTGCAGACGCAGCGCGCGGCCCTCAACGAGGATAGGCTCGAAAGCCTGAATGCCGAGACGGTGCAGAGTAGGCGCACGGTTGAGGAGGACGGGGTGTTCCTTGATAACGTCCTCAAGGGCGTCCCACACCTCGGTGCGCTGCTTGTCGACCATCTTCTTGGCGGACTTGATGTTGTTGGCGCTGCCGTCCTCCACCAGCTTCTTCATGATGAAGGGGCGGAACAGCTCCACGGCCATCTCCTTGGGCACGCCGCACTGGTAGATCTTCAGCTCAGGGCCGACCACGATAACGCTTCGGCCGGAGTAGTCCACGCGCTTGCCCAGCAGGTTCTGACGGAAGCGGCCCTGCTTGCCCTTGAGCATATCGGACAGGGACTTGAGTGGTCTCGCGCCCGGTCCTGTGACAGCTCTGCCGCGTCTGCCGTTATCGATCAAAGAGTCCACCGCTTCCTGCAGCATTCTCTTTTCGTTTCTGACAATGATGTCCGGCGCGCCCAGTTCGAGCAGTCTGTTCAGACGGTTGTTTCTGTTGATGACACGTCTGTACAGGTCATTGAGGTCGGAGGTCGCGAATCTGCCGCCATCCAGCTGTACCATCGGACGGATATCCGGCGGAATCACCGGAATCACATCCATGATCATCCATTCCGGCCGGTTGCCGGAAAGTCTAAGCGCTTCGATAACCTCCAGTCTTCTGACGATACGAATCTTCTTCTGCCCGGAAGCGTCCTTTAATTTTTTTCTTAAATCAGCGGAAAGCTCATCCAGGTCAATTGCCGCCAGCAACTTTTTGATGGATTCCGCACCCATGCCGGCTTCAAATCTGTCACCGTACTGCTCTTTCGCTTCGCGGTACTGCTGCTCGCTGAGAATCTCCTTGTAGCCCAAGCCGGTGTCGCCCGGCTCAATGACGATATAGGAGGCGAAATACAGCACCTTTTCGAGATTTCTCGGTGTGACATCAAGGCAAAGCCCCATTCTCGACGGAATACCCTTAAAGTACCAGATATGAGAAACCGGAGCAGCCAGCTTGATGTGTCCCATTCTTTCTCTTCTGACCTTCGCCTTGGTGACCTCTACGCCGCAGCGGTCGCAGACAATCCCCTTGTAGCGGATTCTCTTGTACTTCCCGCAGTGGCACTCCCAGTCCTTCATCGGTCCGAAGATCCTTTCGCAGAACAGGCCGTCCTTTTCAGGCTTGAGCGTTCTGTAGTTGATGGTTTCCGGCTTGGTTACTTCACCATGAGACCATTCCAGAATCTTTTCCGGAGATGCCAGACTGATTTTCATCGATTCGAAATTATTTAATTCATAATCTTGATTTACGTTATTGTTCAAGGAGCCCCTCCCCTTTCTGTATTACTCGTTTCTGAAATTGTCGAATGCGAAGTCCTCCGCTTCCTGCAGATCGTCTTCGCTCGGTTCGTCGTCATCCGCGAGTTCTTCGCTGAAGCCCGCGTTCAGAACTTCTTCCTCACTGCCCATTTCGGTCTCTAAGTCCATGATGGCTTCGAGATTCGGCAGATCATCGTCGTATTCGGAAGACTCCTTGATTTCGATTTCTTCGTCATTTTCGGACAATACCTTAACGTCCAGGCCGAGTGCCTGCATTTCTTTAATCAATACCTTGAAGGATTCCGGAATGCCCGGCTTCGGAATATTTTCACCCTTGACGATTGCCTCGTAGGTCTTGACACGTCCCACGATGTCGTCGGACTTGACGGTCAGGATCTCCTGCAGGGTATACGCCGCGCCGTAGGCTTCGAGCGCCCAAACCTCCATTTCACCGAAACGCTGTCCGCCGAACTGAGCTTTACCGCCCAGCGGCTGCTGTGTAACCAGAGAGTACGGACCCGTACTTCTCGCGTGAATCTTATCGTCTACCAGATGGTGGAGCTTCAGCATATACATGTAGCCAACGGTGACAGGGTTGTCAAAATACTCACCGGTTCTGCCGTCTCTGAGTCTGAGCTTGCCGGTCTCCGGATAGCCGCACTCTTCCAGCAGGGACATGATATCTTTTTCGTTCGCGCCGTCGAATACCGGTGTGGAGATATACCAGCCTTTCTTCTTAGCGGCCAAACCCAGATGTACCTCCAGTACCTGACCGACGTTCATACGAGACGGTACGCCCAGCGGGTTCAGCATAACCTGCAGCGGCTGTCCGTTTTCCATGAACGGCATATCTTCTTCCGGCAAAATGCGGGAGATAACACCCTTGTTTCCGTGGCGTCCCGCCATCTTATCGCCGACGTTGATCTTTCTCTTGGTCGCGATATAGCAGCGTACCAGTTTGTTGACGCCCGGCGGCAGCTCATCGCCGTTTTCTCTGCAAAAGACCTTGACGTCTACCACGATACCGGTTTCTCCATGCGGCACGCGCAGAGAGGTATCTCTGACTTCTCTTGCCTTTTCTCCGAAGATGGCGCGCAGCAGTCTTTCTTCCGCGGTCAGCTCGGTTTCGCCCTTTGGCGTTACCTTGCCGACCAGAATATCAGAGGAGTTGACTTCCGCGCCGATGCGAATGATACCTTCCTCGTCCAGATCCTTGAGCGCGTCATCGCCGACGTTCGGGATGTCGCGGGTAATCTCTTCCGGTCCGAGCTTGGTGTCACGCGCTTCGGATTCATATTCCTCAATGTGGAGCGATGTCAGCACATCGTCCATCAAAAGTCTTTCGTTTAAGATGATCGCGTCCTCGTAGTTGTAACCTTCCCAGGTCATGAAGCCGATCAGCAGGTTCTTGCCGAGCGCGATTTCGCCGAGATCCGTGGAAGGTCCGTCAGCGATGACTTCGCCGGCCTCCACGTGCTCGCCGTGCGCGACGATCGGGCGCTGGTTGATGCAGGTACCCTGATTGGAGCGTTTGAACTTGAGCAGGTGATAGGAATCTTTGCCGTTGTTGTCATCTCTGCGAATCACGATGGTGTCCGCGTCCACGAATTCAATGGTTCCGGCATGCTTCGCCAGAATCACGACGCCGGAGTCACGCGCAGCCTTGTATTCCATACCGGTACCGACGATCGGCGCCTCCGTTACCAACAGCGGTACAGCCTGACGCTGCATATTGGAGCCCATCAATGCGCGGTTCGCGTCGTCGTTTTCGAGGAACGGGATCATCGCGGTGGCGATGGAGATCATCATGCGCGGGGACACGTCCATGAAGTCGACCTTCTCGCGGTCCACGTCGATAATCTCGTCGCGGTGGCGGCAGGTGACACGCTTATTGATGAGTCTTCCCTGCTCGTCGAGCGGCTCGGTCGCCATGGCCATGATGTACTGGTCTTCCACGTCCGCCGTCATGTAGACGACTTCCTTGGTGACGACGCCGGTCTCCTTGTCGATGCGGCGGTACGGCGTAATGAGGAAGCCGTACTCGTTCACACGGGCATAAGACGACAGGTAGTTGATAAGGCCGATGTTCGGACCTTCGGGCGTCTCGATCGGGCAGAGGCGCGCATAGTGGCTGTAGTGAACGTCTCGCACGTCGAAGTTGGCGCGTTCACGGGTCAGGCCGCCGGGGCCGAGCGCAGAGATGCGGCGCTTGTGCGTAAGCTCGGCCAGCGGGTTCGTCTGATCCATGAACTGGCTCAGCGGGCTGGAGCCGAAGAACTCCTTGATCGCCGCCGTGACGGGACGGATGTTGATGAGACTCTGGGGCGTGACGATGTCAAGATCCTGCAGCGTCATGCGCTCGCGGATCACGCGCTCCATGCGGGAGAAACCGATGCGGAACTGGTTCTGCAGCAGCTCACCCACACTGCGGACGCGGCGGTTGCCGAGATGGTCGATATCGTCCGGCTCGCCGATGCCGTGCGCGAGGCAGCAGAGATAGTTCGCCGCAGAGAAGATATCGTCGCAGATGACGTGCTTCGGCATGAGAAGATCCACGTTCTCCTTGAGCACTTCCTTGAGCTCTTCGCCCTCGTACTGCTCCATGTACTGGCGCAGGAGGATGAAGCGGACGCGCTCGCGCAGACCGAGCTCTTCCTTGATGATGCGGCGGTTCTCCGCATCGTCGTCCGAGAAGCGGACGAAATCGGCGGCGTCGACCATGCCGTTGGAGAAGACGCGGACGGTCTCGTTCTCGCCGACGGTGATACGCACGGCGTTAACGCCCTTCTTCTCCAGCTCGCGGACGCGCTCGCGGGTAAGCGTTTCGCCGGCATCGGCGATGATCTCGCCGGTCATCGGGTCGGCAACGGGCTCGGCCAGAGCGTAGCCCGCAACGCGCGGGTAGAGCGCGAGCTTCTTGTTGAACTTGTAGCGGCCGACGTTGGAAATGTCGTACCGGCGGTGGTCAAAGAAGAGGTTTTCGAGCAAAGTCTCGCTGCTCTCCACCGTCGGGGGATCGCCGGGACGGAGCTTCTTGTAGATCTCGAGCAGGCAGTCGTCGCGGGAGATGCAGGTGTCGCGCTCGAGCGTGGTGACGATGCGCTTGTCGTCGCCGAAGATCTCGCGGAGCGCGTCGCCGGTGACGGCGCCGCCCACGGGATTGTCGATGCAGCTGAGCCAGGTGTGCGGCTTGTCCGCCTTGTAAGCGCCGAGAGCCTTGAGCAGAAGCGTGGCGGGCAGCTTGCGGTTCTTGTCGATGCGGACATAGAACACGTCGTTCAGGTCCGTCTCATACTCGAGCCACGCGCCGTGGTACGGGATGATGGTCGTGCCGTACACGGAGCTGTTGGTCTTGTCCGTCTTCTTGTCAAAGTAAACACCGGGCGAACGGACGATCTGAGAGACGATAACGCGCTCGGCGCCGTTGATGATGAACGTGCCGCTCGCGGTCATGAGCGGGAAATCGCCCATGAAGATCTCCTGTTCCTTGATCTCCTCGGTCTCACGGTTGCGCAGACGCACGCTGACCTTCAGCGGGGCGGCGTATGTGGCGTCGCGCGCCTTGCACTCCTCCTCCGAATACTTGGGCGGCTCGTTCATGGAATAATCCACGAAGGAGAGCTCCAGGTTGCCGGAGTAGTCCGTAATGGCAGCTACGCCCTTGAAGACCTCCCGCAGGCCCTCGTCCAGAAACCATTTATAGGAATTCTTCTGGATCTCGAGCAGGTGCGGCATGTCCTGGATCTCTTCCGCGCGGGCATAGCTCTTTCTGATTGTTCTTCCGTACTGTACGTCCTTAGGCATCGGCGAATCTCCCTTTTTCCGCCGGAGGAGCTTAACTCCGGCGCAGAATACCCGTTCCGGGGGGAATATGGTTTGCGGTGCCGCTTTGCCGAAACGCCCGGATGCGTTGTTAAAACATTGCCATTCGGGTTGATTTTTCGCAGAGCGGCTGATATACTAACGATAGTAAAAGGGGTTGTATGCGGCTATCCATAGCAACATATAGCAATTTATTATACCAAGCCGTCCTTGCAGTGTCAAGGGCGATTTTTTTATAATTTCTGTGTTGCCGCGCGCTGCGCTTTGCCGTAAAATACACAGAAACAACGCATTTCCGGAGCTGCCAATGGAACGATTCGTGATTCTGCTCGCCCTGGCCGGGCTGAGCTATCTTCTGCTGTATACCGAAGGTCTTGTAAAAACCTCCCGGGCGCGTTTTGCCGTGCTCGGCGTGCTGCTCGCCGCGTTCGGCGTGCGTTTTTTCCTTTTCGGCATTGCGCCGAACGACACGGCGGCCGCCGTGGAGGACGCGATCGTCTGGTACCGGGACGCCGGAGGGTTCTGGGGCATCCGCTCCTCCGCTCTTCCCTATTCGATCCCAGTGCAGTACTTTCTGGCGCTCTTTTCTCTTGCGCCTGGCGGCGGGCTTACCTTATTTAAATATCTCTGCGTTTTTGCCGAGGTTACGATGGCATGGGCGGCGCAGCGGTGCGTCCAGTGCGTCACGGTGCGCGCGCAGCCGCGTCTCTTCGCTTTTCTCATTGTGCTGCTCCTTCCCTCCGGGATCTTTCAGGGCGTCTGCTCCGCCGCAGGCGACAGTCTTTGGTGGGTTTTCATAGCGCTCGCAGCCTCCTGCGCCATGCGCGGGGAGTGGCGCTGGTGCGCGGGGATGCTCGCGCTTGCCGTCGCCTTTCATCCTGCGGCGCTTTGGATCGTGCCGGTATTCTGGGTCTTTACCGCCGTACGGCGCAATACATGGTTTTCGCTGCTGCATCTCGTCGGATGGTATATCGCCGTTCTGGTCCCGGCGCTGCTGCTCGGCCGCCCCGGCAGCGAGTGTCTGCCGTTTTACCCGGCACTCGGAACGCTCACGGCGCGGCCGCTTTTCGGCGGAGCGCCGGGCATTTACTCGCTCTCGCAGTATTTGTTCATCGCACCGACTGGGATTGCGCTCTATATTGTTTTCGCGCTGCTGCTCGTATGGCGCATGAGCCGGGAAAGTCTCGCCTCCGACCGGCGGCGGCAGCTCACGGCGCTCTCCCTTGCCTCGCTCTGTGCCGTGGCGTTCCTGCCGTGGATGTGTGCCGACAGTCTTTACGGCGCGGAGGTGCTCCTTGTCGCGCTCTGCTGCCTGGAGCCGAAAGTCATTCCCGCAGCGGTGTGCGCGAGCTTTGCTTCGGCGCTTGCGCTTTTGAAGGATGTCTACGGCAGCGCTGTCTTTCTCCCGCTCGGCTGGGCAAGCCTCGCGCTTCTCGCCGCCATGGTCGTCCTTCTGCTGTATCTGGTTTTGAAGAAAAGGCCGGCAAAGCGAACGGGCTGAGCGGGTTCGTTTGATGCCGACGACGCAGCATTGTCACTGCATAAAAAACAAATCAGATTCTTGACTATTACAAGAAACCGCGTATATGATAATTAAAAAGAATTCTGTCCCCCCGTTAGCTCCGCTCCATGCGGAGTGATCGGCCTTTGCTGTGTCAAAATTCTCTTTCTTTACGCCTAAAGGAACCAGAGTATCTTCTTGACTATTCTCCAAGATGAAGTGTATACTGTGCATCGAAGCAGAATTTGTTGGTTCAACGAGCCGTCCGCTTGCGGTTGCGCCTTGAACGGGTCCGGATTCTGCTTTTTTGAAATACCCCCGAATACTGAAGAGGATCGGGCCAAAGGGGCTGCGTGCTTGCCGTATGTGTCGGGGATTTCCTTTTGCCGTCCGCGATCTTGACACCCTCTTTCGCATATGTTATATTTCTTATAGAGCCATACGGTGGTTGGCCTGACGGGAATTGTACCCTGAGCTGCATCAACCATATATCGGCTCTTTTTTTATCCAAGTCCGGTATGTGCTTGTTTCCGGATAACGCTGCGCTTTCTTCCCCACGGAAGACTCTCTTGACTTTTCTCTCTTCAGCGCCTATAATTTTGACTGCAAAGAGGTTTCCGAATGTGAAAGAGGATCGGGCCAAAGGGGTTGCGTACTTTCGCGTGTAGTCGGAAGTCTCTTTGTTTTTAACTCTGTCTCGATCCGCTGTCTCTGCATTGTGTGAAACGGTCTGTTTTATTTTCCGTTCAGAACGATCCATCCGGATATATTTGCTTGACTATTTCTCTCCGTCCGGCGTATAGTATTCATAGACGAAGGCTCTGCGTTGATATCGCTCTTGTACTGTACTTGAGCTATGCCTTGCGCAGAGCCTTCGGCAAAGGAAGCAGTCCCGGCAGACGTTTCGGACGTTTTTGTGAGAGCGGAAGCACTCGCTATGTCGGTTATGCTTCCTTTTTCTTGACAACAACTCTCCATCAAACATATAATAATCTACGAATCAGAATCTATTGTCACATTGCGCACCGTCGTTGGCTGCGTTTATGTTGGGTCGGGATTCTGCTTCAGGAAGATGCATCCGATGCGACATCGGCGGAAGTTCTGCCTTTTGGTATGAGTCCAACGCTGTCCAAAGATATATCTTCTTTTCATTCAAGCAATCGATCTGCCAAACGTCAAGCCCCCGCAGGAATAACACTCCTGCGGGGGATTGACGTTTATGGAAGATTAATCCTTCTGCCGGTAGCTGCCGAAGAATTTTTCAAGACGCACGGAGGCCTCCTTCAGTGAAACGAGGTCGGGCAGGTAGACGATGCGGAAATGATCCGGCTCGCCCCAGTTGAAGCCCGTACCGGCGGTGATGAGGATCTTCTGTTCCTTCAGAAGATCGAGCGCCATCTGCTCGTCGCTGTGGATATTGAATTTCTTCGTGTCCACCTTCGGGAAAATGTAAAACGCCGCTTTCGGCTTGGCAGCGCTCAAGCCGGGGATGGAGTTGAGCGTTTTCCAGATCAGCTCACGCTGCTCGTAAAGCCGTCCGCCGGGGCAGAGATATTCGTCCACCGACTGATAGCCGCCGAGAGAGGTCTGGATGATGCTCTGCGCCGGAACGTTGGAGCAAAGGCGCATTTTGGCAAGAAGATTCAATCCCTCGATATATCCCTTGGCGTGGGACTTATCACCGGCGAGACACACCCAGCCGACGCGGAAGCCCGCAACGCGGTGGGATTTGGAAAGGCCGTTGAAGCAGAGCGTCAGAAGGTCGGGCGCGAGCGAGGCGAGCGCGATGTGCTCCGGTTCTCCCTGCATGACGAGACGGTCGTAGATCTCGTCGGCAAAGAGGATAAGGTCGTTCTCGCGGGCAACCTGCACGATCTGCTCAAGGATCTCCTTCGGATAGAGCGCGCCGGTCGGGTTGTTCGGGTTAATGACGACGATGCCCTTCGTGCGCGGCGTGACCTTGGATCGAAGATCGTTGATATCGGGGTACCAGTCCTGCTGCTCGTCGCAGAGATAGTGTACCGCCTTGCCGCCGGCGAGCGTGATGGACGCCGTCCAGAGCGGATAATCCGGCGCGGGGACAAGAATCTCGTCGCCGTCGTCCAGAAGGCCCTGCATGGTGAGCGTGATGAGCTCACTCACGCCGTTGCCGGTAAAGATGTCGTTGATGCCGACATTCGGAATGCCCTTGAGCTGGCAGTACTGCATGATTGCCTTGCGGGCGGAGAAGAGACCGCGGGAATCAGAATAACCCTCGCAGTTGCGCAGGTTATAGATCATGTCGAGAATGACCTCGTCCGGCGCATAAAAGCCGAAGGGGGCGGGATTGCCGATGTTGAGCTTGAGTATATTCGCGCCGCGCGCCTCCATGCGCATGGCCTCGTCCATTACGGGACCGCGGATGTCGTAGCAGACGTTGTCGAGCTTTTTGGACTGCTCGTAATTTTTCTTTTCCATGGTATTTCTCCTTTTCGCAAAAATGAAAACGCCCTGAGCCAAACGGCTCAGGGCGGAAAATACTCCGTGTTACCACCTGAATTCGGACAAAACGTCCGCACTCTGCCCGGTACTGCATACCGGTTCTCTATATAACGGTGAGACTCCGTCCGGGCATTTGCTCCCGGCCGCTCAGGGATGGCTTCCGAACGGAACGCATCAAGGCTTGCACCAACCGCCTTTTCTCTGCATGCGAACGCCGCTCGTACTCTTTCCCGTCAAAGCGTTTTCTTATGGATTGAGTGGAGTCTACCACCGTTCCCGCCGAATGTCAAGCGCAAATGAAAAAAACTATGAAAAGCGTGCCGGCTTTCAGCTTCCTTTCAGGTTCGCATTGTAGTATACTGTGGATGAAAAAGAGGTGTATGCCATGAAAATATTGATCGTAGAGGACGAAATGCTGCTGGCCGACTCGCTCAAAACGCTGCTCGAAAGCAAAGGCTTTGACGTAGAGACCGTATACGACGGCATTTCCGGCGCGGAATACGCCGAGCTCGGCGTATACGATCTGCTGATACTGGATGTAATGATGCCCGGCATGGACGGCTACGCCGTCGCGCGCTCCGTCCGCGCGAGGCGGTGCGGCGTGCCGATACTGATGCTGACGGCGCGTTCAAGTCTGGAGGACCGCGTGGAAGGGCTCAACGCCGGAGCGGATTACTATCTCACAAAGCCCTTTGACACGCGCGAGCTGCTCGCGTGCATCAACGCGCTGCTGCGGCGGCAGGGCGCGCAGGTAGACGCGCTCTCCTTCGGGAATACAACGCTCGATCTCGCCTCCGGCACGCTCTGCTGCGCCGAAAAGTCCGTGCGGCTCTCGGCGCGGGAGTTTGATGTCATGCGTCTCCTGCTCCAGTCCGGCGGCAGCAATCTCTCCAAGGAAGCGCTGCTCTCGCGCGTCTGGGGCTTTGACTCCAACGCCGTGGAGAACAGCGTGGAGGTCTACGTCGGGTTTCTCCGCAAAAAGCTCGCGAGCATCGGGTCAAACGTCCGCATCGAATCCGTCCGGCGGCTCGGCTATCATCTGGAGGTGGCTTCCTCATGCTGAAAAAGCTCCGGCTGCGGTTTGTCGGCATCAATATGGCGATCGTGCTCGTGATCCTCTGCACGATCTTCGGCGTGCTGCTGCACACCACGCACGCGAATCTCGAGCGGGAATCCGTGGATATGATCACCGCCGTAGCCGCCGACCCCTTGCAGCTCAACTGGCCGGACACGGCCTCCCGTCTTCCCTATTTCACAGTGCGCATATCGCCCTACGGCAGCGTGCGCGTGAGCGGGACGAGCTATTATGACCTCTCCGACGAGCAGGTGCTCTCCGGCATCGTCACGGCAGCGCTGCGCTCCGGCGGTGAACAGGGGCTGCTGCACGACTATTCTCTCCGCTATCTGCGTACAACATGGCGCGGGAACGAATATATCATTTTTGCCGACGTATCCAGCGCGAACGCCACGATGCAGAATCTCTGGCGAAGCTGTATTCTCATCGGGCTATGCGCCGCGGCGGTATTTCTCGCCGTCAGCTTTCTTCTGGCGCGCTGGGCGGTGAAGCCGGTGGAAAGGGCATGGACGCAGCAGAAGCAATTCGTTTCCGACGCCTCGCACGAGCTGAAAACGCCGCTCACCGTGATCCTCACGAACGCGGAAATGCTCCGTGATCCTTCGTATTCCGAGCCGGAGCGGCAGCGCTTTGCCGAGAGCATCCTCACCATGTCCCACCAGATGCGCGGGCTGGTGGAAAATCTTCTGGAGCTTGCGCGAGTGGATAACGGCGCGGTGAAAAAAGTATTCGAGGCGCTCGACTGGAGTTCTCTGGTGCAGGACGCCGTGCTGCCGTTTGAAGCGCTGTTCTTTGAAAAGGGCCTGACGCTTCAAACCGATATTGAACCCGGCATCACGGTGCGGGGCAGCGCGCAGCATCTCCGGCAGTGCGCGGAGATCCTGCTGGATAATGCCGTCAAGTATTCCGCTCCCGGTACGGTCCGCGTAGCGCTGAAAAAGACCGGGAACGACAAATGCGCTTTGAGCGTAGCAACGCCCGGCGAGCCGCTCTCGCCGGAGGAATGCAAAAACGTGTTCATGCGCTTTTACCGGGCCGACCGCGCCCGCGCCATGGATCACAGCTACGGTCTCGGGCTTTCGATCGCCGAGAGCATCGTGTCCGAACACGGCGGAAAGATCCGCTGCGAGGGCAAAGCGGACGGAAATGTTTTCACCGTTACGCTCCCGACCGTAAAAGGAGAAGCAAAATAAACTTGGATATATCCGCGCTGTCTGATCGATTTACCGTCCGGCGGCTGACGGACGCAGACGTTCCCGCCATGCATGAAACTAACGAGATATAATATCAATACCACGCCACCGCGCCGCAGAGCGAAGCGTTCTGGGTAAAGAACGGTTTTGCCAAAGCCGGAGAAGTGTACACCAACGATTATTCCGCCTGTCTGTCGATGGAGCGGTTAATTTAAGCAAAGGAGAATACCATGCCAGTTACCTTCCGAAAGGCTGCGGCATCCGATATTGACGCTGTGACCGCCATTTATGATGCCATTATCGCCGAAGAAGAGGCCGGACGCGCCGCGACCGGCTGGAAGCGCGGGATCTATCCCGTGCGCGCCACGGCGGAGGCCGCGCTCACGCGCGGCGATCTCTTCGTCGCGGAAGCGGGCGGACGCGTCGCGGCGGCCGTTGTTCTGAATCAGATACAGGTCGATGTATACGCCGGTGCACCGTGGGAGTTTGAAGCGCCGGACGAGGAAATCTTCGTCATGCACACGCTCGTGGTCGATCCCGCCGCCGGAGGGCACGGGCTGGGCCGCGCGTTCGAGACATTTTATGAGCAGGAAGCCAAGCGGCAGGGCTGCCGGTATCTCCGCATCGACACGAACGTGCGCAATACCCGCGCGCGGCGGCTGTACCATTCGCTCGGGTATAAAGAGATCAGCGTCGCGCCGTGCACGTTCAACGGTCTGAGCAACACTGATCTTGTGCTGCTGGAAAAGGCGCTTTGAAGTCCATACGCAAAAACCGGCGGACGGGAATCACATCCTGTCCGCCGGTTTTGTTATTCGGTTTTTGGCGTGTCGCCCCGGAAGATGAGGATCCCGGCGGCGGCAAGCAAAAGGATCCCGCCGCCGACCACGGCGAAACCCGCGGGGCTCGTCGTATCGAGCAGGAAGGAGAAAACAAACGAGCCGACCGGCATGAACAGCACCGCCACGGTAAAGATGATGCTGAACACGCGCCCGAGATACGCCTCGTCCGCACGAAGCTGGACATACGACATGAACTGAATGTTGAAAACCGTCAGCGCCGTGCCGGAGAGAAGGAACGGAATAAGGCAGACGATCGCGCTCCCTGTGAGCGCGGCGCCCATCGCGCCGAGAAAAAGCACCATGAGCCGCGCGTTTTCCTTTACCCGGCTTCCAAGGCGCGAGCTGATAAGCGAGCCGAGAAGTCCGCCCGCTGCCTCCATAACGAGCACCTTGCTGTAAAACTCGATGCCGAAGGAGGCGTACATCACGTCGGTATACGGGCAAAGGAGGTTGAAGCCCGCAAGGAAGAAGTTGACAAGCGCCGAGAGCAGGATGAGAAACAAAAGCTGCCGCTCCCGCACGAGATACGAGAATCCCTCGGCGATATCGCGGAAAATGTTTTTCTTTTCCTTCGGCTTCTTCTGCGCGTCCGAGATGGGCATGAGAAGCATTTCGGAAACGGCGGACAAAAGGAACGTGAGCGCATCGAAGAGCAGCGCCCCGCGCACGCCGATCCACCGCACAAGCAGCATACCGACCATCGGCCCCGCGATTTTTATGACCTCTCCCCCGCCGTTGCTGACGGAATTATACATACCGATGCGTTCACCGTCGACCATCTCACGGACGATGGAGCGGTACGTCGGAGAGTTGAAGGCGTACACAACGGCAAGCAGAGCGTTCGCTGCGATGACGACCTCCGCCATGCGCGGCGAGGCGACGAAGAAGCTCACCGCAAGGCATATGGCCGCGGAAAGAACGTCCGTGACGATGAGGATCTTTTTCCGGCTGCCGCTGTCGGCCTTCGCGCCGCCGATAAGGTTGAATACGATCTGTATGACCGTCTCCGAGCTCTGGTAAAGCGCCAGCACCCACGGCGCGTGAGCGAAAGCGCCGACAATGCTCACGCTGTTCGCGTAATCAAAAACGATGTTGCCGAGCTTGGACGTCCACTTTCCAAACCAGAGCAGCGCCTCGTTCTTTCTCTCTTTTCGCATATCTCCCCTCAGCCGAGCAGCACCCAGCTCTCTTTCTCTTCCGAATAAAACATTTCGCTGTATTCTGCTTCGTCACATACGCGCAGAACGTCCTTCATACCCCAGATGATGTTGGTCTTTGCAAACTCCTCCCGCTCGATCCAGAACATGCGCCCTTCCTCGGAAGAGTTAAGCTCGCCGGAAAACCGGTCGGCGCGATAAAGCGCGACGATAAAGCGCGTACCGTCCTCGCGCATCCAGTCCTTGATACCGCAGAGCACGGGATGCTCGATCAAAAGGCCGGTCTCCTCGCGCATTTCGCGGATAACGGAAGCGAGCATCGACTCGCCCGGCTCCACATGGCCGCCGGGAAATACAACGCCGCAGCCGATCTTATCCTGCACGAGCACGCGGCTGCCGTCGCAGATCACGCAGAGGTTCGTTAGCTCAACGAGGCTTGCACGGCTCATGCTTTCGCTCCTTCCCGCTCAAGGATGGTCATAAATTCCTCGCCGGTGATGGTCTCCTTCTCATAGAGGAAGGCCGCCAGACGGTCCA
>ERZ825137.4117-NODE-4117-length-14879-cov-4.101862_pt1 | contig 14879 bp, 12 predicted proteins | sample MGYA00519873_ERZ825137 | MGnify/ENA primary metagenome ERZ825137 (study PRJEB31778, sample SAMEA3449190) | human gut metagenome | biome: human gut; feature: human-associated habitat; material: faeces | place: United Kingdom | collected 2010/2012 ...
TTGAAGGCAAAGATAAGAATTTATAATTTCAACCCTCAGATTTATTCATTGATCCCTTTTAGCTATATAACATAGTAAGTCTGTATTGTATAAAAGAACTTCTTATTCCTAACTAACTATCCTAAATGTATTATGAAAGCTTTAATTTTGATATTGAATAATTCCACCGCAGTATTGTTGCCCTCCTTTCAAAGAAATTAATAATATTCCAATAGTGCATTAGAATGGGATTTAACTACTCTTCCAAAGGTATGGAATACTGATATCCACTTTATTATACCACCTTGCAAGGTTTAGCCAAAGATTAATGTAAGGCTTTAAAGTATTTCTCTTTTACGATAAATCATTGCTAATCCATATAAGAAAAATTTTCTTTTAATTCTTCTTTAAAACTATAGTTTATGTTCAAGTTGTGTCTAATATTGTTTTATAAAGAAACGAAATGTAATTGGCAGAAACAAAATATAAACAATTAATATTTAATTAAATAATAAGAGTAGGAATACCTTATAATATAGTAAATTATTTAATGCGTCTGTCTTGTTTCTCCTTGAATATTTCCTTTCGCACATCTGTGCAAGTAATCTCTCACAATTGTGAAAGATGTCTTTCATATCTTGTAGAAGAGAACTCTCACAACTGTGAGAAAGAAAGTTTTTCAGGGAAAGCAAGATAGTTTCCTATGCATGTAGCATAAATTGATCATTATCTTTTTTATTGATGTTTGAACAATTGTTCTGATTTATTAAAGTAATTAATTAGTAAAGGGGCTGTTCATTTTTTAAATAAGAAAAAAACTCATTCACAAATGCCATTGTAGATTTTTTCGATATTTGCTGAAGATCCCTAAAGAAATGGTGTCCATATAAATGGAGTACACTTAAAAGCTTTAAAAAGTTATATTTATATGAGTATAATTTCGCCAGTAAAAATTTATCAGTAATACTATTTCAAATTTTTAGGTCACTATAGTTATGATGTTATTTTGTATCAATTCTCTTTTCTGATATAACTAAATTTGAGGAAATATTTAAATAAAAAATGCCTGTTGTTACGTATAAAAAGTCATTTAATCTTCTTGCCAATCTTCTGATAAACTAAATTCTTTTTTGGCAAATAATTCCGCTAAACCGGATATTTGTTTAAGACGAAGCAATTCATCCTTGTCCATTCCTATATTCTCTATAATCCACTTGTCGGACATACCGGAGCGAACTAAATCTGATACAATTCCTGACATTAGTTCGATGGAGTGCACTCCTCGTGCCCTGTTATGTCGAATAGTTGATGCCATTCGATGAGATAGGTCTTTATCTATGACCACAATTGGTAACAATCCATGTTCTCGTTCGTAAATACGATGGGAGGTTTTCATCACTAAGTATCTGTGATAACCGTCTACAAGCTCATATTGATCTTTATCTTTTATATAGTAACAAACACAAGGCATAGTGTAACCGTCTTCCCAAATAGATAATTCTAATAACTGCATTTCAGGTGGAGCAACAACATTCGGATTATAACTGTTGGCTACCACTTTTTCTACAGGTATTGCTTTGACCGAGTATACTGGACTTTTAAAGTTATCTCTCATATTGTCTGATTTTATATTGATTCATAGCATATTCTCTCATATCTCTTTCCCGTTTTGTTTGGGCAAATCCCATATATTTACAAGTGTGGTCATTTTTCATTATACACATACACATTCGTTTATAAGTTGGGATTTCTCTGAATTCCGAAATATCTATATCATCTAGGTATTCCATGCGTACAGGTCTCTTATTCGTGCGATAAGCAGAACTGTCTTCTACAATAATAGGAATGTTAGCAGCTTTCAGTTTCTCTATTGTTTTTTCTGATAAACATCCTCCTCTTTCTCGCCAGAATTTAATACTTACAGTTAATTTGTCCATATAATTCTCACGTATTTCTTTAGGAAGGGTATTTAATAAAAAATACATATACTTTTTCCATGAGAAACCTTTCGGACATGTTATTCCTCTCCAACCCATAGCTGTGGTATTACCGTATATGCCTGCGCATCCTACTCCATTGACACGCCCTACCATGCGTCCCCAGGTATTAGGGTCTATGGCTCTGTAAATAGCTAAAGTGGGTATAGCCTGGGATATGAATGGACTTGCAACTCGTTGACGGGATAGTGGAATACCTGCTTGATAATATAGATCATAAAGATGATTGTATGGCCAGCCAAATCGTCCATTTGCTATCCATATATCCGTAGTAGTCCAATCGTAAAGGGGATATGCATTATATTGTTGCCATCCTGTTTTATGTGTCCATTTATAATTGCATAAATGCTTAAAATTCCGACCACTATATATCGCTCTCCAACGGTTAAAACTTTCTTGTGTTCTAATTCCTACTAAACAGCAAATTTTCTTACATTTTTTTCGTTTCTGGAGCCATTCGGAGAATTGGTTTTGAAAATCATAATCCCAAAGGTCATAATTAAAAAAATTGAAGTCCTTTTCCGTAAAGCATCTTTGAGGCATATTCCGAACCCAAATATCTTTGCAGTTATTATCCCAAGGTCTCCAATATAGTTGGAACATAGATGTACAGGTTGAAACTTTAAAAGGTACACAGCAATGGAATACTTCCAATATATCTTGGTTTTCTGAAAATGTATGTTCTACATAATCGATTGTTTGGCGGTATTGGACTTCATAATCCATATGAAATACTCCTAGTTTACGGGTTGGAGCATTTTTACGGATATAATCTATACAAAGGTTTAAAAGTACACCACTATCCTTTCCTCCGGAAAAGGAAACATAAACGTAATCAAAATAATCGAAAATGATTTTTAATCTTCTTTGTGTTGCTTCATATACATTTAATCTGTGCATACCACATTTTTCTTGGAACAATATTTCATTTTATCATAGTTTTTCCATTGGAGGTGGGTACAAAAACCGTTTTGTATAAATAACTCTACATGTCTTTTATGAACCGTTGCCCAAAGTTCTGTTTCATTTGTCTGATCTTTGATAATTTCTTTTAATAGACTTTTTAAGAGAGAGGTATCATCTCCCTTTACATAATAATTATCTATTAAATAATTGTAGTTATCTATCATTTTAATAGGAATAAAACCGATAGTTTGTTCCCCCTCAGTTGCTACATACCAAACATATCTAGCATCCGTTTTGAATGGGTAGTTATTGTTTTGTCGCAGAATGACGGGATTCATAACTAGCGAGCAAACAAGCTCATATAATCTCTTGTTTGTACCGTGAAGTTTCATAATCTCCATAGTAAAAAGTCTAATATTCTCTTGCAAAGGTAATGAAAATTAAAGATGGTCTTTCTTCTTTTTGTTAAAATTTTAACTATTTTTATTGAACAACCTCTTAGTATAATGTATAAGAAAGGATTTACTTTTTCTGAAAAGAGAATACTTGCTATTTTTTCATCATCTATTATATCCTATTTTCTTTCATATAAATAAGGACAAAAACTCACTATTGCTTTTTGGGATACTATACAGTTTTTGAGAAAAACGTTTTATTTACTTTAGAAAGATATAATTCTTTTCAAAAGGTTTGTATTGCGAAAGTAGATAGATATCTTATTAATGAGATTTTATTTTAATAAAACTTCTAATTCATAACTAATTAAAAATAAAGGAAAGGTTGTCTGAATTTCTTCTTCATTCAACAACCTTTCTTTTTTATTGAAGTTATGAGTTTATTCAAACTCATATAAATCGGAAGGAACATTTCTTTTTAAAGCGATAATTTGAATATCTTTACCAACAATGATTCCTTTATCCCGCAACTTCCATTCTACTGTTTTGTAGGCTAATTCAGGATGATTGTTATCTTTGCTCAAATGACAGAGCCATACATATTTCAGTTCTTCGCATATATGTTCTGCCAAGAATTCTGCCGCCTCTATATTACTTAAATGGCCATTCGGTCCTACTATGCGTTCTTTTAGGTATAGTGGATACGTTCCCATTCGAAGCATTTCTTCATCGTAATTAGCCTCCAGTATCAAATAATTGGCCTTGCACATATATTGTGAGGCTATGGTAGTGATATGTCCTATGTCCGTTACAAAACAGTATTTTTTCCCTTCTGCTTCTATAAAATATCCTACATTATCTGTTCCATCATGAGGTACCTCGAATGCCGTAATAGTGAAGTCACCTAATTTTATAGGGGATTCTTTTTTAAGAATATGAGCAGAAGTTTTTAGCTTTTCAGTCATACAATGACTACGGTTAATACCCATATGTACTTCTTTTGTCGTATAGACAGGAATATAATATTTCTCTCCTAAGCATCCTATCGACTTGATATGGTCGGCATGATCATGAGTCACCAATACAGCATGAATAGAAGAAAGAGAAATATTGTATTCCTTTAAATGTTTTTTTATTGTGCGCACTCCTATACCGGCATCTATCAACAAGGCGGTTTGAGGAGTTGCTATGTAGTAGCAATTCCCGCTACTTCCACTTGCCAGACTTATAAATTTAATCATTATTTTTTGTTTCTATGTTTCTTGTTTAAAACGGGTATCCTACTGCAAAATGAAATGCAAAATCTCTACTAAACTTAGGCTTAATAAGCGGGTATCGGTCTTTTCCACTTTCATAAATTGGGTTTATTGCTTTCATTCCTCCATCTAATCGCAATACAAAATAATCAAAATCAAACCGGAATCCTAATCCGTATGAAACTGCTATTTGTTTATAAAAGCTGTCGAAACGAAAAGCACCTCCGGGCTGTTCTTCGTATTCACGTATAGTCCAGATGTTTCCGGCATCTACGAACAAAGCTCCATTTAGTTGCCAGAATAAATGAGTTCTGTATTCCAAATTGACATCGAGTTTAATATCTCCTGATTGATTTATAAAATCAATATTTTTATCGTTACCAGCAAATTTACCTGGTCCTAATCGTCGTACAGACCAGCCTCTTACACTGTTCGCACCTCCTGAAAAATAGCGTTTTTCAAAAGGAAGAATAGATGAATTACCATACGGATAGGCAATGCCAAAACTGCTATGAAAAACTATGGAGTTTCGTGAATCTATACGAAAGCTTTTCGCAAAATCAATATCTCCTTTAATATATTGAGCGTATGCGATATCAGCAATTGTATATTGATTGTTCTCGTCTCGGTTATTATTAAACAGATGAGACATACCATATAATAGATTACCTGCTGTTTCAATGTTAAAGCGTATAGAGTATGAGTTATTAGAAGTTGTATGCGTTGTTCCACCTGTTGAATGATAAGAAAATCCATACCCCATCTTCATGATTAGTAAATTCTCATAGTTGTATTTCAGTATGGAATTTTGATTGTTTATACTATCAAGATAATTTTTCTTGAATGTTGGTGATATCCAAGGCATGTATACGTAGTTGATATCCAGAACATCAACCTTATGTTGAGTCTTTTGCTTGGAACTCCATTTGTAACTCCATGATACAGAAGCTACTCTTCGAGAGAACTCCGGACGTATTTGAGAATTAAATTGTACGTCAATTTCTGAAGTAGCTCTGATTTTCTTTTTAAAATCATGAGATAAGAATGGAAACAAAAATCGTGGAAAATTAATACTCGCTTCTACACCGTATTCTGTATAGTTTTCATTAGTATAACCTTGTAGACCCGTTACAGCTTCATAAGCTCCACGTACTTTGAAAGTAAAAAGCTCTGAACCTTTAAAAAGATTTTTGTTTTGGAAAGATACGGAAGCTGCCGCTCCCAAATCACCCGATGAGTTAGTTCCTTCCAATTCTATGCTAATTGATTTTTGCTTGTTTTGCGCAAGTAAGATGAAACAATCTAATTGGGCACTGTCTGTAGGGGTATTTTCTCTTTCAATGAATCTGATATCTGAATATTTTATGGCTCTTAGTCGTCCAAAAGCCTTTTGAGTGTTCTGTGATTTTCCTTCGTTATATAATTCTCCTGGTGCTATAGATACACTATTAGCTAATACGCTGGGACGGATAAAGATATGATTCCGATAAAAAATATTTAGTCCATCATAGTGGATAGAATCATATTCAAATAAACGATTGCCTTGTTGTGCCTTGGAAATATCAAAATCCGTTAGAATATTAACGCTGTGTATAGTATACTGTGGGTGTATCAGTCCTGTTTTATTTGGGGTTTTGTAAGGATGTAAGTGCATAGTTATATCCACAAGGCGAGTATTTAGTGTTGTGTCAGCTGTATAAGTGATAAAATCCTTATTGAATTTGTAAAAACCTTTTGATTGTAGAAAATCCGATATTCGTTGCCTTTCGGTGTTTAATAAATTAACGTTAAAAGGCATGCCCCTATAAAGTCTCGAAGTGTATGAACTATTGATAAGCTTCTCTATTCTTGGATCTCGAATATCATAAATTATATTTTGTATTTTATATTCCGGTCCAGTATATAATCTGTATATCAGTTTTAATTTCTTCTTTTTTATTTGCTTATCTATTTTCACTTGAGCTCCCATGTAACCGAAATTCTGTAGAGCTCGCATGATATCCGTTTTCGAGCGTTCTGCAAACTCTTCATTATATATTACCGGAGCATCTCCTATTTTCCGTATAAATTTATTGCTCCATCTAGTAGAATCTATACCCGATAAAGAATATATATATAAGGGAACTTTGACACTACTGAACCATTTATTATTAGGATTCTGTCGGATATAACTGCTTACATCAGAGGGCTTAATTGTTTTATTATCAGATACAATTTTTACTTCATCAAGTAGATAAGCTCCATCTGGTATAAATTTCGTAACCGAACAGGAAGAAACCAATACTATGAGTAATAGAATATGATATATACAAACCCCTATTTTCATTTAAAATTTACAGCTTATGCAAAAATGAATAGCAAATATAGGAATTAAATAAATATTATTTAGTAGCTTTGTTATTATTTTATTGACAATTAAGAATTGTATGTTGAGTAAAGCCAAAATTAAATACATTCATTCTTTAGAATTGAAGAAAAAACGTAAGGAAGAACATGTGTTTGTTGCCGAGGGACCTAAATTGGTAAGTGATTTATTTGGATATTTTCGGTGCCGTTTAGTGTTAGCCCTTCCTGAATGGTTACGCACTCATTCAGAGGTGCAAGCTGATGAAATAGTGGAAGTTACATATGATGAATTAGCAAGGGCCAGTTTGTTGAAAACTCCTCAAGAAGTCATAGCGGTATTTGAGCAAAAAGAATATATATGGGATATCTCTTTTCCTTCTCGTTTCTTATGTTTAGCTCTTGATGATATTCAAGATCCTGGAAATCTAGGTACGATTATTCGCTTGGCAGATTGGTTTGGCATTGAACATATCTATTGTTCATCCAATACGGTGGATCTTTATAGTCCGAAAGTGCTGCAGGCCTCCATGGGAGGATTGGCACGTGTGAATCTATATTATGGTTCATTACCTCAATTAATCTCTTCTTTAGATAAAAGTATACCCGTTTACGGGACTTTTTTGGATGGAGAAAATATGTATACACAATCCTTGTCGCAGTATGGATTAATTGTCATGGGAAATGAAGGAAAGGGAATCAGTCATGATGTGGAAGCTTTAATCAACAAACGTTTGTATATACCTAATTATCCTTTAGAACGTGAAACTTCTGAGTCTCTAAACGTTGCTGTAGCTACAGCTATTGTTTGCGCAGAGTTTCGTAGGCAGGTTTCTACTTTATAATTGTCGGATAGTGTGTATAATACCTGCTGAAATTTCTTCGGAAGAAATATGCCATGCATAGAATGGTTGACTTCCTATTTCTTTTTCCTGCATCGATTCTGTTAAAAAAAACATTAAAACGGATTTTAAGTCCATAGGTAATTGTATTAGTTTCATTCTTTCGTTATAGGGTGAGAGAATAATTATACCTCCTATCCATTCTGTAAATGCAATTTCTTCGGTAAGGGGGAAAATTCGACTAACTAATCTTCCCTCCATTTCTACAACGTATTGTTTAAATTTGCATTCTGACGATATGATTATTTGGTGGGCAGCAAATCGTTTTTTCATCGGTTATTGTTTCTAGCCGGTTGCTTTCTTCTGTTGTTTGGTGATATAGGCTTCGGTTGTGGCTTTACTTTTCTTTGTATCTGTTCCGGTCGACTTTGCTCCCTTAATTCTTTGGGACTCAAACGGGAAGGTTCTTTTTCTAAGATGGAATCTTTTTTTTCTAGAACCATTTTAGTAGAGTCTTTAAGGGATGATGATATAAGTGTATCGTTTTTTACCTTTGTAGATATTTCAATTTTCTCAGCCGGAGTGTGATATCGCATTAAAGAGATATCATGAATTAACAATGTTTGGATTTTATCATTTATAGAATCTCCATTAAAATATATAAAACCTCTTACCTCTTTAAGCGGAAGAGTATCAGACTGAATACACAGTTTATTTTTTCCTTCAATCAGACTACGGCTAATACTTACCGTTGAATCGTTTTGATATCGAATGCTTAATTCTATTTCTGCATTTTGAATTTCAGTTTTGTCTCCTAACGAAAGTCTGCTGATTTTCCACATAAAACGATCGCGAGGTTTGTAACTGGTGTCTGTGGGAATAATAAACGTCAGTTTATTTGTCATATCTGCGTTTGACAGCCTATATAATGCAGGCCGACGCCAAATATTAACAGTATCTCCTGAAATAGGCTCTGCTTTTATTAGGGCATTTGATTCAGCCAATTCCGATATATTTTGGTTTGATTGTTTCAGCTTATCACCTATTTGTTCGTAGATTTTATTTAGTTTTTCCGTATTTCGGGTATACCAAACTAATGAGGAATCAAAGTGTGCTTCTGTGGTGTGGTGTTTTCTAAATACATATTGTAGTAGAAGTTCTTTTTTATACCGTTCTTCTCCGTTATACTCATTTCCTATTGCCTGGGCAATGTGGTAATCATATAATAAAGCCTCCATTTTGTCAGGTTGTATAACTTCTGAGGGTATTCCTTTCTTACATGATGAGAGTAAAATACTTGTCAGCAGGAAAATGCAAAATATGTATTTATATCCTCTTTTCATTTGTTTGTAGAAACATCCTTTAGGTTATGGTTTAAATAGCTACTATAAAACAATAGTAGTGCAATAATTCCACAGCTGATAGCTGCATCAGCAAAATTGAAAATGGGGCTGAAGAAGATAAAATGTTCTCCTCCGATAACAGGCATCCACATAGGCCAATGTGTATCTATGATGGGGAAATAAAACATATCCACCACTTTTCCATAAAATAATTTATCGTATCCCTCGCCTATCGGTACAAACTGTGCAACAGACGATACAGTGCTTTCATTGAATATAAGCCCATAAAAAACACTATCGATGATATTACCTGCGGCTCCGGCGAGTATTAAAGAAAGGCATACGATAAATCCCGTTTTGGCTTCTCCTTTTTTAATTATCTTTATCAAGTACCAAGCAATAAAACCTACTGCAATAATGCGAAATGAGGTCAAGAATAATTTTCCAAATATCTCCATTCCAAATGCCATTCCGTTGTTTTCGGTAAAAAACAGATAAAACCAATCGGTAATATGTATACTTTCATGCCAAAACATATTTGTTTTGACCCAAATTTTGATTATTTGATCAATTACTAATACCGATATAATAATAACCAAGGAGAGTTGTCCTTTTGTGAGTATTTTATTCATTCTGTTAATGAAAGAGTTATGGTGAGAAAGTACCCATAAGTTACACCAATTCCTTTATACATATCCCATTCGATACGGAACAAGGATTGGTGTAACATAAATGCTTGTGTATAACGTTAGCGTGTTATTTATTTTTTGCCTCCTTGTTTTGCTTCTATACTCAATGTTGCATGAGGTACAGCACGCAGACGCTCTGCCGGTATCAGCTTTCCTGTTTCACGGCAAATTCCATAGGTTTTGTTTTCTATACGAACAAGAGCAGCTTGTAATCCTTGTATGAATTTCAACTGACGCTGTGCTAAACGTGTTGTTTCCTCTTTAGAGAGAGTATTTGCTCCTTCTTCCAATACTTTGTATGTTGGAGAAGTATCATCCACGTCATTACCGTCAGTGTTCATAATACTGCCTTTTAACTGTTCGTAGTCACGTTTTGCTAACTCCAACTTTTCCATGATGATAGCACGGAATTCTTCTAATTCAGCATCTGAATATCTGGTTTTTTCTGCCATGGCTATATGATTTAAAATTGTTTTACTCCTTTATTACATTTATATATAATGAGAAGTCATCGAAGTTCAGTTCGGTTCCTTCTTTTACTTCATTGGCAATCGTTAATGAGTTTGCCAATACTTGGTTGCAAATGTATTCATTATATTCGTTAACCGCTTCGTCTGTTTGAATATTTTTCGATAAAGTAATCTTAATTTTATCAGTTATTTCAAAACCGTTGCTTTTCCGGAGATTTTGAATGCGATTTACCAATTCTCGTGCAATACCTTCCCGACGGAGTTCTTCTGTTACGTTAACCTCTAATGCAACTGTAAGTTTTCCTTCATTGGCTACTAACCATCCCTGAATGTCTTCGCTATAGATTTCAACATCTCCTACTTCAATTAATGCATCGTTGCCATCAATGTTCAGGGTATACGTCCCTTTCTTTTCTAATTCTGCAATTGCTTCTTGGGAAAGTCCTGATACGGCAGTAGCAACAGCCTTCATCTGTTTACCGAACTTGGGGCCAAGTTTCTTAAAATCGCATTTTACTTTTTTTACTAAAATGCCTTCAGAACCCTCTACAAATTTGATTTCCTTTACGTTGACTTCGTTCATGATCAATGATTTTACAGCTTCTATATGAACCCGCTGTTCTTCGTCTATTACAGGGATCATGATACATTGCAGTGGCTGACGCACCTTGATACTTACTTTACGGCGCAGTGCCAATACCATAGAGGTTATATCCTGTGCCATTTGCATTCGGGTTTCCAATTCTGCGTTGATTAGGCTTTCATCATAAACAGGGAATTTTGCCAAATGTACGGAAACAATATCTTCGTCACGTGTTACAGAAGCTAAGTCTTTATACAAACGATCAGCATAGAATGGAGAGATTGGTGCCATAAGTTTAGCTACAGTCTCCAAACAGGTGTATAAAGTTTGATAGGCTGATAACTTATCAATAGACATGTTACTACCCCAGAAACGTTTGCGGTTCAGACGTACATACCAATTAGAGAGGTTGTCGTTTACAAAATCTTGAATATATCGGCCGGCTTTAGTTGGTTCATATTCATTATAACATTCATCTACGGTTTTAATTAAAGAATTCAATACGGAAAGTATCCACCGATCGATTTCTGGACGTTGGTTTACCGGAATATCTTTTTCTTTGTATGTAAAACCATCCACATTAGCATATAAGGCAAAAAACGAATAAGTATTAAATAAAGTTCCGAAAAATTTGCGGCGTACTTCGTCAACTCCTTCCGTATCAAATTTCAGATTATCCCAAGGAGAAGAGTTAGTTATCATATACCATCGCAACGGGTCAGAACCGAATTTTTCTATAGTTCCGAATGGGTCTACGGCATTTCCAAGACGCTTTGACATCTTATTTCCATTTTTATCAAGAACTAAACCGTTAGATATAACTGCTTTATATGCTACACTGTCGAATACCATTGTTGCAATAGCATGAAGAGTGAAGAACCAACCACGCGTTTGGTCTACCCCTTCGGCTATGAAATCAGCAGGATACACTTGGCGGCTATCCAATAATTCTTTGTTTTCAAATGGATAATGTATTTGAGCATAAGGCATCGCACCCGAATCGAACCATACATCAATCAAGTCGGTCTCTCTTTTCATGGGGTTTCCACTTTCAGAAACTAAGATAATGTCGTCAACGTATGGGCGGTGTAAATCTATTTTATCATAATTTTCCTTGTTATAAGTGCCTGGCATAAATCCGACCTCTTTGTAAGGATTGCTTTTCATGAATCCGGCAGCTACCGATTTCTCTATTTCATTATAAAGTTCTTCCACTGAACCAATGCATTTTTCTTCTCCTTCTTCGGAACGCCAAATAGGAAGTGGAGTTCCCCAATATCGGGAACGACTTAGATTCCAGTCATTCAGGTTCTCAAGCCATTTCCCGAAACGACCGGTTCCGGTAGATTCCGGTTTCCAGTTGATGGTTTTGTTCAACTCTATCATACGTTCTTTACAAGCGGTCGAACGTATAAACCAACTGTCTAACGGATAGTATAATACAGGTTTGTCCGTACGCCAACAATGCGGATAATTGTGGACATGTTTCTCTATTTTAAAAGCTTGGTTACCTGCTTTCATCATCATACAAAGGGCGATATCTAAAGATTCGGCAGCTTGTGCCGCTTTTTCATCGTACTTGTTATCCACTGTAAATTGCGGATCATAGGCATTCTTTACCCATTTACCTTCATATTCTTTGTACTTATTTACGTCAACACAAGCTTTTATAAAACTTTCATCGAGTTCGTTCAATAAATAGAATTTACCGGTGAGATCAACCATTGGACGAACTTCTCCTTTTTTATTAATCATAAATAAAGAAGGAATACCGGCGGCACGCGCAACATTTGCATCGTCAGCACCAAATGTCGGAGCAATATGCACAATACCTGTACCATCTTCTACGGTTACATAATCGCCGGATATTACACGAAAAGCTTCATTTGAGGCCTCTTCCCAATTACCATTAACATCAACACTTATAGGCTTTACCCAGGGTATGAGTTGTTCATATTCCATTCCAAGCAGATCCGTGCCTTTATATTCTCCTACTATTTTATATGGAACCAGTTTATCTCCATGCTTATAATCTTCTAAAGCTAGATTCGCTGCTTTTTGATTAAAATGTACATTTACCAAGGCTTTAGCTAACACCACTGTAATAGGTTCACCAGTATAAGCATTATAAGTTTGTACGGCTACATAATCTATTTTCGGTCCTACGCATAGAGCTGTATTAGAAGGCAAAGTCCAAGGAGTGGTAGTCCAAGCAATAAAATATGGAGTCCCCCATTGAGCCATTTCCGGTTTAGGATTCTTCATTTTAAACTGAGCTACAACCGTCGTGTCTTTCACATCCCGATAGCATCCTGGTTGGTTTAGCTCGTGTGAACTCAATCCGGTTCCTGCAGCTGGAGAATAAGGTTGGATTGTATATCCTTTATATAGTAATCCTTTGCTATGCAATTGTTTAAGTAACCACCATAAAGTCTCTATATAGCGATTATCATAGGTAATGTAAGGATTTTCCAGATCTACCCAATATCCCATTTTATGGGTTAAATCTGTCCATTCTTTTGTGAATTTCATCACATCTTTCCGGCAAGTGGCATTATATTCGGCAACAGAAATTTTCTTTCCAATATCTTCTTTAGTAATACCTAAAGATTTTTCTACACCCAACTCCACCGGTAATCCATGTGTGTCCCATCCTGCTTTTCTTTTAACTAAGAATCCTTTCATAGTTTTATATCGGCAGAATATATCTTTAATGGAACGAGCCATTACATGGTGAATACCCGGCATTCCATTGGCTGAAGGAGGTCCTTCATAGAATACAAACGAGGGGCATCCTTCACGTTCTGTCATACTTTTAGCAAAAACATGGTTTTCATCCCATTCTTTTAGAACATCTTTGTTTACCTGCGAAAGGTCAAGTTGATTACGTTCAGCAAATCTCTTACCCATAATTTATATCGTTTTTTTCTATTCTTTTTTATTAAGGCGCAAAATTACTATAAAAAATAGAAAATAAGAAGAGTTACATCTCGTTTTTTGATAATTAGTTAGTAAGATATATCTAATCGTTACATAAGTTTTCTATTTCTTGTTTGATGTATCCACTGTTTTGCATGTGAACTAAAGGAATTTTGATGTCTATGCAGGATAGCTATTCTTGCGCCTTTGATAACCATTGAACTATCTAGTTTAACCCTGTTTGTTTCTATAAATTCGACAGGTGTACATCGGCGCATAAAAAAGGTATGGATTACATATAAATAGCTTTTTCTGTAATCGGAGCGATTATATGTAATCCATACCCTTTTAAAGTCTGGATGCATGATTATTTCATGGATCCGCCAATAATATCAAGCAGTTCGGCTGTAATAGCTTGCTGACGTCCTTTGTTATACATTAAATTTAAATCTTGCAAGAGATCATTGGCATTGTCTGTGGCTTGTTGCATGGCAACGGTACGTGCCGCATGTTCGGATGCATTCGAGTCGAGAAGCACCGTGTACATTTTCATTCGAAGAGCTTGCGGTATAAGTTGTTTAACCAATTCTTCCACAGAAGGTTCAATGATATAATTCGACATAATTCCATTGTCATCCTTTTGTTCCGCAGTTAGTTGTAAGGGCAAAAAAGTTTCTCGCGTCATTATTTGAGATGCCGTCGACTTATAATGCATATATAGCAACTCTACCCTGTCAATTTCTTTTGCAGCATAGAGTTTCATCAAATGCTCTGCCAGCTCTGCTGCCTGTTGATAAGAAGGTTTATCTCCTATCATTTTATAATCCTCAATTAACTGGTATTTTTTAGCGAGAGCTTGTGCCACTTTTCGTCCTACAGGATAAATATATAGATGTTTTTTTTCAAGTTTAGCATATTCTTGTAAGACTTCCAAAGTGTGTCTGATTACTCCACTGTTATATCCTCCGCAAAGGCTCGAATTGGAAGCAAATGTGACAATTGCCACTTTTTCGGGCTTACGTATTTCTACGTATGGAGACTTTATTTCAATACCACTATCTAAAAGACTATGTAGGATAGCAGAAAGTCTTCGGTCATAAGGAAGCATATTTTCTATCGCTATTTGAGCGCGATGGAGTTTCGTTGAAGCTACGACT
>ERZ825137.4123-NODE-4123-length-14864-cov-40.710784_pt1 | contig 14864 bp, 10 predicted proteins | sample MGYA00519873_ERZ825137 | MGnify/ENA primary metagenome ERZ825137 (study PRJEB31778, sample SAMEA3449190) | human gut metagenome | biome: human gut; feature: human-associated habitat; material: faeces | place: United Kingdom | collected 2010/2012 ...
GCTTCCTTGATTTTCTTTTCCTCCGGTGTGAGGCGATGCTTCACCGGTGCCGCCTGTTCCGGCTCTTTGGGAGCCGGAGCTTCGGGAGCCTTCTCCGGCACAGCAGATTCGCTCTGTTCAGCCGGTGCCTGCTCCTGTACCTTACCGATAGCGGTCTGCCGGACGAACTCTTCGGTGAAAAGGCTGACCAGCCCCGGATTTACACCGTCAATAATGAGATGAGTAGCATTATCCGGGCTGCCATCCATGCCCTTTGCCCATTCCTTGCAGTCCGGAGAAATGCGTCCGTCATGGCCTTTCTGCTGGATGGTTTGCGCGAGGACATAGGCGACGCGCTCAGGCGAGAATTTCTCAAGGATGCTTTTGACGGCGGACTCCGCCGCAAGGCGGTTGTTGCCGTAGTAGTCGTTGATGGTCTGCTCAATCGCCTCTTTACAGTCCATGTTTGCTTGCATCGAGGTGCGGTAAGCACCCAGCTCACCAGCTTCAAAGGCATACATCGCAGCTTCCCGATAAACCGGAATCGCCGCATCCCGCAGCGGCGTAGGGGCTTCCTGTTCTTTCACGGCAAGTCGCTCTTTGAGCTTTTCATCAATACCGGTGATCATCTCAGCCGCCGTTTTGCGGATGGTTTCCAGCGAGCCTTTCAGCTCCTTGGTCTCCTTGTCGGAGGACCAACCGGCGATATAGCCAAAGGAATAGTCAGAGGTTTCAATGCCGTACCGCTGACAGACGGTATAGGCGACACTTTCTGCCTCGACCTCCTTAGTGCGCCGGTCTTTCTTGTCCTCGGGAGCAACCTTTTCGCCGTGAGTGACGGCATGGAGCTTGGCATGGGCAATCTCATGGATCGCCGTCTTGATGGTCTGGATTTCGCTCATGCCCTCCTGAATGGCAATGCGGTTTTCTACATGAGAGAAGTAGCCTTTTGCGCCATCGGTGATGTTTTCAAAGGCAATGGGGACCGGAGACAGCTCTTTAAGAGCATCAAAAAAGGCGGCGTAGTTTTCCACGCTGCCTGTCAGCTCATCTACGGCAATATCGGGAAGCGCTTTGCCGTCCGTCTGGGACACATCGAAGACGCTCACAACCTTGAAGGCGGGGCGGGTCACTTCAACCGTCTCAGTGACCGGCTTGCCGTCCTTGTCGAGAACGGGCTTCTGCGTTGCCGGGTCGAGTTTTTCCCGCTCTTCCTGCACCTTGTAGGGCGCAGGAGCAAGGATTTTGATACCCTTTTCGCCCTTCATCACATGGCGGTCGAAGTTGCGCTGCCATGCCGTGTAACCGGCGATCAGCGTCGCATCTGGCTTCTGCATGGCGATGAGAAGCGTATTGTTAAACGAGTAGTTGTAGAACTTGGACATCGTTTTCAGGTACTCTTTGAAGCGTTCGGATTCAAACAGTTCCTTGAGTCCCTGTTCCAGCTTGTCGGTGATTTCCCGGACTTGCTGGGCGTTTCTGTTTTCAGCCATTTCTAACCTCCAATCTTACTGATTTGAAATAGAAAACTCCGGCTGAGATTTGCCCGAAAGACGGGCTTTGATCTCAGACGGAGTTTCCGTTCTGGTCAATCTGCGATGATACAAATTATCTGTATGTTCCCATTCAATCAACTTCTCAAATAAGTCAGGGTGACGGTTGACCATGTGGGAAAGCTCAGAAGTCGATGCGTTCGGGCAGAACCAACAACCGTTGCGTTTGGAATGTTGATAACAGGGCGAGAGCATATCGTATTTCTCGCACAGCCGCCAAGCATCCGTTTCCGTCATGCCATACTTTGCAAGAAGGCTGATGTCCTTCTCCTTATTCAGTCTGGCAAGACGCTTTGGCTCGTCCAATGCAATACCTACATAGCTACGGGTGTCATCAGGTTGAGCCTTATGGTACTTGCGGAGCGGAGGCATTTTACAGTCCCGATTTACCGCGCACTTTCCCGGCCAGACAAAACCTCGAATCAGCCCTTCATAAGGTCCTCTTGTGATAATGTGATGGAACACATCATCGTAAGTTTTGTCACTTCGCAGAACCGTGAATTTGCATCCGAGTTCATTTTCAACGAACCGTTTGAGCTTTTGGTGGATAAAGTCCCGATGCTCCGGGACTTCTCCACTGATCTCCTGATCGAACATCACCTCACTGTAAATGACCTCATCCAACGGCTCGTTTTTCTCCGCAGCAAGAAGAATTGTTGCTACGCTGTCCTTGCCTCCGCTGCATGAGGCAATATATCGCGGGCGCGTCATCGGTCGAACTCCATCTTGAAGCTGACATACTTGCCGCCTGTGTCATCCAGACGGATCACCGCATCATAGAGCTGCGGGCGCTTTGGCGTATAAAGCCCGGTCACTCTGCACCACCCCTTGTCCAGCAGTTCGGCGGCGATTTTCTTGGTCAGCTTCTTTTTCTTACTCGTAAAGAACTTGTTATCCTCCCACATACAGAAGGAGCATTCCTTGTTCGAGCAGTAGTAGTTTCCCTTGCCTACATAGACCGGCGAGCCGCAGCGCGGGCATTTGCCGATGGACTCTCTGCCGGTATCGAAGCGGTTTGCCTCGGCCTCAGAGAGGAAGGGATAGGCTTTGACCAGATCGGAGGTCATTCCCACAATGCCGGAAAGGAACTTGTCCGCATCCGCATTGCCACGCTCAATCTGCATCAGGGTATTTTCCCATTCTGCCGTCATGGTAGGCGAAGTGATCTGTTCTGGCAGGACGCATACAAGGTTGTTGCCGTCCTTTGTAGGCACGAGAGATTTGCCCTTGCGCTCAACGAAGCCGCCTTTGACCAGCTTTTCGATGATACCGGCGCGGGTGGCGGGAGTGCCAAGCCCTTTCTTTTCGGTATCATCGTCGAACTCAGCGTTTCCCGCAGTTTCCATTGCCGACAGAAGGGAGTCTTCGGTGTAGGACTTCGGCGGGGATGTGTAATGTTCGGTGACGCTGGAATCGACAGAAGAGAGAATATCCTTCTCATTCAGAGAAGGCAGCGAGCGTTCCGGCTCGTCCTTTTCCTTGCTCTTGAGCGTTTCCTTGAAGCAGCGCTCAACCGACTTCCATCCATCCTGTACGACCGTTTTGCCTTTTGCCTTGAACTCGAACCCCTCACAGGTGAGCGTGACCGAAGTCTCATCATAGATGTGCTTCTCACCGGTAGCGCTCAGAAGGCGCATGGCGATAAGCCGGATGATTTTCTGCTCCGACTCCGGCAGCTCGGCGAGGTCCTGCTTTTCAAGCTGGACAGTGGGGATAATGGCATGATGGTCAGTGACCTTGGCGTTGTTGGTAATTCTCCCGATGTCCGGCTCATGGGTGATGCCCTCAAAAAGCGGCAGCTTGCGGGAGACAATGCCGATCACCTGATGGGCGGTGCTCTCCATATCCTCAGTGATGAACTGACTGTCCGTTCGGGGATAGGTAAGCAGCTTTTTCTCATAGAGGGACTGCACCAGATCGAGCGTCTGCTGGGCGGTAAAGCCATAGTAGCGGTTGGCTTCCCGCTGCAAGGTGGTCAGATCATAGAGCTTTGGCGGGTTGACCGTCTTCGTCTCCTTCTTGAGAGAAGAAACGACGGCTTGCTTTTTATCGCAAGCCGCCGCAATCGCCTTCGCCTCGTCTTCGGTTTTGACCTTTTCCAGATCCGCCGTCAAGTTGTCTTTGCTGATATGGACATTGAAGTATTTCTCCTTGTGGAAGGTGGAAATTTTGCCTTCACGCTCCACCAGCATTGCCAGCGTAGGCGTTTGGACGCGCCCGACCACCAGCTTTTTATGATAGAGTGTTGAGAACAGCCTTGTGCCGTTGATACCGACAATCCAATCTGCCTTGGAACGGGCAAGCGCGGCTTCGTAGAGCCGGTCATACTCGCCGCTGCTTCGCAGATGGGCAAAGCCCTCCCGGATCGCGTTGTCTTCCAACGAGCTGATCCACAGGCGCTTGAAAGGCTTCGTGCAACCGGCTTTCTTGTAGACCAACCGAAAAATCAACTCGCCCTCGCGCCCCGCATCGGTGGCGCAGACAAGCTCGGTCACACGCTTATCGAGCATAAGGTCACGCAACACCTTGAACTGCTTCTGCTTGTCCTTCGGGACTTCAAACAGCCATTCATCCGGGACGATGGGGAGATCGCTGTACCGCCATTTGGCAAAGCGCTCATCGTAGGAGCTTGCGTCCGCAAGCCCCACAAGATGACCAACGCACCATGAGACAATGTAGTTGTTTCCTTCGAGATAGCCGTCCTTACGGGAGGAAGCGCCCAGCACCTTCCCGATAGCGGCTCCAACACTCGGTTTTTCCGCAATCACTAAGATCAAATCGTTTCCTCCGTTTCTTTGGTTTCGTCCCCGTCATCCTCATCGTCTGCAATGACAGGCTCTTCGTCCTCGTTGATGTACGGCTCTTCCTCATAGCCCTCGTCATCGAAGAAATCCAGATCCTCGTCCTTCTGCTTCTTGCCGCGCACGAACTTGAAGTAGTAATATGCACCACCGCCGATGCCGACCAGCGCGATGATGCCGATGATCAAGGCAATGTTCGGGGAAGCGTTTTCCGGCTCTTCGGACGCTTCGGCTTCCGCGTCCTCGACCGGCTCTTCCGGCTCAGGTACAGCGCCGGCACACTCGCTCATGTTTGTTTTGCAGACAGGGCATTCCGTATTGACAGCTCCGGCCTCGCAGCGGGTATCGCAGTTACAGGTAGTAAGCGAAGATGCCGTTTCCTCATCCAACAGGGCAAGCAGATCGGCCTCGTCCACCATGTTGAGGAAATAGGTCTGGTACTGTTCCTCTTCCTCGTTGATGGGCGCATCGTAGTCGATCACAACATAGAAGGTGTTGCCGGTCTTGGTCTGTACTGTGATGAACTGCTTATTCGTCGCCTTGTCATAGAGCAGATCGCGGGTATAAGCGTTGCCTTCACCGTCAATCGGCTCGCCCTCATACTGTTCAGGCTCTTCGGGTGCTGCGGTTTCCGGTGTTGCCTCGGGCTGGGTTGCCTCCGTGACCGGAAGCTCCTGCTCGGTGTCATCCGCATAGGCTAATGCGGGTACAGTGAACGAGATACAAAGCGTGAAGCACAGTGCAAGCGCCGCCAGAAGGCGGATTCCTTTTCTCTTAGTCATTGTCCGTCACCTCCTGCTGGGTAGTGATAGGCTTTTCCGTCTTGCTGTCCTTCATCGCGGCAAGGAATGCCATGATCTGATCCTTATCCATGACCATCGCACGGACGGTGTTCACGATTTCAAGGTTTTCCAGCTCGGTTTTCTTGTCATACAGCTCCTTGAGCTGCCCCTGCAGGTCCTCGACCTTCTTCTCGGTTTTGGTGATTTCCGCGCAAACCTTCTGATATTTCGGGTTCATAAAAACGCTCCTTTCGGTTAGTAGTTGGGTCTTCCAAAGGCGTAAAAGTGAGACTGCCAGTAGGAAGTGTTGATGGATGTGTACTGGATGGGATCGCCGCAGTGCAACATCACATTGTCGCCCACATAGATGCCCACATGGGACACGCCCGGCGTGTCATAAGTGCCAACAAAAAAGACGAGATCCCCCGGCTTCGCGTCGGCACTGGAAACAGGCGAGCAGACATTGTAAAGCCCCTGCGCACCCAGCCGTCCAGTATTGACAAGCCCGCTGTTCGTGAGGACATAGCTGACGAATCCCGAACAGTCAAAGGAAGTGGACGGGTTTGAGCCGCCCCATACATAGGGATAGCCAAGGTACTTCTCAGCCTCAGCGATAAGCGTTGCAAACTTCTCATCCGTCAGATATTCCGCATTGACCGTGTAGTCATCCGGCGGGTTTTCGATGTACTTGTCTACATAGCCGGAACCGGGGAACAAATCCTCGCGGTTGCCAAGGGTAGACATATACGCCGAGTACATGGAGAGCTGGTCTTCGTTCATGATGTAGACCGGCAAATGAGAGAGGTCGAAGTTTTCCAGTGTGACGGTGCAGATGTAGTAGTTGTAAGGGACTTCGACATCGTATTCGTTACCCTCGCTGTCTGTCCGCGTCTCCGTGCGGTAACGCACCTCAACCTCCACATCTTCGGTGAGGATGTATTGCCGGTCAAAGAGCGTTTGAAGAAGCCCCTGAACTTCGTCCAGAGTGAACTCTCCTTCATTGAAGGCGGAGAGAATGGAAATGAGCACATAGGGATCGTGCTCAATCGCGTCGAGGTCAAAGTGGTACTCGTCGTAGTCGTGTGTGCTTTCGTAGTTGTCCAGATACGATTGCAGCTCGGCCTCCATCTGACAATACTGCGCCTCCGCGCCGGTCATGGCATCGTCCTCACTGAGGTAGGAAGTGGCGATGACAGACGAGGTGGTAGAGGTGAACATTGCCGTGCAGGAGCTAATCCCAGCAGACAACAGGATCAGAATCATCAAGCCAGCTCCCAGCCAAGCAAAGACCTTTTTGTTCTTGACGATAAAGTCCTTTACCTTATCCGACGCTTTCTCTCGGATGGTTTTACCGGTGGACTTGGTGGCGGTGGAGGCCGTTTGCGTCCCTGCCTTGCGAGCCGCAGCATATTCCTTCTTGATGTGCTGCTTCTGGTAGTGCTTATTCATATTGGCTCGGGAAGCCTTCATCTCAGGATTTTCGGCGACCGTCTTCTCAAAATGGAGCTTCCGGTCAGCGGCCTCGGCCTTCTGCTCCAGCTTGGACACCTTCTCGAACGGCTTGTTTGCACTGCGCTCTGTATGATGCTGGTAGTGGCGGACAACGGACTCGGCGGCAATCTCTGTCTTATGGGCAGCTTCTACACCGGAGTTTTCCTGCTCCACCTCATGGATTTTGCCGTGGATGCCAGAGGCAAGCGTATCGCCGACCTTGCGGACGGTCTTGTCTGCCTCAAACTGCAATTTGCTCTGTCCCTTGGGGACTTTCAGCTCGTCTTCAAAGTAGAGGCGGGTTTTGCCTTTACCGGTTTCCTCGTCAAAGACGCGCTCTTTTTTCAACACCTTCTTGGTGGGCAGCTTCTCACGGGCGGCATCCAGACGCTCATGCGCCTTCTGAGATTTTCGCTCCAACCGTTCAATCCGTCTGGAAGCTGGGGCATCATCGTCAAGGTCCGGCATCTCTGCGGAGGTTTCCGCCGCTCTTTCCAGAACGGACTCTCCATCAATCTGCCTTTCAGCGCGAGGTCTGCTGACCTTACCGGTAACAGCGGTATCGGCAAATGCTTTTCCGTAGTCAACAGAATGGGTGCGGTATGTCTCAGAGTGCAGAGTGTGAAATGTGGGATCATCGCTGACGGGTAGATCGCCCGGATTGTACTCTTGCGCCGCATCTGCGGACTGTGTTTCGGCTTGAGCCTGACTCACTGCGTCTTCCAGCTCATCAGGACGAAGCTGCCGCCGCTTCTTGACCTCTTCGGCAATATCGCCGGTTTCCGTGTCATGGGGCGCGACAAGCTGGGCGTCCTCAAGCCGTTTTGACACTTTTTCTGAGGTGCCTTCGGTAAGGTTTTCTTCCACAGCGCCGTCTCTGGTCATCCGCAGGACAACCCGGTCTTTTGGCTTCAATTCATCATGAGGCATCAAATTTCACCTCCAATCCGCGCCTCGGCAAGTTCTTTATATTCAGGATTTAACTCGATCCCGACATAGTGACGGTCAAGCTGCTTTGCGACCATGCCGGTTGTGCCGCTTCCCATGAAGGGATCAAGGACAACGCCGTCTTTCGGGCATCCGGCAAGCAGACAGGTTTCAACCAGTTTAGGCGGGTATGCGGCATAGTGACCGCCTTTGAAGGGGACAGTGTTGATAATCCAGACATCCCGCTTGTTGCGCAGCGGGTTTATCATGTCATCGGTGATCTCGCCATGTTCCCGGCAAAGATTGATGGTTTGCTGCTTTACCTGTCCGGGGATAGGTTCCCCGTATTTGTTGCTTCCCTTGACCCCACGCTTGAGCCTGCTCGCTGTTCCGGGAGCAATCGGCTCGGAGATTGCCCGGTAGTCAAAGAAATACTTCCGTGACTTTGAGAACAGGAAGATGTGTTCATAGCAGCGGGCGCAGCGGTCTTTGACACTCTCCGGCATCGGGTTTTCTTTCATCCAGATAATGTCATTGCGCAAATACCAGCCGGAGTCGCGGAGCGAAAAGGCCAGCATCCACGGGATGCCGATCATGTCCTTGGGCTTGCAGCCCTCAACCTTGTAGTTAAGAGCCACAGCCTGACCATTTCTGCCCTTGGGATTTTTTGCGTCCACATAGCCACCCTGATTGCCTTTCCCGGCATAGGTGTCGGAGATGTTAAGCCAGAGCGTCCCGTCTGAGCGCAGTACGCGCCTGACTTCGGCGAACACTTCCGTCAGGCGCGAGATGTATTCCTTTGGCGTTGCCTCTCTGCCGATCTGCCCGTCCACACCGTAATCGCGCAGCGCGTAATACGGCGGGGAGGTGATGCAGCAATGGACGCTTTCATCGGGCAGCGTTTTGAGGACTTCGAGACAATCGCCGGTGTAAATGTGATCAAGCTGTATGGGGACTCCCTCCTTTCTGCGAGACTTGATGCGCAATCAGTCGGAGAAATACTCGTCCGGCTCGTAGTCCTCGTCCTCGTCCAGCTCATCCTCCCAGCGGTCGATGATGGACTCGGCCTCCTTCGCCGCTTCGCGGTACAGGGAAAGACGATTGCGCTCATAGGCGGCATAAGCGGGGATGAACTTGCCAAACTCCTGAATGGCGCGGACATCCTTGGTGCGCATATCCGATACCATGTCGATCAGCTCGGCCATCGTCAGCAGATCCTCAATCATGCTGTCGTACTTCTCCTTGGGGATGGTGACGAAATCATCCTCATACTCGTCTTCCTCATCCATATCAAAAGCGGAAGGAGAGCCGGACACACGGTAGATGTGTTCTTTCTCCTGAATGGAGTCGAGAATACCGCCGATGACCTCCGTCGCCTCATTGGCGCACTCGGCGATTTCCTCGCGGACATGGAGGTAAGCGCGGTGGTGCTTTTTCAGCTCGTCCTCCTTGCGGATCAGGTTGACCAACTCCACGGTCAGCCCCATCAGGCCGAAGAAGCTGTCCATGCCTTCCTTGACCTCGCGGAAGCTCATCTCAACCGGCGTATCGCCGAAAATCTCGGTCATCTCGTCAACGGTGATCTCAAAGTTCTCATTCATATTCTTTTTCATAAAGGTAGTCCTCCTTAATTCTGCAAGGTTTCTTCGGGTTTGGTGGTCATGTAACGATAGAGCATCGTGTCCTTCGGGAAGTCATCCTTGAAGGGGACGATGGTCGAGCCGTAGAAGATCAAGCCTTCACCGGCGTTGGAATTGGTGATGTAGTTCTGCTGGCTGGGCGAGATGTTCAGCGCCTTCGAGAGAATCTGCCGGTCGCCGGATGCCTGATTCAGAAGGTAGACAAAATCCGAGTTTTCAAAGATGTTCTCTACCTCGCGGGACGCAAGCAGATCCTTGACATTCTGCGTGATCCCGGTGGGGATGCCGCCCCATTTACGGAACCGCTTCCAAATCTCGACACTGTATGCCGCTGTCTGCTCTTCCTTGAGCAGAAGGTGGAACTCGTCCATGTAATAGCGCGTCGCCTTGTGCTGGGCACGGTTGATGGTCACGCGGTTCCATACCTGATCCTGCACAATGAGCATCCCCAGCTTTTTGAGCTGCTTTCCGAGCTGCTTGATGTCATAGCAGACGAAGCGATTATTCACATCCACATTCGTCCGGTGATTGAAGACATTTAGCGAGCCATGCACATAGATTTCAAGGGCAGTGGCAATCCGCTGTGCCTCCGGCTCACTCTGACTGCGCAGGATGTTGTAGAGGTCTTCGAGAATAGGCATCTTCTCAGGGACCGGATCGGCAAGGTAGTCCTGATACACCTTGCGGACGCTGCGGTCGATGATGGTCTTTTCCACCGGTTGCAGCCCATCCTTGCCGCCCACAATCAGCTCACACATGGAGAGGATGAAATCAGACTTCAAAGTCAGCGGGTTTTCCTCTTCCGAGTAGTTCACATTGATGTCCAGCGGGTTGATGTAGTCGGTGCTCACCGGCGAGATGCGGATGACCTGACCGCCGAGCTTCTGCACAAGGGGATAATACTCCGCCTCGGGATCGCAGACGATGATGTCATCCTCTGTGATGAGGAAGGCGTTGGTCATTTCCCGCTTCGCCGAAAAGCTCTTGCCGGAGCCGGGGGTGCCGAGGATCAGACCGTTCGGGTTTTTGAGCTGCTTGCGGTCAACCATGATCATGTTGTTGGAGAGCGCATTCAGCCCGTAATACAGCGCCTCGCCGCCCTGAAAAAGCTCCTGCGTCGTGAACGGGACGAACACCGCCGTCGAAGAGGTGGTCAGCCCGCGCTCAATCTCGATCTGATTCAGGCCAATCGGAAGAGAGGACATCAGCCCTTCTTCCTGCTGGAAGTCCAGCCGCTTGAGCGCACAGTTGTATTTCTGGGCAATGGAAGCCGTCTGGAAGATGGCGTTTTCGAGCTTCTGGCGGGAGGCAGCGGTATTCATGATGAGGATGGTCACAAGGAACATTCTCTCGTTGCGCGTCTGAAGGTCCTGCAACAGGCGCTTGGCCTCACCGCCGTAGGTGGCAAGGTCGGACGGGATGATTTCCATGTCATATCCGCTTCTCACGGCCTTCTTCTGCTCTTCAATTTTCATCTTGTCGAGGTCAGTAATCTTCATCTTGATGCTCTTGATGGCTTTCGCCTGATCAATCGTGCGGATATGAAGATTGACCGTGATGTTGCTGTCCATGTCGAGGAAGTCAGCCAGCATCCGGTCATTGAGTTCCGGCGCGAGGATTTGCAGGAAGCTCACTGCGCCGATGGCCTTGCCCATCTTGAAGCACTTGCCTTCACGGAAGTCGAAGGAAGTGGGCGCGATGAAATCTTTGCTGCTGAGTCCCGTCCGGGCTACCATGTCAAAGGAGAAGCGGAACGGCTCGTTCGAGTCCATGTTGAACACATCATGGAGCACTTTCAGCCGTTCGTAGCCGGACAGCGGCTCGGTCTTCACACCGAGGGTTTTGAAATTGTTGAGGATGTCCGTCTCAATCCGATCCAGCTTGGCCTTCGCCATGCGCAGGGAGTCGGCCTCAATGCCGAAGGTAATGTACTTGCGCTTGATGAGGCCGTTGTTGCCCTTCGTGAGCTGGTTTTGCAGCATCTCGGAATACTCGCTGCGGATGTCGTTGAACTCGTCAGCCTGCTCCGGGATGTTGATCTGCTTCTTGAACTCGCTGATGCTCGTCCTCTGGTTGATGAAAGAGAACTGGACAAAAATCGAGCTGTCAAAGTAGTTCAGGAAGTCGCACCAGTTCTCGAAGATGGCCGTCTTGTCCTCGTTCTGGGCGAGCTGATAGTTGATGTCGTTGAAACGGATAGTCTTTGTGTAGAGGCGGCTGTTGACCTTGCAGATGCCGTCGCGGCACATCTCCACATAGGGGATAGTCTGCTGCGCCGACTGACGGACTTTCTTTGTCTTCTTGGCCTTTTTCTTCTGCAGGACCAGCTTCTTCTTTTCCTCAGCGGAGAGAAGATCGCCGTACACCTTGCCGTTTTTGGTAAGCCGCTTAGGCTCTGCGGCCTTTTTCGTGCTGCTGTGCAATCTGCAATTCCTCCTTCTCTTTGATTTCCTGCTGGATCGCAGCGTATAGGTTGTTCGTGCGGTATGGCCGCACTTTATCCCTCAGAAACATGGACTTGATCACATGACCGAGGATTTTTTCAGCCGGTTGCCCGTCCTTCTCATAGAGAGCGAAGAAGATAAACGGGAGCATGATGACCACCATCAGCATTGCCGAGGTGGAGATGCCGAGGCTGGGCTTAGTTAGGAAGAAGATCGGGACACCCGCTGCCGCAGCCAGCGCAAAGCAGATGAGCTGCCGCTTTGTCAGGTTGAACATGACCTTCGTCTTGACACGATTCAGATCCTTCGGAACCGGTACAAACGCCATTGGGAACCTCCTTTCCAAGAGTGATGCTGCATTCGACCTCATTGCCCCATACATCCCAGCCTTCGGGGGACTGGCGGGCGAAAAGTTCGATGCGCGGGACATCGCCCATGAGCTGGACGATGCGGTTTCGGGCTTCCTCCGGTTTCTTGGAGTGCTCTTCAATGTGGCTCATGATGACCTGATGCACACCGGGGCTTGCCCGTTTGGGATGGCCTTTCGTTGCAAGGATGCAGAGTTCAGCGTTTGCCCGTGTCCAGTACCCCATGCCCCAAAAGAGGCTGTCGGACACCCGGTTCTGCTTGATCCAGACAAAAGCCGTCGTTTTATATTGAAATCCCCATGCTTCGAGGACTTGGAACGCCTCCTGCATACAGGGGAAGGTAATCCACATGAAGAGCGCACAGTCTTTCGCCGCAAGCTCTCCAATGGGAAGCGCCTTGATGTCTTCAAGGCGCATGGTCGGGTAATGGCTTTCCGCCGAGCGGCCAAGCCCTTTTTTCGAGTAGACCTTGTACCGCCACGGAGGGTCGGCATAGATCACGGAGTATTTCTTCAAGCGGACCCTCCTTTCTCAGTGGGCATTGAATAGTGACTTTGCAAGCGAACCTGTCTTGAACAGGGAGAAGCAAAGAATGACCGTATAAGCTGCCACCGAGAATAGCGCCGAGTGGATATTGGCTGCGATGATCATGTTGTTGATGAGCACGGCATAGATCGCAACGCACACCATGATGAGGAAGCCTTGGAATGCCAGCGCGAACAGCCCTTTGAGGTAGTTCGTGCCGATGCTGCCCCATTCGCGGTTGCTCATCGTCGCAATGGGAATGGGCGCGATGCTCACGGTGCAATAAATCTCAATCATACGGCCATAGAGAATGACCGTGATGAGAATGGACATGATCTTGAGGCACAGGCTGATCAGCAGCGTCTCTATGGACAAGCCGAGCAGTTCGCCAATGCCCATCGTTTCCATGCTGGCGCGCATTTGTTCAAGAGTGGATTCGATGTCGATGTTCGTGTCGCCGCTTATGACACCGGCTGCACCGGCTACGACATTCTGACCGATGTCGAAGACCGCCATCACAATGTCAAAGGTATTGGTAACGAGGTAGATCGCCACAGCCGCCTTGAAGAACCACTTGAAGAACATCCATGTGTCCATGTCATGCAAGTTGTTTTTCTCGGTGATCATGGAGATCAGCTCGTAACACAGGACAAAGGTGATGATGATACCAGCGATGGGGACTATCACATTTTCGGATAGTCCCCGGATCATCTGGTATATGCTGCTATCCCATGAAGAGGGCGTTTTGCCTACCTCGGCAGCTATCGTCCCTACCTTGTCGTTGACATCGGTGAACATATTGGTCATGTTGCTTTCAATCCAGCCGATCAGAAGCTCTTTTATGGCTTCTTCGATTTTTTCAAGGATAAATCCCAATATTTCACCACCTTTCGGTTATGCTGGGGTTGCCGGATCAGAACAGGCCAGACAGGAGCGGGATAAGGGTCGTGCCGATGAGTACCACACCACCACCGGCCATCAACTGCTTGATTCCTTGGCTCTTGGCACCGGGATTGTCATTGCCGTACCCCTCCATGAGGTTGACCACGCCCCACACGGCAAGGCCAGCGCCAAGGGCGACAACGAGGGTCTGCAAAACGGTAACTGCCTGATTGATAAATTCCATAAATGACCTCCTTGTGTTGGAAATTGGTTAAAAATGAAGGGAGAGCGCGGCATTTCGCGCCCTCCCATGTGGATACGCGAACCGGTTATCAGAACAAACCGGACAGCAGGGGGATGAGGGTCGTGCCGATGAGTACCACGCCGCCACCGGCCATCAACTGCTTGATGCCCTGGGACTTGGCACCGGGATTGTCATTGCCGTACCCCTCCATGAGGTTGACCACACCCCACACAGCCAGACCGGCACCGAGGGCAACAACGAGCGTCTGAAGGACCGTAACCGCCTGATTGATAAATTCCATAGAGTGACCTCCTTGATTTTTGAGTGTGAATTATTGAAAATGGGTAAAAAAATAGAAGCCCCGTCATTGTTCTGCTTTGGGCATTGCCCATGCGCAGTGCATGACGGGGCTTCAATCGGCTTCAACCTCTCCCATGTCATAGAGGTCGAAGGTTTGGGTTGGCTTGACTACCAGCTTGTGAGAACGGTATTTCTCGATGTCAAAGGCGTTGCGCTTATCGTAGTCGGACAGCATTTTGTATTTTGGATGCTTCGTAATGTCGTACTTGTCACTGAGAAAAGGTCTCACGCCTCTAAGCTGCAAAATACATTTGCCGCCGTCCATGACAGCAATTTCATCCTCTGACATGAGCTGCTTGCCGGTCTTCTGATAGTTCAGGCCGTATGAGTTGTTGGTTGAACGGGTTTCTGATGTGTTGTATAGGTCGATTGTCTCCTTGCCGAGGATTTCACTGAGTTCCTTCAAAGTGGATTTTTCCTTGCCGCCAAGGAAGAGGGTACAGTCGCAGTTGCCGACAATCGTGTCCGCTGCATCCTTGTAGATGGTCTTGAGCTGGCTCTGGGACTGCAAAATGATGGATGCCGAGATTTCCCGGCTTCGGATCGTTGCAATCAGCTTGTCAAACTTCGGGATTTGACCGATGTTCGCAAACTCATCGAGCAGGCAGCGGACATGGACGGGGAGTCGTCCATTGTAGACATCATCTGCCTTGTCGCAGAGCAAGTTGAAAAGCTGGGAGTACATGATTGCCACGACAAAGTTGAAGGTATCGTCGGTGTCTGAGATGATGACGAACAGCGCCGTCTTGCGGTCGCCAATGCAATCCAGCTCCATCTCGTCGTAACTCATCAGCTCCCGCAGCTCCGCGATGTCAAATGGGGCAAGCCTCGCACCGCAGCTAATCAGGATCGACTTGGCAGTTTTGCC
>ERZ825137.4125-NODE-4125-length-14859-cov-4.334437_pt1 | contig 14859 bp, 12 predicted proteins | sample MGYA00519873_ERZ825137 | MGnify/ENA primary metagenome ERZ825137 (study PRJEB31778, sample SAMEA3449190) | human gut metagenome | biome: human gut; feature: human-associated habitat; material: faeces | place: United Kingdom | collected 2010/2012 ...
CAGACCCGCCAGACCCGCCGTGCCGCCCGACAGTCCGGCCCACCCGTAGCCGCCGCGCTCCCGCACGGCCACACCGCACGCCGGCTCTGCCCCGCCTCGCCGAACGCCCCCGCCACGCCAAACGCCCCGCACACGAAAGGCCGCACTGCACACGAAAGGCCGCACCGGACAGTCCGGTGCGGCCTTCTTGATTGGTTGCGGCGCGGCGCGCTATTTCAGCACCCGCTCGACATACTCCCGGTAGTCCTTGACCACGGGGTGGTAGTCGTCGTCCTCGAACAGCGGCGAGGAGATCAGGAAATCGGCCGTCGAACGGTTCACGGCCGTCGGCACGTTGTAGAGCGTCGCCAGGCGCAGCAGCGCCTTGACGTCGACGTCGTGCGGCTGGGCCGACATGGGGTCCCAGAAAAAGATCAGGGCGCTGATGCGGCCGTCGGCAATCATCGACCCAAGCTGCTGGTCTCCGCCCAGCGGGCCCGACTTGAGCAGTGTGATCTGCAGTTCGGGCATGGGCTCCGACCCCTCGTCGCCGTGCGCCTCCTTGTGGGCACGCAGCGTCTTCTCGACCATCTTGCCCGTCGTACCCGTGCAAACCAGATGGTGGCGGCTCAATTTGCCGCTGTTCCAGTCCACCCACTCCGCCAGGTCGCGTTTCATGTTGTCATGAGCGACCAGCGCCAATACTTTCATCTTCTCCATCGTTTCCATCCGTTGTGAAAACCCTGCGGTTTTCGGTTCGACATGCTTGACTGTTTGTCGGAAAGCCTCCGCGCCGGGTCTGCCGGCCCTCCGGCTACTCCTTTTCGGGCTCTGCGGCGGCAGCCTCCTCCGACGGGAGCTTGAACTCCGTGAAACCGGCGTCGACGAGGATGTTGTACCACGCAAAGCACTTCTTGATGTCCGAAACGTGCACGCGGTCGCGGTCGTACTCGGGCAGCACCTCGGCAAAGGCCTCCTTCAGGTGCTCGGGCGTCTCCTTGGGGCTGATGGCGTGCTTGCCGCCCGTATGGGCATAGATGCGCGTGAAGACGTCGGCCAGCGCGATGTCGTCGCCCTCGGTAAACATCGAGATGTCGGAGAGCGCGCTCACCTTCGACGAGGCCGAAGCGTTCATGCGGCGCCCGTCGAGCAGCGATTCCACGATCACGCCGCGCGTCGACTGCGCCACGTATTTATACAGTCCGGGTTGGCCCGAGATGGCCAGGATTTCTCTCAATTCCATAAGTCTTTCTGTTGTTTTTATAAAGGATTAGTCGTTTTTGACGTGTACGTCCATCTGCGGGAAGGGGAAGTTGATGCCCACCTTCGGCAGCTCCTTGTAGAAGCGTTCGTTGTACTCGAAGAAGACGTCCCAATAGTCGGCATTCGCCACCCAGGCGCGCACGGTGAGGTTCACCGAGCTGTCGGCCAGCGCCGCCACCCACACCACCGGGGCCGTCTCGCGCAGGATGCGGGCATCGGCCGCAAGCATGGCGAGGATCGTCTCGCGGGCGACATCCACGTCGTCGCCATAGGAGATGCCCACGGTCCAGTCGACGCGCCGCTGCTCGGCCGTCGTGTAGTTGTCGATGATGGCCGTGGCGATGGCGTTGTTCGGGATGTAGATCGTCTGGTTGTCGGTCGTGGTGATGACCGTCGAAAAGAGCTTGATCTCGCGCACCGTGCCGGACTGTCCCTGCGCCGAGATGTAGTCGCCCACGCGGTAGGGCTTCATCATGAGGATCATCACGCCGCCGGCGAAGTTCTGCGCCGTGCCGCTCAGGGCCATGCCGATGGCCAGCGTGGCGGCCGAGAAGACGGCGATGAGCGACGTGACGTTCACGCCGAGCGTCTGCACGACGATGAGCACCAGAATCAGCGAGAAGACCACGCGCACGGTATTGCGCATGAACGAACGCAGCGAGACGTCGACCTTGCGGCGCTCCATGGCCACGTCGATCAGCCGCACGACGCGGCGCACGATCCAGCGGCCGAGGAAGTAGATCGCCAGCGCGATCACGATCTTGATGACGATCCACACCGCCTCCGAGAGCATCGTCTGCAGGACCTCGTGGTAGTCGAGCGTCGCGATCTTCTCGACGGCCTTCGCAAGGTTGGCCTTCTGTACGCTGTCGGGCAGGATGAGCGGTTCGGCGCTCTCCGCGGCAAGGAATGTCCACATAATTTCTAAAGTTTGTGGAGCAAAAATAAGCAAAAAACGGGGAACTTTACTAACTTTGTTAACGATTCTCACGAAGTAATCCGCAAAACAGTCCTTATGGCACAAAACAACGTCGAAATCATCCAGATAAACATTTCGGGCGAAGACAAGCCCGGCATGACCTCGTCGCTCACGGAGATTCTCGCGCGCTACGACGCCTTCATCCTCGACATCGGACAGGCCAACATCCACCAGTCGCTGACGCTCGGCATCCTGATCCTGACCACGCCCGACAAGTCGGGCAACATCATGAAGGAGCTGCTCTTCAAGGCCTCGGAGCTGGGGGTGATGATCCGCTTCACGCCGATCTCCGAAGAGCGCTACAACGACTGGGTGGCCCGTCAGGGCAAGAACCGCTACATCATCACGCTGCTCGGACGCACCGTCACGGCGCGCCACATTGCCGAAGTGACGAAGGTCGTGGCCGAGCACGGGCTGAACATCGACGCCATCCGGCGCCTGACGGGCCGCATGCCCCTCAACGAGGACAACCGCGCCGCCAAGTCGTGCATCGAGCTCTCGGTGCGCGGCTCGCTCTCCGACGCCGACCGCAGCGCCATGCAGGAGGGCTTCATGAACCTCTCCGAGATCGGACTCGACGTCTCCTTCCAGAAGGACGACATCTATCGCCGCAGCCGCCGCCTGATCTGCTTCGACATGGATTCGACGCTCATCGAGACGGAGGTGATCGACGAACTGGCCGAACGGGCCGGCGTCGGCGACCGGGTCCGCGAGATCACGGCCAGCGCCATGCGCGGCGAGATCGACTTCCGCGAGAGCTTCACGCAGCGCGTCGCCCTGCTCAAGGGGCTCGACGTCTCGGTCATGGAGGACATTGCCCGCAACCTGCCCATCACCGAGGGGCTCGAACGCATGATGACCGTCCTCAAGCGCGTGGGCTACAAGACGGCGATCCTCTCGGGCGGCTTCACCTACTTCGGCAACTACCTGCGCCAGAAATACGGCTTCGACTACGTCTACGCCAACGAGCTCGAGATCGAGGACGGGCACCTCACGGGCCGCTACGTCGGCGAGATCGTCGACGGACGCCGCAAGGCCGAGCTGCTGCGGCTGCTCTGCCAGTTCGAGTCGATCAACATCGCGCAGTCGGTGGCCGTCGGCGACGGGGCGAACGACCTGCCGATGCTCAACCTCGCGGGGCTCGGCATCGCCTTCCACGCCAAGCCCAAGGTCAAGGCCACGGCCCGGCAGTCGATCTCGACGATCGGACTGGACGGCATCCTCTACTTCCTCGGACTGAAGGATTCGCGCATCGAGGCATAATGTCGCACGCGGGGCCGATACTCCTCAGCGCCGCGGCACTGTTGCTGGGCGGCTGCTACGACTCGGATTTCCGCACGGCGGAAAGCCCGTCGCAGCCGGCCGCCGTCACGACGACCATCGCCCGCTTCAACGGGGCGCTCGTCGAAGAGACCCCGGCCATCACGGGCGACATCGTGCTGTCGGGTGTGGTGACGACCAGCGACGGGGCGGGCAACTTCTACCGCACGTTCTGCATCGAGGAGGCGGGTGCCGGACTGGAGGTGATGGCCGGCATCGACCAGCTGCACAACGATTTCCCGGTCGGATGCCGCGTCACGCTGCGTCTGCGCGGACTGGCCGCCGGCCGCAGCCGCGGTGTCGTGCAGGTCGGCCGCGAACCCGCTCCGGGCAGCGGCTACACGACCGACTATATCGGCTCGAAACCCGCGCTCGACGCCCATGTCGAACGCTGCGACGACGCGCTGCAGGCGGTCCTCCCCACCCGGCTCACCATCGCCGAACTGACACCCGACCGCTGCGGAAGCCTCGTCCGCATCGACGGTCTGCGCTATGCGCCCGAGCAGGTCATCGAAGCCTCGTGGGCCGGCGAGAAGCGTTTTCGCGACGATACGGGGGCCGAAATCCGCACCTATGTCCGTCCCTACGCCCGCTTCGCCGACCGCGAGGTCCCGACGGGCCCCGGGTCGATCACGGGCATCCTGCAACGCGACGACGACGGATGCTACCTGCTCAAACCGCGCCATGAAGAGGACCTGCTGCAATGACCGACCATCCGCACGGGCAGGCGCCGCACTCCGGCGCGCCGGATTCTTCGGCCTGCTCCTGCTCATCGGCGCGGCCTGCAACCGGGCCTCGGAGCCCCGCTACGGCGATCCGGACGACGGGGAGACGGTCTCCATTCCCCGGCTCAAGGCCCTCGCGGACCGGAGCGACGCCACCGAGATCCGGCAGGAGCTCCGCATCCGCGGCCGCATCACGGGCAACGACTGCTTCGGAGAGTTCTACAAGACGCTCGTCGTCGAGGATGCCTACGGCGGCATCAGCCTCGCCGTCGATGCCACGGAGCTCTTCTACGGCTATCCGTTCGGATACGAACTGACCGTGCGCTGCAACGGGCTCACGCTCTGCGAATACGGCGGCAAGCTCGTCCTCGGGACGACGCCGACGGACGACGGCCCGGGACGCATCGCCGCCGCGGACCTGCCCCGCTACCTGACGGTCTCGCCGGCAGACGGCTCCCGTCCCGAACCGCGCCCGCGCACCATTCCCGAAATCGGCACGGAGGACATCGACCGCTACGTGCGCCTCGACGGCGTATGCTTTCCCGACGGCGGCCCGTGGTGCGCCGTCGATCCCGAAACGGGCCGCCACACGACGACCGAGCACCGCATCGTCGACACCGAGGGCCACACGTTCACCGTGCGCGCCGCCTCGACGTGCACCTATGCCGACGAGCCCGTACCATCGGGCACGGGCTCGCTATGCGGTATTGTCGACTTTTTCAACGGGAAATTCACGCTCCGCGTCACCGACTGCGGCGCGCTGTTCGTCAGCGCTGCAGCGCCTCCCAGAGCATATCCTTGAGCTGCTGGATATTCAGCCCCGAGACCGACGAAATGAAGAGCGAGGGCATCCCCTCGGGCAGGTGCGCACGCATCTGGGCGATGAGCTCGTCGTCGAGCATGTCGCACTTCGTGACGGCCAGCAACCGCTGCTTGTCAAGCAGCTCGGGGTTGTACTGCGTCAGCTCACCCAGCAGGATGTCGTAGTCGCGGCGGATGTCGTCGCTGTCGGCCGGAATCATGAAGAGCAGCACCGAGTTGCGTTCGATGTGGCGCAGGAAGCGCGTGCCGAGGCCGCGGCCCTCGTGCGCCCCCTCGATGATGCCCGGGATGTCGGCCATGACGAACGACTTGTGGTCGCGCACCTCGACGATGCCCAGGTTGGGTTCGAGCGTCGTGAAGGCGTAGTTGGCGATCTTGGGCTTGGCGGCCGACACGACCGAGAGCAGCGTCGATTTCCCGGCATTGGGGAAGCCTACGAGTCCGACGTCGGCCAGCACCTTCAGTTCGAGGATGAAGGCCCCTTCATCACCCTCCTCGCCCGGCTGCGCATAGCGCGGCGTCTGGTTCGTGGCGCTCTTGAAGTGCCAGTTGCCCAGTCCTCCGCGGCCGCCCTTCAGCAGCACGAGCTCCTCGCCGTCTTCGGTCACCTCGCCGACGAACTCCGTCGTCGTGCCCTCGTCGGTCTCGACGACGCGGCGCGCCACCGTGCCCAGCGGCACGGGGATGACGATGTCGCGTGCATCCTTGCCCGAGGAGCGGGCTCCGGAGCCGTTCTCGCCGTCCTCGGCGAACTGGTGGCGCTGATACTTGAGGTGGATGAGCGTCCAGTACTGCCGGTCGCCCCGCAGCACGATGCTGCCGCCCTTGCCGCCATCGCCGCCGTCCGGACCGCCGAAGGCCACGAATTTCTCGCGGCGGAAGTGTGCCGAACCGGCGCCGCCGTGCCCCGAGCGGGCGAATATCTTCACGTAGTCTACAAAGTTGGAACCTGCCATAACATCGGTTTTACGCTGCAAAGATAGTGCAAAGCGGCTGTCGCGGCAAATTTATTTGCCGGCATGCGAAGAGAGGAGGACGGCACAACCGACCGACCCCCTCTCTCCCCGTTGCACGAGCTCGGCGTCAGAGCGCCAGCGGCTCGTAGTTCAGTCCCCAGGCCTCGGCCACGGGCTTGTAGACGACCTTGCCCTCGACGACGTTCAGGCCCAGTGCCAGTTCGGGATTCTCCTGCGCTGCACGCCGCCACCCCTTGTCGGCCAGCTGGATCGCATAGGGAAGCGTGGCGTTGGTCAGAGCCAGCGTCGAGGTGCGCGGCACGGCACCCGGGATGTTGGCCACGCAGTAGTGGAGAATGCCGTCGACGTAGTAGACGGGATCCTCGTGCGTCGTCGGACGCGACGTCTCGAAGCAGCCGCCCTGGTCGATGGCCACGTCGACCATCACCGTGCCGGGCTCCATGAGCTTGAGCATGTCGCGCGTCACGAGCTTCGGAGCCTTCGCGCCGGGAATCAGCACCGAACCGATCACCAGGTCGGCATGCTTGAGCTCCTCGCGGATGTTGTATTCCGAGGACATGAGCGTCTTGACGTTCCTGGGCATCACATCGGTCAGGTAGGTCAGGCGCGGCAGCGAGATGTCGCAGATCGTCACGTCGGCACCCAGTCCGGCAGCCATGCGGGCCGCCGCCGTACCGACGACTCCCGCGCCGATGACGAAGACGCGCGCAGGCTTCACGCCCGGCACGCCGCCCAGCAGCACGCCCTTGCCGCCGCGCGGCTTCTCGAGGAAGTAGCACCCCTCCTGCGTGGCCATGCGGCCGGCAACCTCCGACATCGGGGTGAGCAGCGGCAGCGAACGGTCCGCCCGCTCGACGGTCTCGTAGGCGCAGCAGACGGCCCCGCTGTCGATCATCGCACGGGTCAGCGGCTCGCTGCTGGCAAAGTGGAAATAGGTGAAGAGGAGCTGTCCGGCACGGACGAGCTTGTATTCGGGGGCGATCGGCTCCTTGACCTTGACAATCATCTCGGCCGTCGCATAGACCTCCTCGATCGTGGGCAGGATCTCCGCACCCACCGCCCTGTAGGCATCATCGGTAAAACCGCTGTTCACTCCGGCCGTAGCCTGCACATACACCTTGTGACCGCGCCGCGTCATCTCCTGAACGCCGGCCGGGGTCATTGCAACGCGATTCTCGTTGTTTTTGATCTCTTTGGGAATACCGATAATCATAGGTTTTGAAAGTTTTAAGGTTTTTGGCTTTCCAAATTACAAATTTTGCATCGAAATCCAAAAAAATCCGACTGATTTTTATAATATCCGTCAAAACCGATATGAAACCGTAATGTAGAACGACCGCGGCAGGGCGTAGGTCAGGCGCGTGGCGTGGGGCTGCCAGAGGGTCTGGTCGCCGGCCGCGATGCGGCGCACACGCTGCGCCTCGTAGGCACTGTAGACCATATCGTCGCCGCCGAGCAGGTTGCGCAGCATCAGGGCGACAACCAGGCGCGAGCGGTCGAAATAGAAGCTCTTGAAGAGCGAGGTGCCGAGCGTCAGGGCGTCGTCCAGCCGCTCCTGCCGCACGAAGGCGTCGAAGAGTTCGGGCGACGTGCCGCCCTGGGAGGCGATGCGGTCCGTGCGGCGCAGGAAGGAGGGCTCGGCATACCGTCCGCCGACATACCCCGCCGAGAGACGGAGCCCCCACCCTTTCGGTCCGAAGTACGCCAGCTCGGCACAGGCCGTCGCGCCGGGTACACCGCCCGGCACGCAGCCGCCCATGCGGCTCACGGCCCGCATGTCGACCACCGTGTTGTCCACATCCGAAAGCACCGTGACCAGCGGGTCGCGGACATACGCGCAGTGCTGCACCGAGGCGGCCAGCGCCAGGCTCCAGCGATACGACAGCCGGATGTCGGCCGCAGCCTCCACGCCGAGGGCCCGCCACCCGATGCCGCTCACGGACATGTCGCAGTAGAGCCCCGCCATGCCGTCGTAGTAGCGCCGTGTCTGCATGGCATCGAGCCGCAGCGTGGCATAGGCCGTCACCTGCAGCCCGACGACGGGGCCCGTCATGCGGTACGCGAGCTCCGCGGCGTAATTCTGCTCCGCCGTCGGGTCGTCCACCGTGCGGTTGTTGTACTGGGGTTGGAAGAAGAGCTCCTCCGCCTCGGGCATGCGGGCGGCGGCGAGCAGCGCGACCGAGAGGTAGTGCCGCGGCGTAAAGGCCCAGCCAATCGAGGCGCGGAGCGTGTAGGGAGTGAAGTGCAGCCGCCGCGAGGCACCGTAGGATTGCGCCCCGGGGAAGAGCTCCTTTTCGTAGTGGCCCCGGCGGAAGATCACCCCGTCCGAGAGCACAAGGCCCGCATCGGCCCGCAGGCGGTCGGAGCGGTAGGCGGCATGCAGGCGCACGCCCGCCTCGCGCACCGCAAGGGTGTAGTCGTAGCCGAAGCGGTCGCCGCGCCCGATCCGCCGGTCGGGATGGCGCAGGTCGTTCTGCAGCAGGTTGCCGTAGGTGTCGTCATCGACGAGGTACTGGTCGATATCCACCAAATAATCGGCCCCCAGCAGGTCGCGCATCTGCTTGTAGTGGCGTGTCGACGTGCGGCGCACCCAGCCGCCGTAGCGGAGCGTCAGCCGCCCGTCGAGCTCGGTGACGAAGGCCGCATCGGCCTGCACGTCGCCGATGCGCTCGACCCGGTCCTCGAGCGCATAGACCGCCTCGCCGCCCGCCAGGCGGTTCTGGGCGATCAGCTCGTCCCAGCGCACCTGCGTGTAGCGGGCGTCGCGCGAGCGCCACGCCTGCTCGCTCTCCCGGTCATCCGTATAGGAGGGCAGGTAGCGGTAGTTGTCCGGCATCGGCGTGCGGGCATCGTACCACCCCAGGGAGCTGTACCGTCGCAGGCCCGCCTCGCCGCCGAGGGTCAGGGCGAGCGACGTCTTCGCCGAAAGGGGCATGCGCCAGGTGGCGACGCCGAGCGGCACGCACTCGCGCCGCACGCGCGAATTGCGCACCCGTCCCTGCTGAAAGCCCCAGGCGGGGTTGTAGAGCGGATCGCCCGTCAGCGTGAAGGCCTCCTCCACGGAGCTCAGCCGCGTACCCCGCACCGAGGGCGGCACGACGGCCAGCAGCGACAGCTCCGCCCCGCCCGCAAAGCGTTTCGAGAGATGAAATCCCGCCGTCAGGGCATTCGTGAAGACCCCTTCGACGTGCATGTCGCGCCCCGTGCGGGCATCGGCCGCGAGGCGCAGCCGCCAGCCGCGTCCCACGTCGAGCGACGAGGAGACCTTCGCCCCGACACGGTAGTTGCGGTCGGTCAGCCGCACCGACGCCAAGTGCGGCGTGAGCGCCTCGTCCGGCGTGAAGACAAAGCGGCGCACGCCGCCCGCCGCTCCCGCGGCATCGTTCTCCGCCGCAATGCCCGCCGCACGCTCCTCCGCGGCACCCAGCAGCCGCAGGGCCGCCGTATGGCGCCACGAGACGGCGATGCCGTCGAGTTCGATGCGCTCGTCGTAGAAGGCCTGCCCGCGCCGCCGCAGGCTCACCTGCGGGAGGTTGAAATCGGTGATCCGGCCATAAGCATCCTCCGAGACCTGCACGGCGCGGTAGAAGAGCGTCGTGTCGGTCACGATCATCGGCTGCGGCTCCTCTCGCACGGCGAAGGGGTAGTATTCGTCGTCGTAGGACTGGGCCGCCGCCAGACACGGCAGCAGCAACAGCAGGCACAGCAGGGGTTTCGTCATAGGGATGCGGCGTGTTCGGAATACAAAGATAAGACTTTTCCCGACACTTCCGCCGTCCGAATCCCCGTCGGCTCCGCCTTTTCCGACCCTCCGCGCACCATCCGCCGCCCGGCACGCGGTCCGACTCTTCCCGGTACGCAGTCCGTCCGACCGCCGCGCAGGCTGCCCGAGGGCACGCATGCGGTCCGGCTCTGTCCGTTGCCTCCTCCGCCGGAGAGACACCCCAAAGAGGACCTTTTACGCCGAACTTCGCCGAAAAGCCCCTTCAGAGAGGTTTCATCATGATGTTCCGGGGAGAAACGCACGGAACACCCCGGCGGGGCGGGCTCCTCCGCCGGACAGGCGCCGCCGTTACATCTCGCGGAGCGTATACCCTGCCGCCGCGACAGCCGCCTGCAGCTCGGCAAACGAATACTCCCGACCGGAGAACTCGACGACGGCAACCGCCGGATCGAGCGTCACATGAGCCGATACACCCTCCAACGCATTGAGGGCCTTTTCCACATGAGCGCGGCAATGGTCGCACATCATGCCTTCCACACGATACTTTTTCATGGTTGTATTGTTTTCAGAAACAGATTCAGTATGTTCAGTATGAGGATGCTCCGCAGCCGTCCGCCGCATCGGGCGCTCCGTGAGCACGGCCCGCTTCAGGCGCAGGCTGTTCCCGACGACACAGAGGCTGCTCAATGCCATGGCCAGACCCGCCAGCATCGGGTTCAGCCCGAAACCGAACAGGGGCTCGAAGACCCCGGCCGCCACGGGAATGGCGATCACATTATAGAGAAAGGCCCAGACGAGATTCTGACGGATCGTCCGCAGCGTGAGCCGCGAAAGGCGGATCGCCTCGGCGATCTTCGTCGGATCGGAGCCCACGATCGTCACCATCGCCGCATCCATCGCGATGTCGCTCCCCCGCCCCATGGCAACGCTGAAGTCGGCCTGCGCAAGAGCCGCGCTGTCGTTGATGCCGTCGCCGACCATCGCCACGCGATGTCCGTCGGCCTGGAGCTGCCGCACGAAGTCGCGCTTACCCTGCGGCAGCACCCCCGCACGGAAGGACTCGATGCCCGCCTGCCGGGCTATTTCACGCGCCGGAGCCTCCGCATCGCCCGTCACCATCCAGACGTCGATGCCGCGTGCCCGGAGGGCCTGAACCGCCGCCGGACTCTCGCGCTTGAGCCGGTCGGCAACACCCGCCACGGCCAGCACCCGCCGGCTGTCGGCAAAGTAGACGACGCTCTTCGCCTGCGCGGCGAGCCGGTCGGCCGCAGCCGCGGCATTGGCATCGACCGCCACGCCCGCAGCCGCCAGCAGAGCCGCATTGCCGGCATGGTAGGTCTCGCCGTCGATCCGGCCGCTGACCCCCTCGCCGGGCCGCTCCGCAAAGTCGCTCACCTCCGGGTGCGGCTGTCCGCCGAGCCGCTCCGCCACGGCCGCAGCCAGCGGATGGGTCGAACAGCGCTCCAGGGCGCTGAAGCAGGCCGCACGGCGGTCGCCGTCCCCGCACCAGATCAGGTCGGTCACCTCGGGACGCCCCTCCGTGAGCGTGCCGGTCTTGTCGAGCACGACGACATCCACGCGGGCCGCCGCCTCCAAACTCTCGGCATTGCGGATCAGGATGCCGTTCTCGGCCCCCTTGCCGATTCCCACCACGATGGCCGTAGGGGTTGCCAGCCCCAGCGCACAGGGGCACGCAACGACGAGCACCGTAACCAGTGCCAGCACCCCGCGTGTGAAGCCGTCGGCCGGATCGGCCGCCCACCACGCAACAAATGCCACCGCGGCCAGCGTCATGACCACCGGGACAAAGACCGCAGCCACGCGGTCCACGAGCCGCTGCACGGGCGCCTTGCTACCCTGCGCCTCCTGCACCTGCCGGATGATGTGGGCAAGCATCGTCCCGTCGCCCACGCGGGTCGCCCGCATGTGCAGCGCCCCGCGCAGGTTGACCGTCCCGGCGAAGAGCTCCGCCCCGGGCTGCTTGAGCACGGGGAGCGGCTCCCCGCTGAAGAGGCTCTCGTCGACCGGGGAACTGCCCTCGCAGACCTCACCGTCGACGGGAATCCGCTCGCCGGGACGCACCAGCAGCCGGTCACCCGGGCGCACCTCGCCGATCCGGACCCGGCGGATTGTGCCGTCGGGCTCCACGAGCGAGACCTCCTGCGGCTGCAGGCGCATCAGCTTGCGCAGCGCCTCCGTTGTCCGGCCCTTGGCCCGGGCTTCGAGCAGCCGGCCCAGCAGCACGAAGGCGATGACGACACTCGCCGACTCGAAATAGAGGTGCGCCTCCATGCCGCGGCTCTCCCACACGCGGGGAAAGAGCAGGTTGAAGAGGCTGAAGAGATACGACACGCCCGTGCTGACGGCAACGAGCGTATCCATGTTGGCTGCCCCGTGGCGCAGCTGGCGCCACGCCGAGACAAAGAAGCTCCGCCCGCAGACAAACAGCGTCACCGAAGCGAGCAGCCACAGCACCCAGCGCACCCAGCCCACCGACTGGAACCACATGCCGAGCACAGCCACGGGCAGCGCCAGCGCAACGGCCAGCAGCGCCTGCCGCCGCAACAGCCGGTAATCGGCCGCGGCCCGGCGGTCAGCTTCATCCGCGGCCTCGTCCCCGCCGCCGGTCAGCAGGTCGTAACCCGCCGCCTGCACTGCGCTCCGCAAACCGTCGGCCGTACAGCACTGCGGATCGTAAACCACGCGGGCCATGGCCGTCGCGGGATTCACCCCGACTTCGCGCACCCCATCGCAATGCCGCAAGGCCTTCTCGACACGCGCCACACAGGCGGCGCAGTGCATGCCCGTCACCGGGAACAGGCCCGTTTGTATCTCATTCCGTTCCATGATCTTCGTTTCGTCACTTGTTTGTGCAAAGATACGGACGACGCCCCGTCCCGACGTTACAGAATCGTGGGCCGGATTTACAGATTTACACGGTGACGTGCAGAGACGGCAGGCAGAAACGGGGGCGGGCAGAAACAGCAAAGGAGCAGCGGCTGGCCCGAGGGGGGGGGTCAGAGTTTGTCGAGCGGTCGGCGCGGAGGCTGCGCCAGCTGCCGGTAACGGCTCGGCGTCAGGCCTGTAACCTGCTTGAACTGGGCGCTCAGGTGGGCGACGCTGGAGTAGTTCATGCGGTCGGCAATCTCGCTGAGCGAAAGCTCGCCGTAGGAGAGCAGCTCCTTGACACGCTCGATGCGCTGCGCGATGTAGCAGCGTTCGACGGTCGTGCCGGTCTCCTCGGAAAAGAGCTTGCTCAACACGCTGTATTCGTGGTGCAGCGTCTCGGAGAGATATTCCGAGAGGTTGACGCGCAGCGGCACGTCGTCTCGGTGCACCAGACGGATGATCTCGGTACGGATCCGCTCGGCCAGCTGGCGGCGGCCATCGTCCAGCCGCTCGAAGCCCACGGCCCGCAGCGCCTCGTCCAGCCGCTCCAGCGTCGCGGCATCGGGACGCACGGCGGTTCGCACATACCCCAGTTCGACGCACTCGGGCTCCAGCCCCAGCCGCGTGAAGAGGTCGCGCACGACCAGTATGCAGCGGTCGCACACCATGTTCCGGATGTGGAAGGTCCGACCCTCCTCCGGCGCTCTGTCCAAGGATTCCATACCGCGAAGATAATGCTTCGCCGCGGGTTGTGCAACACCCCGGCCCGGAAAATCGGAGCACAGGCCCCTCCTCCGCGATCCCGGGCCGACCGTGGGACAAAGGCAAATCGACGGCATCCGCCCATGGAACGGCGGAACATCCACCACAGTCCGCAGTCCGACCGCAGACCGATCGCTGACTGCAGCCCGGCCGCCGAACGGCAGCGGGCCCGGCACCCCGACAATGGTACCCCAATACTCCGACAATGGTCCTCCCCCGGCGCCGCGCCCCGGCAAAGGCAGATCGGCTGCCGCGGGTTTGGTACTCTGCGCGGCTTGCACTATCTTTGCGGCCCGGAACCATCAACCCGGAACCGTCAAAGAGTCACTGTCATGACCGAAAAACATGCCCGCCACGGGAGCCTGCTGGCCCTCACGCCCCTGCTGGTCTTCCTGGCCACCTACCTCGCCGCATCGCTCATAACGGGCGACTTCTACCGCATGCCCATCAGCGTGGCGTTCCTCGCCGCCGCGGTCTATGCCGTTGCGACGACACGCCGGCTGCCCTTCGCCGAGCGCATCGAGCACTTCTCGGCCGGAGCCTACTCCTACGGCTGGCTCGAAGCGCTCGAAACCTACCACCGCAAATGGGCCGGCCGGCTGCCGCTCGGCGTCGAACCGCTCGACGGGGCCCGGCTGGCCGATCTCGACCGCCGCGCCGAGGCCTATTTCCTGAAACTGCTCTGCCAGAAACGGCTCTTCGGCGCCTGCCCCTTCCGGCGGATCGTGCGCTACATCCGCGCCTATCCCGGCCGTGCCGCCTCATGGGCGCTGCCGTTCAAGTATCTGAAATATCATCTCAAATCGCTCGTTCGTCATGGCTGATTCCCCCCGTTCGCTCGTGCGCGTCGTCGTTCCCGTCTATCGGGAGCTGACGCCCGACGAGGAGTCTTCGTTGCGGAACAACGTCCGCGTGCTGGCCGCATGGCCTTTCACGGTGCTTCATCCCCGGGGGGTGACGCCGCCCGCCTGCTGCCGGGAACTGGGGTTGGAGACGCGCGCCGTCGGCGACGAGTGGCTCGGCCGGCGCAACGGCATTGCGGGTTACAACCGCATGATGCTCAGCGAGGAGTTCTATGCGTCGTTTCCCGATACCGAATATATCCTGATCTGCCATACCGACGCATGGATTTTCCGCGACGAGCTGGGCGACTGGTGCCGGCGGGGCTACGACTGCGTGGCGGCGCCGTGGCTTCGGCGGCCGCTTTACGATCTGCCGCTGGTCAAACAGTATATGCAGTGGAGGGAGCAGATGAAACGTCGCCGGGGAGAGGCCTCGCGACAGGTGCTTTACGGCCGCGTCGGCAACGGCGGGTTGTCGCTGCGCCGTGTGGAGGCGTTCCGGCGGGCTTGTGCGACCTACCGCACGGAGGCCGAGAGCTACCTCGCCGATCCTTGCCATCTCCATAACGAAGATGTG
>ERZ825137.4128-NODE-4128-length-14849-cov-4.542247_pt1 | contig 14849 bp, 13 predicted proteins | sample MGYA00519873_ERZ825137 | MGnify/ENA primary metagenome ERZ825137 (study PRJEB31778, sample SAMEA3449190) | human gut metagenome | biome: human gut; feature: human-associated habitat; material: faeces | place: United Kingdom | collected 2010/2012 ...
TTGAAAAATCGAGGAATTCATGACATTCTTATTCTTTGTTCCGATGGATTGACAGGGATTAAAGATGCAATCTCTGCTGCATTTCCTAAAACAGAACAGCAGCGTTGTATTGTCCATATGGTGAGAAATACCCTGAAGTATGTTGCGAACAAGGATATGAGAGAGTTTGCTAAAGACTTAAAAACAATCTATACCGCTGCCAACGAGGAAACTGCCAGAAAACAACTGGAGGCAGTAACCAGGAAGTGGTCAGAGCAATATCCGAGTGCAATGAATCGCTGGCATGATAACTGGGATGCAGTCTCCCCGATTTTTAAATTTTCCAAAGAGGTTCGCACTGCGTTTTATACCACAAATGCCATAGAATCGCTTAATTCATGCTATCGCAGGCTAAACAAGCAGAGAAGCGTATTTCCGAGCTCACAGGCGTTGATGAAGGCGCTATATTTGGGAACTTTTGAGATAGCCAAAAAGTGGACGATGCCAATCCGAAACTGGGGTAAAGTCCGTGGTGAACTCGAAATTATGTACCCTGAGAGGATGTCAATATAGCAATACATGCTGGATAGCCAAGAGTAAATACACCCAGATTTTCTGGGTGCTCTTGACATACCAACTTATTCTTGCTATTAAATAAATAACGGCTTAACCGCAAAAATCTGCTGTTAAGCCGAAATTATTATCATAGAAGATCTGAATTTACAGAAAGAATTTCACACCGTCGAGGCCGAGGTAATTGCCAATGGCTAAGCACGCATTCCTCTCCGCATCAGCTTCGCATCGATGGATCAACTGTGTCTATATCTCCTATTGGCTTTACTACAGTGTATGCAGGACTTACAACACCTTCGTATGGTGAACGCCCACTTGCTCCTTAGTACCAACAAAATCTCCCGTCATAAGGTATGGGATACCATCTGCAACTGTTTCAGGCATTCGGTGATCTATATCACCTATTTCAACAAGTTCCCCCAACTTACGCTGTTCCCAATCGTCAGTACATCCAGAAAAACGAAGTTTAGGTGTTTTATTATTCTTTTTCATTTTTTACCCCCATATACTTCTTAAATTCTGCTAGACCATCAAGATCATCTTTGCTACCAGATAAACCATCAATCATCTGAATAAGAGAACTAGCTGCAGATATCCTGTTGCTCTTAACACGTATGCAAGATGACCATGACCTGTTCCACACGGTTCATCTCCATGATATGTTGCACGAATAACAATTAAATGCTCAGGGTCTAACGTTGCAATTCTTTCAACTGCTTTATGAAGAATTCTTTTTGTTCTTTCTGTATTTTCACTTTTATTCAAATGTGAAATTGCATACTCTGATGCTTCTTTTTCATGTCCAGATTTTTTCAATGTTTTCCAATGTTCCATATCAAAATCTTTATCCGTCACACCATTGTCATCTTTATTTCCAATCTGTAAAACGACTTCTTGAATCGGTGTTTCTTTTTGCTTTCCTTTTCCATAGCAAAATGTTCCATCCACGACACCATCATAATAACTTTTCTGTCGTTCTGGGCTTGTAGATTCCGCACCCATTTTTCGTGATGGTCTTGTTTGCTTTGCGTTAAAATCATCCACTGATTCTTGAAAAATTTCATTGAATTTATCCGCATCTGTTGAATTCATATCACCAATCCAAAACTCATTTCTTGAACTCAATTCAACATCTGCATTTGCCGGTGTAGTCAGTCGCTGGTCGTGCCATTCTGCTGTATGACCTTGTGATGATGATACTGTCATTGTTTCAGCCATCTCGTCCATCTCCTTTCCTGTAATATATCCGCATCCGTATTTGTTTCCAACCTTGCCTCTGCCAAGGTTGCTCAATACAACCTTTGACGCTTCGCATCAAAGGTTTTCTTTCGCCAAAAGGAGCTGTCTGCCCCTTTCTGGACTTACCCCGACCCTGCGGGGCTTGGAAAAATGTTCTTTACTAATTCTGTCCGTAGAACGAATTTGCAACATTTTCTCTTTCCTGTTCAACCGCATTTTCAACTGGAACAGATTCTTCCTGATGTGAAATTTGTGTCTGAACAGGTTCTGTTTTCTGCTCTGCATTTTTCGCTTTACGATTTTCAAGAATGTGCTGATAAACTTCTTCCTCACGTTCATCAATTTCTTTCCAGAAGTTGATTTCTTTCTTCTGTCTTTTTACAGCAACATCTCTTTTTGCTTTCAGCTTTGCTTCAAATTCTTCATAAACTTTTCTTTCATCTTCACTCAGATAATTTAATAATTCATTTTCTTTTTTACTACGTTTACTCATAAAAATTTACCTCAACTTTCTATCAAAAAATTTTGTAATAAAAAACGGTGAACAGAATCAAGAAACAATAAGTTTCCATCATCTGCTCACCGCTACGTCTCTCACGTATTTTTATTTCAGAATACGCTTCTGCCAGAAGCTGTGTGTCCGTAAACAATTTGGTTTTCTACACCGAATTGCATAGATATTTTTTCATATCGGACATTCTCTCGTGAACTTTTTTATTTAATTGTTCAATGTAAATATAACAGATTTTGCAATAAGAAGAAAGTCCTCCTATCACTTTATTAACAAATATTCAATAATTCAAACTTTCCTATCACCTTTTCGGAAACTTTTATCATATCTTTCATATGTTGTTCCATATACTTCCAATCTGGTCTATCATCATCCTTAACGGGTAACAAAAATGTAAAATCTGTTTTAATATGTCTATTCAATTCGTCAATAAATGCTTTATAATACAATCTACTCTCTTTAAATATCATTGTCGAAATAAACTGTTTCACTTCAAAAGACATATTCCATTTTGGAATAAGCACTACAACATTTTGACTGGTATAAAATACATCTGGTTGAATAAAACAAGACCCAAGATATTCTCCACCTAAAGATAATGTCATGTTCCCAGCATCATATGGTTCAGCCCCCATTACCTTATCAACCCTTGCAGTAATTCCATTATTATTATTAGCTCTTCCCACAAAATTTACCTCAGGGTTTAACTCTGTCATTTTCGCTTTATCCATCTTTGTTCCCATATCAATATTGAACAAATCATTGTCATATAAATGAAATCTTTTCCATTTTTTAACATCAACACTTTCTTTTCTGTTTTTTATTTGGCTCATATTCTCAATACTGCTTCCAACTTCATTCAAAATATTCTGCATGTATTGTTCCATATAATCCCAATCTGGTTGTCCTACAGAAGTCGTAGGCAGCTTAATTACCATAGTTTTTAAACTATCCTTTGTTGCTTTCACGTCATAATTAAATAAATTTTCCATTGTTTTATTAAGTACAGCAATAATAAAACGGACATTATACATATTCAAATACCTATTTTTAAAAATACTTGTTGCACCGTGTCCGTCTTTTAAATAAAAGGGTTCATCAATGCAGAAACTTAAATGATTATTTGAATGAATTATTATGGCAACATCTTTTTCTTTGTTATTCAATAAAAGTTCATCATCTAAATGAATATACGAAATAATACAGTTATTTTCACTCGATTGTCCCAAAAAAGGATACAGAACATCACTCTTTTGCGAATTATTTAAAGCATAAATCGGACTGACTTCTTTTTGTGGTTGAATCTCAAACACTTTTCCAAAAACAAACTCTTTCCAATCGCTTGTATCAATCTTTGCCATCGCTGTCATCACCTTTCTGCATTGTCACAGTCACAGACTCATTATCCGCACTCACATGGCTTGAATACATTGCTCGCTCCAACAACTTCTCCCCAAAGGACTTTGCATCTATTCCCTTTTTAAACATAAGATAATCCATTGCTGTTTTTCTAAAATCTTCTTCAAAAATTTCAAATGGTTTCTGTGGCATTTGATAAGATAAATGTTCTTCCGGATTTACCCATTGGCACGTATCATCACCCGTCTGTTTCATCGCAATATCAACCCATTTATCTTCAATTGCTGACCATTTATTATAAACGTCATGACGACCTTTATTCTTCACAGTTGCAAGACCGTCTGATTCCATCCAGCAGGCAAAAAATTCATTTTTATCTTGTGGAATTCCTGTTTCAAAAATAAAAATGCTTGTAGTAACACCAACATTAAAAAATACATCTTCTGGCAATTTAATCACCTTACGCAATCTATGATGTTTCAAAATACGCTTCATTTGAGCCTTAGACGCTTTTTCTAACTTCTTATCTGGCAAAATGAACCCACACATTGTATGTGCCGGTACGTTATCAAGAACATTCTCAACAATCTTCATACAACCATATTTATTCTCATATGGTGGATTCATCAACACTTTAGTTACATTTTGTTTAGCAATCCATTTTCCAGAAGTTTCAGTTCTAGCATCCATTTGTTCCAAATTTGTCTTTCCATCTTTATGAATCAGCATGTTTGCACACGCCAAAGCATAAATTTCACGGTCATACTCAATACCAAAAAGCTGAGAACTTTTAATTTCCTTTGCTTTGTCTGTTTGCAGACCACCAGCTTCTTGAATCATATTTGCCATTGCTTTTACAAGGAAACCACCAGAACCACAACAAGCATCCAATACATGGTCATCTTTATTCACTTCAAGAATGCGATACATAAAATCTGTAATATGCTCAGGTGTAAAAATCTGTCCAGCTTCCGATTTTTTCTTATATCTGTTGAACTCATTGAAAAAGATACCCATAACATCTTCACCACGCCATGCATCTGAATTCAAACAATCACTAATATCAGAAACCCAATCAATAAATTGTCCAATCAAATCTTTTACTCTCTGCTGTTCCTTTGCATCCTCACTATCAACATTCAAATTCATTCTGATTTCTGAAAACACATCTGACAACAAAGAAAGTTTCTGATTCTGTCTCTTATCTCGCATAAGCTCTTTGTTTAAGCAATTAAGAATAGCATTATGAAATTCTGAATAATCCATACCCTTAACCATAAGTGCATCATATCTCTTTGCAACCAATGCACATGCTGTAAAAATCATACGATGATACAGATTCTTAATTCCAAACTCAAAATGCAAACAATTATTGATTTTAGCAGTCAATTCATATATGTATTCTTTGTCAATATGTTCCTTATTGAACAAAGATATATAATACTCAAGGTTATGTAAAATATTAGAACCATTACCCTGAAATTCAATTTCACCTTTAAACACTCTTGTATCATCACCGTTATACAGGATTCCAACAACATTTCCATATTGTTCTTGTACGATTTTGACATTCTTCAAAACTTCATCCACCTGTTTATCACCCAATGGGATATATGATGCTTTCGTTTCGAGAACAAGAGCTGTATCTGCATGATTATCAGGCAAATACCATCCATCCGGTTTATCTGCTACTCCAGCAAATCCTAACTGATTAAATGTAGTCAACTGACCAACACCAGACCTTACACCATCTTTATCTTTAAATCCGAGAATATCTCGTGCTTTATCACGCACAGCATCCTCTGTCAATTTCTTTGCCATGTGATTCTCTCCTTAGTATCATGATTTCATGAATTCATTAAAATCCTTCTGATTTCAAAAAATCATCTGTTATTTTATTCAAAACATCTGTCATCTTTGTATCATTAGACAGACAATACATTTTCAATCTTTTTTTCATGTCATTTGTCATATAGAACTGGACAGGAACCATTTTCTGATTTCCATGATTTTTTGCAGATACAGATGTAGTTCCACCCTTTGCCTGTTCCAGACGTGATTCTTCCTCAACAGCTCGCTTTTGCTGACGAGCTTTGAATCTATTTTCAGTCATATCTTAAAATCTCCTTTCTAAGCTTTGTGGAAAATATGGATAACTCTACGAGTTACCCACATATCCCACAAAGTCGGCTACTACTGCTAATTCAATTTTCATGATTTCATTTTATCATGATTTCATTAGAATTTCAATTTTAAGATTTTCCATACACCATGTGTCAATACGCTTGTAGCCAATGAAGCTGGAAGCCTTGGGTTATATGCAACCACCGACTGATTCGCAAGCCTTGACTGTACAAACGCTTCACTTTGTGGCAGACAATAGATTGGTTCATCTTTATGTTCTTCTTTGAAAAATTCCATAAATTCCTTTGTAGCTTTAAATCTATTTGTACCATTAACCACATACACAATAGATGTATCTGGTGCATTACGCTTTACAAGGTCAATCGTTGTTTCCGTAGCTGGCATATCCGTTACACTTGGACGCATCGGAATAATAACTACATCCGCATCTTTGACCCATTCACCCATTTCACCTTGTAATGAACCCGGTGTATCAATAATTGATATATCCGCATTATCCATTTCAACAGGTTCATGCAGTGTACCGCCCTGACCGTCAAGGTCATAAAAGCAATACGGAACATTCTTGGCATCCAAAGCAAAAGCAAGCTCATCTGCAACCAATGTCTTACCAACACCGCCCTTACGGTTGATAATCAATATGTTCTTCATGATTCATGCTCCTTTCATGATTTCATTGTTTCATGTTTTCATGAAAACATTATATCATGATAACGTGATGAATTTCAAGCTGTTTTTCCTATCCAAATATACATTTAAAATTACCATCATGTTTCAATATGCCGTATTTGATTGAAAATAAGCACGTGGTGAAGATTTTTTAAAAAATCGTGGGATTTTACAAGTTTGAGATTTTATGCTCATGATGAGGTCATACAGTGCATTAAACGCTATATTTTACATGACTGTAAAGAACAAATTCAGAAAATAAAAATTCCCTACCCGAAAACGAGTAGGGATTATTTGTTCTGCTGATTACATACATGGAAAATGTGATGATAGATGTTATCAGCATCTGAAAATACAGAAGCTGAAAAACGTAGCACGCTTCGTGCTACGCATAAATCCATTGCCCAGCAACACATCCAGCGTTTTTGTAGCAGACAATGTAGCAGACAAAAAAACGACGTGCTACGCATAAATCCGTTGACTGGTAAGGGATTTATGTGTTTTGTAGCACGTGTAGCACGTTTTTTAAAAAACATATATATAACATTTTTATTTTAGTCTACACTAAATACAAATCCATTACCTATCAACACATTTATTCAATTTACACATAGTATCATAGTGATACAAAGTAAAACCCTTATAAATCAATGTTTTTAGGTTTTTTTATTTTTCACGTGTATATATCTTAAAAAAATGTGCTACATCTGCTACAAATAGATAAATCTGTTGTCTCCCAACACATTTCATGTAGCATCAACATTTTTCTACATGCTACATTTTTTTGTAAAATTCGCTAAATCCCTTACCCAGCAACGGATTTCATGTAGCACGTTTCGTGCTACATTTCTGCTACATTTCTGCTACATTTCTCAAAAAATCCTCGAAAAACAAAATGTGATAGCACATTTTCTGTACTATCACTCTGTATTACACTCTAAAAATTCCTCTATAACTTGCTTTCAACGTCGGACAACATTTTTTCTTTAAATCATTTCCTTTGTATGTAGTGCTATACCAATCTTCCAGCTTGTATTCATCAATCAACCATTCCGGCTTGTCCATCATATTCTTAGGTCTGACAGCTTTTTTACTGTCAGGACAATCCCAGTCTGGATAATCGTTCAGCAGATTCAGAACATCTTTGATAAATACCTGTAACGATTTTACTTCCTGTTTTCCAACATATTTCTTGTACCACTCTTTATACAAATCATACAAGAATGTAAACGGAACAAAATCCCACTGCAACTGTGGCATAATTTCAGCCATGAACTGACGTACTGGGTCATTGAACTCTTTGTATTCTTCCAATGCTGTTTTACACACTTCTGGTACATCAAACTCATAGTAGTTCATGTTCAGAACCTTATACATCACATATTCTACGACTTCTTTACGTTTCAAATAATCATCCTTGATGTATTTGCGTTCAGCTCCTGTAAAGCATTTTGTAAACGGAATGAAAAGCTGTCTTCTATAGAATGAATCCGACTTTTAAAATTTAATCGACACCTTATAAAGCCAGTAATATTAAGCCTTCCAGCGTTTTACTAAAAAAAGCCAGAAATTATTTTAGAATAAAATAATTAGAATAATATTATTAGAAATGTAAGAAGTGTAAAACAGTACAGATAAATCTTGTAGTTACTCCTCACAACATTTATATAAATGTTGTGTAGAGATGCACACAGTAGTTTTGAATATATTGTCACACCTCACTTGATCACCGATTGTACAGTTTCATTAATTAAATTCATTTAAAACCAGATCTCTGATGAAGTGAATACGCAGTCTATTCTCTGCTTACAGTAACATTTCTTAAGAAGTTAGTCATTTGCGTTAATCAATGAAATTAGTTTAGTGGACTCCCACTAACTAAATTCATTTGTAATGCCGCACTGCGCACAATTTTGTTAAATACAAAATTTGTTAAGCAGTAAGGCATGATCTAGAGAAGGTAAAAAATAAATGGTATGAACCATTTGTCATTGGATTTTCAATGTTCAAACATTTTGTTTGATTGTTGTTGCGTAGGAAAAAGGATCATTCATGTTAGAGTACTAACTAATAGATTTACTATTTATATTAGTAACATGAATAAGAGAGTGAGTATTAACTATAGATTTATTTAACTGTTATATAAAGATACATAATACCTTTATAGATAACATTTATGTAACTGTATCTGTATTAATAAGATTAAGTAATAGTAATCATATCTTTATAGATTAAGAAGTATAAGAGTACATCTATCTGTATGAGATAATTCTATTAAGAGATATTAAGTATATGGATTTATCAAAAAGCCAACTTTCTTCCAAAAATTAAAAAGAACCCCCGAAGGAGTTCTTTTCTGTATAGCCTTTTTTATTCAATCATCTGGAAGTATTTAAGTGCATCTATAATAGCTTCCCTTTTTTCAGCAGTTACTTGTGGCACTTTTGCCTTGCCTTCACCTGTGTTATAGTTTTCTCTTTCTATAATTCCAAATTCACGTTTTACTTGTGCTATATATAAATTTGTTACATGCAGGTCATATTTATTTTTTACATATTCCTGTATTTCTTTATATGTTGCTTTGCTTTCTGCACTTGTTATGTCTAATTCCGACATATCCAATCTTACCCTAATTTCGGCATCTGGAGCTTTTCGGGACAACAAAATTACAGTTTCGACGTGCCCACTATGTCCGAACTGATCCACAGCACACACCTTCTCTACCTCATATCCCGCTGCCACCAGCACCTTCACATCCCTTGCGAGGGTAGCCGGATCACAGCTCACATACACAATTTTCTTCGGTGCCATCGTGATCATGGTGCCAAGTGCAACTTCGTCACAGCCCTTGCGTGGCGGATCGACCACGATCACATCTGCGTACACGCCATATTTCTTATACTGTTCCGGCAGCACTTCTTCCGCTTTTCCAACGAAGAATTCCACATTATCAAATCCATTCATCTTCGCGTTCTTTCTGGCATCATCTATTGCTTCCGGTATGATCTCAACACCCATTACTTTCTTTGCCTTCTGCGCTAAGAATAAGGAAATGGTTCCAATGCCGCAATAGAGATCCCATACCGTTTCATCACCATGCAGATCGGCGTATTCCAATGCTTTACGGTATAATTTCTCTGTCTGTTCCGGGTTCACCTGATAAAATGACAGCGGATTGATCTGGTATTTGACATTGCCAATATAATCGGTGATCGTATCCCTTCCCCAGATAGTCCGGCAATGTGTACCGAGAATCCGGTTCGTCTTATCCTGATTCACATTAAGAGAAATGCTTGTCATACCCGGAATATCCTTCAGGCAATCCACCAATTCCTGTTCTACATTTGCATACTTTTCACCATTCTTAGACAGAAGCTGTCCGATCAATTCCCTACCATTGATGATTACACAGACCATGATCTCTCCGGTTTTCTTTCCTACTCTCGTCAATATGTGGCGTACCAGACCACTGTGATGTTCCTCCTCATACGGTTCTACCTGATACCGTTCCATAAAAGCACGAAATCTCCGAATAATCTCATCATTGACAGGAGCCTGGAGATAACAGACATCCGTATCGATCACATGATGCGTACGACCCGCATAGAATCCAATCACGGTATGTCCGTCCTTATCCTTCCTTACCGGAAACTGCGCTTTATTCCGATATCTAATAGCCGGAAAACTTTCCTTTACCCTATATATCTTCTCATCACCCAATATATTATTCTCTTGCCCATCAGTCTCTGTGCACAGATCATCTCCACTTTCATTGAAACAAACACTACCCATCCCAATGATCGGTTCCATCTTACTTTCCACATCCGCAATTCCACCAATCCGTTTCAAGCAGTTCAACACTTTGCTCTGCTTCCATTCCAATTGTTTCTCATAGCGAAGCTGCATGATGGAACAGCCACCACACTGTCTTGCATGCGGGCAGATCGGTTCCACACGGTCAACAGACGGAATCAGAATCTCCATCAGTCTGCCATACGCATAATTCTTCTTTGCCTTGATGATCCTGATCCTTGCCACATCTCCCGGCACCGCGTCCTTCACAAATACCGCCATGCCATCAATGTGACCAATCCCCTCACCTTCATTTCCAATGTCCTCTATTGTAATCTCATACTCCTGATTCTTCTCTAAACTCATATCTCATACCACGCAATCATATTATAGTGTTGGAACAAAAAATCCTGCCACAGTTTACTACATTGCTATACATTTTTGCAGCCCTGCAAGCACTCGCAATTCCATGTATTTACAATACCACAAAGCCCTTTAATAATAAAGCACGATTTCTGTCCCGATTATTTGTTATCTGTTTTACAACACAATAGAATACTGGTAGACATTATCCGACAAAAATTATATAATTATTGTACATGTAACTTATAGAACCTGTATAAATGACCGTACATTTCCTTATCAAGTACAATATAATGATAACAATTCACTTGCTTGCAAGGGTGAATTGTTAAATGTGATCATGAGCGATGCTCATGATATAACGATCATTTTACAGAATACCATTTTAAAAGGAGAAGATTTATGGGATTAATTAAAGCAATTTCCGGTGCCATCCGTGGCGTAACCGCTGACCAGTGGAAAGAGTATTTCTACTGCGATTCCCTTGACACCGATGTATTAGTAACCAAAGGACACAGACGGACCAACAGCAAGTTTGGCTCCGGCAACAAAGGCAATGACAATATCATTACCAACGGTTCTGTTGTTGCGGTAAATGAAGGTCAGTGTATGATTATCGTAGATCAGGGTAAGGTCGTAGAGTTCTGTGCCGAAGCCGGCGAATTCTTATATGATACTTCATCTGAACCAAGTTTATTGTTTGGTGATCTCGGTGACAATGTTTCAAAGACATTTGCTCAGATTGGTAAGCGCTTTACCTTTGGCGGTGATACCGGAAAAGATCAGCGTGTATACTTCTTCAACACGAAAGAGATCATGGGCAACAAATATGGAACTGCCAATCCGGTTCCTTTCCGTGTAGTGGATACAAACATTGGATTGGACGTTGACATTTCTGTTCGTTGTAATGGTGAGTATTCTTACCAGATCTTCGATCCGATCCTGTTCTATACCAACGTATGTGGTAATGTAACCGATGAATATACAAGAGATCAGATTGACAGCCAGTTAAAGACCGAGTTGATGACTGCTCTGCAGCCTGCATTTGCACAGATCTCTGCTATGGGAATCCGTTACAGTGCAATTCCCGCCCACACCATGGAAGTGGCAGATGCACTGAACAAAGAACTTTCTGAGAAATGGGGACAGTTAAGAGGTATCCGTGTTGTATCCTTTGGTGTGAATACGATCAAGGCTTCCGAAGAGGATGAGCAGATGATCAAGGATCTTCAGAAGACCGCTGTTCTCCGTAATCCAAATATGGCAGCCGCTACCTTAGTCGGTGCTCAGGCAGAGGCAATGAAATCCGCTGCTTCCAATACTTCTACCGGACCTATGATGGCATTTGCCGGTATGAACATGGCAAATATGGCAGGTGGCATGGATGCAAACTCTCTGTTCGCTATGGGACAGCAGCAGAATAACACTCCACCTACCTCACCAGCTCCAGCAGCTCCGGAAGCTCCTAGTCCGGCACCAAGTGCTCCGGCAGCAGACTCCTGGACCTGTTCCTGTGGAACCGTGAACACAAGCAAATTCTGTTCCAACTGTGGTTCTCCAAAACCTGCACCTGTTGAAGGCTGGACTTGTTCCTGTGGCGCCGTGAACCAGGGCAAATTCTGTTCAGAATGTGGTGCCAAGAAGCCTGCCGGTGCTCCGCTATATCGCTGCGATAAATGCGGTTGGCAACCGGAAGATCCAACTCATCCACCAAAATTCTGTCCGGAGTGTGGTGATGTATTTGACGATAATGATATCCAGTAATCATTTAATTGGATACAATATCAGCACACTGCAATAGAAACTTCAACTATTAGACAACTATAACAGAACAGGGTAATTATGCCACACCAACCGTTACATAATTACCCTGTATCTTTATTCAGCCATAATTTCATATATATGTCTATGACACCGGGTTCAGCCCCTTTGCACAGGCATATTATATACAACATAACAGGAGGAAAATATGGACGATTTTAATGATATGAACATTGTGGACACCAAAGAAGAAACCGACAAAAAATGTCCTCAATGTGGTGGTGTAATGGACTTTGATCCAGCCAGCGGCAGATTAAAATGCCCTTATTGTGAATATACAGAAGAGATCAAGGTAAAACGGGAATTACCTGTCAAAGCAGAAGAATTAGATTTTCTATCTGCCACAAAGACCGCAAATAAAGATTGGGGAGTAGCAACCAAAACCGTGCTCTGTAAAGCATGTGGGGCAGAGTCCATCTATGATGCCATGCAGACCGCTGCAGTCTGCCCTTTCTGCGGTTCCAATCAGGTTATGGAAGCAAATGAGCAGGACACCATCGCTCCGGGAGGCGTTGTCCCATTTTCCATCAGTGATAAAGAAGCATCCGAATTATTTAAAAAATGGATCAAACGCAGATGGTTCTGTCCAAAGCTTGCCAAAGACAGTGCCAAACCAAAACGGTTTAACGGCATTTATCTCCCATACTGGACCTTTGACAGCAATACCTTTTCTTCTTATCAGGGAGAATACGGTATCAATCATACCCGTAAAGACCGTGACGGTAACACACATACAGAAACAACCTGGCATCGCACTTCCGGAACACATAGCGAATTCATCAACGATGAATTAGTGCTTGCTTCTTCCAAGCACGATATGTCAATGCTCCGCAAGTTAGAGCCATTCGACACAGAGAACAATAAAGCATATAAGCCGGAATACATTGCCGGTTTTGTTGCAGAACGATATTCATTAGGATTAAATGATGCCTGGAAACAAGCCATGGCGTTAATGAAAGAACGTCTCACACGTCATGTGTCAGACAATATCCGGACGCAGCATCATGCAGACACAACCCGTAACGTTCGTTTGTCTACGGATTTCAAAGATATTACATACAAGTATCTGTTGTTGCCAATCTGGGTATCCAATTTTAAATACAACAACAAGGTATATCAATTCATGGTAAACGGACAGACCGGTAAGGTTGCAGGCAAGACTCCACTTTCTATTCCAAAGATAATAATCACGGTTGTTGCGATCGTTGCAATCATCGCCCTGCTATACTATCTTGGTGTATGGAACTAATCACAATTTTACAACCATTATACTGCTCTGATAGGATGATCAGGGCAGTTTTTCAAAGGAGAGATCATGGAACATTTATCAACTATTATCATGTTAATTCTAATCCTGGCAATCATTGGTGCTGCATATTATCTTGTCTATCGGATCAAACACAAAGCAGAAGAACTGTCACGCACCCTGTTTGGCACATCGGATATTACAAAAGCGGCGTCACAAATGAAGCAGGAATATGCCACCACACCCAAATCCGTTTCCGCAATGACATCTCTGTTGCTGCCTAAGATTGTCGCCGATTTTCCTGACTTTCAGTATAACGAAATGAAAGATCGTGCCGAAAATGTACTTACATCTTATCTGCATGCGATCACTGAACGCAATCCCGCTCGATTGACTGACGGAACCACAGAACTCAAACAGCAATTAGAAAACCATACAGAAATGCTGTTTGCCAACGGACAACACGAACGATATGACCAGATACACATTCATCGTACAGAGATCAATCAATATCGTACGACCGCCGGAAGATGTATTATTACCTTCCAGACAGCATTAGAATGTTATCATACAATTACAGACTCAAACGGCAACATCACGGAAGGTTCTTCCGAATACAAATACCAGACCAAATTCAATACCGATCTGATCTATATCCAGGATCGTAATCTGGTAGAAAACGAATTAGATCATGCATTAGGACTGAATTGCCCAAACTGTGGTGCTCCAATATCCTCATTAGGGGCAAAGGTATGCGAATACTGCGGTACCGCAATTGTAGAACTGAATATCCATGCATGGAGCTTCAGTCATATTGAAGAATTATATTAGAACTAAGAATGAGCAGGTAATAACCCGCTCATTCTTTTTGTGCCCACACGGAATTTCAAAACAATTATCTTCTACTCTGCACAAGTAAAAAAGCGGTTGCATAAGCAACCGCTTTTTTGGGGAAAGCAAGAGATTAATCTAAAATCTTCTGCTCTGTTTCTTTATCAAAGATATGAATCTTGCTTAAGTCAAATGCTAACTGTACTGTATCACCAGGTCTAGCTGTTGTACGCGCATTAACTCTTGCAGTAATATCGAACTGATCAATTGTGAAGTATAAGTAAACTTCAGCACCTAACATCTCGTAGATAGTAATTCTTG
>ERZ825137.4131-NODE-4131-length-14845-cov-3.618594_pt1 | contig 14845 bp, 9 predicted proteins | sample MGYA00519873_ERZ825137 | MGnify/ENA primary metagenome ERZ825137 (study PRJEB31778, sample SAMEA3449190) | human gut metagenome | biome: human gut; feature: human-associated habitat; material: faeces | place: United Kingdom | collected 2010/2012 ...
CATAGCCGCACGACGGGAAGTCGGTACATCCTTCACTTTCAAAAGATCGGTACGTCCAACCAGTTCGTCTACTGTGCGGACACCCAGCTTTGCCATATATTCTCTCAGTTCTTCTGCAATAAACTGCATGAAGTTGACTACATACTCCGGCTTTCCTGTAAATCTCTTTCTCAGTTCCGGATTCTGCGTAGCAACTCCCACCGGACACGTATCCAGGTTGCAGACTCTCATCATCACACAGCCCATCGTTACAAGCGGAGCTGTGGCAAATCCGAACTCTTCTGCTCCCAGCATTGCTGCGATCGCCACATCACGGCCGCTCATCAGCTTGCCGTCTGTCTCAATGCGGACACGCTCACGCAGCCCATTCTGGATCAGTGTCTGATGCGTCTCGGCAAGTCCGAGTTCCCACGGAAGTCCTGCATTCTGAATGGAACTTCTCGGAGCAGCTCCGGTTCCTCCGTCATAACCTGAGATCAGGATGACTCCTGCACCAGCTTTCGCAACACCTGCTGCCACAGTACCGACTCCTGCCTCTGATACAAGCTTCACTGAAATCCTTGCATTTTTATTTGCATTCTTACAGTCATAGATCAACTGTGCCAGGTCTTCGATGGAGTAGATATCATGGTGAGGCGGTGGTGAGATCAGACTGACTCCCGGTGTTGAATGACGGGTCTTTGCGATCCACGGATATACCTTTCCTCCCGGAAGATGTCCACCTTCTCCTGGTTTTGCTCCCTGTGCCATCTTGATCTGGATCTCTTTTGCACTGACAAGATATCTTGATGTCACTCCGAAACGTCCTGAAGCCACCTGCTTGATGGCCGAGCATTTATTTGTATCCAGTCGCTCGATATCCTCTCCACCTTCACCGGAGTTGGATTTTCCGTGAAGCATGTTCATGGCGATTGCCATGGTCTCATGAGCTTCTTTGGAAATGGATCCGTAGGACATGGCTCCTGTCTTAAATCTTGTTACGATGGAATCTACGCTTTCCACTTCTTCGATCGGAACGCTCTTCTTCGGATAATTAAATTCAAGCTGGCCTCTCAGGTTGATCTTTTCGCCCTCTTCATCCACCATCTGTGTGTACTGTTTGAACAGATCATAACTTCCGGTTCTTGTAGACTGCTGAAGCATGTGGATCGTCTGTGGATTGTAAAGATGTTCTTCTCCACCGCTCTTATATTTATGCTTTCCGACGCTGTCCAGTGTCATATCTACAGCAAGTCCCAGCGGATCAAAGGCCTCTGTATGGAATGCAGTATAATCTTCTGCAATCTCCTCAATTCCGATTCCACCGACACGGCTGACTGTATCGGTAAAATAACGATTGATAAAGTCACTCTTCAGACCGATCGCCTCAAAGATCTTTGCTCCCTGATAAGACTGGATCGTTGAGATTCCCATCTTGGATGCGATCTTGATGATTCCATGGATCACCGCAGAGTTATAGTCATCCACCGCTGCGTAATAATCTTTGTGAAGCAGATTTGCCTCAATCAACTGACGGATGGACTCATGTGCCAGATACGGGTTGATCGCACATGCTCCATAGCCCAGCAGGGTTGCAAAATGATGGACCTCTCTCGGTTCCCCACTTTCCAGGATCATGGCAACAGAGGTTCTCTTCTTTGTGCGGACTAGATGCTGCTGCAATCCCGATACAGCCAGAAGTGACGGAATTGCTACATGATACTCATCTACATCCCGGTCTGTCAGGATCAGGATATTCGCTCCCTCACGGATGACTCTGTCTACTTCGATGAACAGATATTCAATGGCTTTTTCCAGGCTCGTATTCTTATAATAAGTGATCGGGATCTCTGCAACTTTGAATCCGTCCACATTCATGTTCTTGATCTTCAGAAGATCGGTATTGGTCAGGATCGGGTTATTTACCCTGAGCATCTTACAATTTTCTTCTTTCTGCTCCAGCAGGTTTCCGTCTTTTCCAATGTAGATCGTAGTGGATGTAACAATCTCCTCACGGATCGCATCAATTGGCGGGTTCGTAACCTGGGCAAATAACTGCTTGAAATATCCAAACAACGGCTGACGCTTTTTAGAAAGAACGGACAGTGGTGCATCCATTCCCATGGCTGCGATTCCCTCTCCACCGTTCTTTGCCATGGTCAGAATGGAGGTCTTCACATCTTCATAAGAATATCCGAATGCTTTCTGAAGCTGTGTACATTCTTCCGCCGTATATTTCGGAACATCTTTATTCGGGATCTTCAGATCCTTCAGAGCGATCAGATTGCTGTCCAGCCACTCACCGTACGGATGCTCGTTTGCGTATTTTTCTTTCAGTTCCTCATCATCGATCACCCGGCCTGCCACAGTATCAACCAGAAGCATCTTGCCCGGATGAAGTCTTTCTTTCATGACAATCTTTGACGGATCAATATCCAGTACTCCGACCTCAGAAGAAAGGATCAGGTTATCATCCTCTGTGATATAGTAACGGGAAGGACGAAGACCGTTTCTGTCAAGTACCGCTCCCATCACATCTCCATCGGAGAAAAGGATGGATGCCGGTCCGTCCCATGGCTCCATCATCGTTGCGTAATACTGATAGAAATCCTTGATTTTCTGTGACATCGTTGCATTCTGTGCCCATGGCTCCGGGATGGTGATCATAACTGCCAACGGAAGCGGCATGCCACTCATCACCATGAATTCCAGCGTGTTATCCAGCATGGCAGAATCGGAACCTGCGGTATTGATTGCCGGAAGGACTTTATAAAGCTCTCCTTCCAGATGCTCGGATTCCATGTTTTCCTCTCTGGCCCGCATCTTATCTGCATTGCCGCGAATGGTATTGATCTCTCCGTTATGTACGATGAAACGGTTCGGATGTGCTCTTTCCCAGCTTGGATTAGTGTTTGTACTGAATCTGGAATGTACAACTGCAATTGCAGATTCATAATCCGGGTTCTGCAGATCTTCAAAGAACATCCGGAGCTGTTTTACAAGGAACATTCCTTTGTACACGATGGTTCTGCTTGACAGGGATGCTACATAGGTATCATCACTGCTCTGTTCAAAGACTCTTCTTACCACATAAAGTCTGCGGTCAAAATCCAGTCCTTGTTTTACTTTTTTCGGTCGTTCGATAAATCCCTGCATAATGCACGGCATGCATTCGAGTGCTTTCTTTCCAAGGATCTCTTTACGGATCGGCACTTCCCTCCATCCAAGGAATTTCAGTCCTTCTTTTTCGACAATAACTTCGAAAATATTTTTTGCCTGATTCCTTTTCAGTTCGTCCTGTGGGAAGAAAAACATTCCCACACCGTAATCTCTCTCAGAACCTAAAAAGATGCCGAGGGGACGACAGACATTTGTAAAGAACTTGTGCGAAATCTGTAACAGTATTCCTACACCGTCTCCTGTCTTCCCTTCGGCATCCTTGCCAGCTCTATGTTCAAGATTTTCTACGATTTTCAGCGCATTTGCGACTGTATCATGACTCTTTTGCCCTTTGATGTTCACAACAGCTCCGATACCGCAGTTGTCATGCTCAAAATCAGGGCTGTATAAGCCTTGTTCTGTATTTTGTTGTATTACACTCATATAACCTGCCCTTTCTGTAAAACGGTTTTGTTGTTGCTTTTATGATTTAACACTATACAGCATTTGTCTGCAAAAGTAAACCCCTAATTTTACAGAAATTGTCAGATATTATTTATTTTGTAAACTTTTTCAGTATTTTTCAGTTAATTATCGTATTTCTTGTCTTATATTTTTTATTTTTACATAAATTATAACAGTAATCAACGTAGCCAGTACAGTAATTCCAACTGCTTTTCCCTCTGTTCCCAGAATCCATTCAAAGCCCCCATACCACGAAAGCAATAATGACGTAATATTCACAACAATATGGAACAGAATCGGAGCTGCAATATTCCGGAATTTCTCATAAATGCAAGCAAGCAGAAGTCCGAGTACCATTGCATAAAGTCCCTGTGGCAGATTTCCATGACCGACACCGAACAAAATGGATACAAACACACCTGCCTGCACAGCGGTAAGGCTCTCGCGCATCCGCCGGTAGATCATCCCGCGGTAAACAAGCTCTTCTGCGACCGGAGCCAGAATCCCGGCTCCCGCCAGCTGAAGCCAACGCGGTGCACTGTAAATGATCTGCTCTGTGCTCTGATAAATCTGGCTGATCCTCTGCATATTCATCAGCATGACGATATCATTCATCGCCACACACGCAGTCACTGCACCGACGAGCATAACAAGCCACATTCCATATCGGGAAGCCGCTTTATATTTCCACCAGGATTCCTGCTGCTTTTCATAGCGTCCCTGATCTTTCCGGTAGATCCACGCAATCATTGGGATCGTGATGATCGAAGAGACTGCCCCAATTCCCATATTGCTGCGCAGACCGCAGGAAAGTGCAAATGTCGCTACTGCGATCTCCACACCCCATTTGATCAGAACCGCACTGAACAAATACCAGATAATTCTCCCTGTTTTCCTGTCTCGCATTCTTCATCTCCGCCTTCTCTTACTCAAAAACTTTTCGAATTGCCTCTTCACTTCCATTTACAGAACCCTGTACCATGACCGGTTTTCCACCGCCTCTTCCGTCAAACTGTTCTTTGAGGATCTTGCTGTACGGGCGCACATCCTCTGTCTCACTGCCGATCACATAACGGTATCCACTCTCTTCGTTTCCTGCAAATACCGCACATACTTCTGTTCCTTTTTTCAGTACAAGGTTCATAAGCTCACGTGGTTCATTCCCACTTAATTTGCTATCAAAAATACAGACCTTTTTCTGTCCCTCCGGAATTTTTTCTGCCTGTGCTTCAAGAATCTGATATCTTGTCTCTGCAAGTTCACTCTTCAGCTGTGTACATTCCTCTTTTACGCGTTCAACTGCTTCAGCAATCAATTCTTCCTTCGCTGAAAGGCTTCCCATGATCGCCTTCACGCTTTCTTCTTTCTGCTGATAATCCTTCAGTGCCCTTCTTCCGCACAGCATAGTGATCCGGATACCGCCTTTATAATTCTGACTCTGCACCAGTTTGATAAGACCGATCTCTCCGGTAAAATACACATGCGGTGCACAACAGGCACACACGTCATATCCCGGTATCGTCACGATACGCACCTGTCCGTCAATCTCTATCTTACTGCGGTAATCCAACGTCTTCAATTTTTCTTTGGACGGATAACTTATCTGAACCGGTACATTTGCAAATACCGCTTCATTTGCCGCATTTTCCACCTCGCGAAGCTCCTCCTTCGTGAGCGGACCACTTAAGTCCAGAGTGCACAGCTCATCATTCAAATGGAATCCCACATTATCATATCCAAAACGTGCATGAACGATTCCCGATACGATATGTTCTCCGCTGTGCTGCTGCATCCGTGAAAAACGTTTGTCCCAGTCGATCTGACCGGTCACGGTCTTTCCTTCTTCCAGTTCTCCTTCCAGATAGTGAAAGATCTGTTCTCCTTTTTCCTGTACATCATATACTCTGATCCCGTCAATCACTCCGGTATCTGCTGCCTGACCGCCGCCTTCTGGAAAAAAGGCAGTTCTTGAAAGAACTGCCTCATATCCGTTATCACACGGGCGGCAGGACACAACCTCCGCAGTAAATTCCTGCATGTGACTGTCTGTGTAAAACAATTTCTCTGTCATATGTCCTCGCCTCTTTATCGTATTGTCATTACTTCTGATGCTTCTGCCTTTTTACATTCTTTCCGGTGCTTCAAATCCAAGCAGATCGATGCAGGTTGTCAAAATGTCTCTTGTCAGTGTAAGAAGGGCAATGTAGCTCTTCTGCTTCTGTTCATCCTCTTCTGCCAGGATCTTTGTCTCATGGTAGAAACGGTTAAATGCATTTGCAAGATCATAAATATATGCGCAGATCTTGTGTGGTGCAAGTTCTTCGTATACATTCTCCATCACACTGCCAAACTTCGCAGCTTCCAGCATCAGAGCCTTTTCGCTCTCACTTGTAGCCGAAAGGATCTTGATATCGTCCATACTCTTTCCTGATTCTTTGTACTTGTTCAGGATTGATTTGATACGAACGATGGTGTACAGGATGTACGGACCTGTATTTCCTTCAAAAGAAGTGAATCTGTCTACATCGAATACATAGTCTTTTGCTGCCTGGTTGGAGAGGTCTCCGTATTTGATCGCAGCCATTCCGACCATCTTCGCTGTTGCTTTTGCCTCTTCTTCCGATACGGTACGGTTCTCTGTGATCTTTTCATACATCTTTTCTGTGATCTCGCGGATCAGGTTCTCAAGACGCATAACGCCGCCTTCTCTGGTCTTGAACGGTTTTCCGTCTTTTCCGTTCATCGTACCAAATCCAAGGAAAGTAAGTTTTGTATCCTCTTTTACAATGCCGGTCTTCTTCGCGCAGCGGAATACCTGTACAAAATGCAGTTCCTGACGTTTGTCAACTACATAGATGACTTCGTTCGGCTGGAACAGTTCTTCACGCTCTACCAGTGTCGCAAGGTCTGTGGTATCATAAAGTGCTGCACCGTCGGACTTCAGGATCATACACGGTGGGATCTCTTTGGTATCGGTCTCTTCTTTGACATCTACCACGAGTGCTCCATTATCAATATGCGCATAGCCTTCCTTCTTCAGTCTTTCCACCATATCCGGGATGTATTTCTGTGCGTCAGATTCCCCTTTCCAGAGGTCAAATTCAACATTCAGGTTCGCATAGTTTTTCTTCAAGTCTGTCACAGACACATTCATAATGTGATCCCAGATTGCACGGTAACCGCGCTTTCCGCTCTGCAGCTGGAAGGTCGCATCCAGTGCTTCTTCTCTGTAATCATCATGCTCTTTTGCATAAGCGGACGCTGCCGGATAAATTTCCTCCAGGTCACTGATGGTAAATGGTGCTTCTTTTGGATATTCTCCGGTGAAATTATCATCAAAATACGGAAGATCCGGCTGGCGTTTCTTCAGTTCTGTGATAATCAGTCCCATCTGATATCCCCAGTCTCCAAGGTGGATATCACCAACCACTTTATTGCCCATAAAACGGGTGATTCTCTTTACGCTTTCTCCGATGATCGCGGAGCGGAGATGCCCAACGTGAAGCGGTTTTGCCACATTCGGTCCGCCGTAATCAATGACGATTGTCTTTGGATTTTCTACTTCTTCCGCGCCGAGCTTTTCGTCTGCTTCCATCTGGTTCAGATAATCTGCGACTGCTGCCGGGTTGGTCTTCAGGTTGATGAAACCTGGCTTAACTGCTTCTGCTCCGCTGATATATCCGTTCTCCGGAATCTTTGCCACAACTTCTTCTGCGATCATGATCGGTGCTTTGTGGTACTTTTTTGCACCTGCCATCGCACCATTGCACTGATATTCACATAAATCCGGGCGGTTGGAAAGTGTAACACGCGCCAGTTCTTTCTCGTATCCGGCATCTGCAAATGCCTGTTCCATTTCTTCTGTAATCAGATCCAGGATCTTCTTCATAGTATCGATCGTTCCTCTCTTTTTCATCATAAACGTTAGCGCAGACTCTTTGCCTGCGCCGCTTTATTTATTATATCTGAATCCTTATGTAAGCGCAATAGAAAATCGCAATCCGGAGACTGGATGTTGCCTGAAATTCTGCATTCTTTATGAATTTTTAGCAAGACAGCATCCACTTCTGCTGACGCACAACATTTTTTCATAGACTTTACCGCTTTTTTCAGACGTTACTGGCTCGCTGTATTTACAGTGTTACTGATCCACTGCATTTTTCAGATCTTCCACCGCCTGTGCGAGCATTGCATCTGAACCAAGTGCCTGTTCATAATCCGCTTCTACCTGTGCAAACAGCTCCTGCACATCTGCCTGTGCGGAAACTTCTTCAATTATCGTCTGAATCTGCTCGTCAGAGATCTCTGCCTGAATATCGAATTTTCCATCTTTGTCCTTGACCGCATATAAGGTTTCAAGTCCCGGTACTTCAGTGTAAATTCCACGGATCTTCATATTGTACCGTACATACAGGATCCTGCTGCCTTTTGCTTTACCGTCTTTCGTGTAAATCGCAATCCCATCGTATGCTTCGGCATAGGCTTCTTTTCCGGAAAGTTCCTGATAGTATGCTTCTACTGCATCCGCAAGCTCTTCGTCCCGGTTCTCCAGAAGTGGATTGGTTTCCATCGCTGCGTATCCGGTATTTACTTTTGGCTCTTCTGTAACAACTGCACTTACTTCTTTTACCTCATCTTTTTTCTCTTTCGTAAGAAAAACGGTGACTCCCGCCGTCATAAAGCAGACCAGCAGATACACAAGACCAGTGTAGAAAATCTGCTTCTTTTGACCTGTAAGGACGGGCATCCTTTTTTCTTCCGACATGGCATTTCCTCCTTTGCCACCTATCATACGCAATGCCCGCTTTTGCGTCAATAGCGAAGGAAGACTTGTTTTGACTGGTTTTGTCGAAGCGATTATTTATTCTTTTTCTGCATTAAAATTGCTTTATGCTGATGCCCACTCTGTGTATCAAATCACTTTCAAATGGTATTTCGGCTGCTATTCTGTTCATCCCGTTTTACTTGTCCTGTTCGAAATTTCTTCTTGATTTTTTTCTGGGCAAGTGCTATATTAGTAAATGTCCTTGTAGCTCAGTGGATAGAGCACCGCCCTCCGGAGGCGGGTGCGTCAGTTCGATTCTGATCAGGGACGTGAAAAGACTGTGAAGCTTTTATGGCTTGACAGTCTTTTTTATTGCCACTAATCCAATTCCCACCTGAATCCGTTCTTTTGCTTCTATACGTTTTGCCTGAATCAGCAGAACACCAATAATGAGCAACACGATTCCAACCGGATTGGAAATACACTTAAATCCCCATTCCGATAAATCCGTCATATTCTCCGGTGCAAACCATTTGAACGGCATTAGAATAACGCTGATTATGCAGCAATATAGGATATAGGTTTTCTTCATCTTGAAGCCTCCTCTATATCAGTCGGCAAGCACCCCATAACGTAAGAACTCCAATCACTCCTGCGCATCCCGTCATCCAAAGAACTTCTATCCGATGCATTTTCTTCAGGAACTTTTCTTCCATTCCAAGTGACTGTAAGATTTCCCCTTCTCTTTTTTCTTCCTGCTTCTCCGCAAGAAACATCTGATACAAAACTATGGAAATCAGAATCATGTAAAACACTGCAAAAATGCTGTACATTCCTATAAAGGAATATAATTCCTGACGTATTTTCTTATACTCTTCATGGTTATTCTGCACATTTACAGCTGTTCCCTGTTTTAAAATACTTAGAATATGCCCTTCCGTATCATACGCATCCGCATCATCCGATACCAGAATTTTTACGATCTGATCATATTCCATAATTCTGCTTTTCCCAAATTTCTTCCAGAAATTCTTTCCAACAATCATCGATATACCAGATCCACCTATCTGTGGATTCCGCACATCTTCTTCCTTCATGCCACGTAAAATCGCTGTTACTGGAATCGGATTTTCGTTTCTACTTCCATTCTCATTCAATGTATAAACCAGAAGTTCATCACCAACCTGTACCGTATCTTCTGATATTCCTTGTCCGTCCGGGCTGACTGCACTCAGATATTTTCCGTCATATTCCTGCAACTCTGTAAGATCCAGAATGCAAAAATCTCCCTGTTCAAATTCTTCTTTTGTCAGGCTGCCTTCATCCAGATTTCTCAGAAAACGCTGTATATCCTGCCATCTGTCTATTGTAAGCAAAGACAATCTTACTTTCTCAATAGATATCTTTTCCTTTATTGATGTCTCATTCAGATATGCCACCAATGTTTCGACTACTTTCTGAAAATACTCGCTTTCAGCATATTCTGACAGATCAATCCAGAACTCCTCTTTTTCATTGTTATGATATTGTTCTACAGAAGTTACTCCGGCAACCTGTTCCAGTTTATCAACTGTCTGCCTGGAAATTCCCGGAGAATTCGTAATCTCCATTGTACTCAAATAGTATCCATTTCCTGTCAGCCTTTGATATACTTTCAGTTCTTCCTGTCTGGTTGATATTTCCATCTTTCCAAATCCCACGATCAGCAAAGCACTTGCCAGAAGAACAATTTCTACACTCTTACGCACTCGATGCATCTGCCATTTATGAAGTAAAACTCTTCCCGGCGTGAGCCGGACGATCTTCCTGTACTTTCCCCTTCTTTTCTGAACTTTCTTCTTTTTTTCTTTCAGAAGTATGCGAAGCTGTACTGCACTGAGTCCATAACTTGCCCCAATGCATAACACACTGAATCCAATTCCAAAAAGAACTCCTTCCCATGCAACCGCCTGTGGTAATGTCTGCTCGGTTATCTTTTCAAAAGCAGGGATAACCAGCTGGTAAATCCCAATCCCTGCAAGATTTCCAACAACAACAGCCCCAATGCCAAACAGAACTACTTCCCAGAAAATAATCTGGTACATCTGCCCTCTTCTCATTCCAAATGCATCCAGGAACCTCCAGAACTGTTCTCTTGAGATAATCGAACGCGATACCGTAAGAAACAGGATACAGATCGACGCACCACCAATCAGCAAACGGATATTTTCCAGAAAATCCATATACGGAAGACTTACATCAGAAAGTTTGTCCTGTTCCACATTGTCATCCATGCCGCAGGTAAATTCTTCGCTGTCTTTCAGATCTTTATAAACACTTTCACTGCCTTCTTTCGCTTTTACAAGCATATGCATATCCTGAACAGAGCCGATCCTGTTCCCGCCTTCCTGTGTCACAATTCCAGTTGGAAAACGATGCCGGTTGCAGATTTCCCAGTTTATCTGATAATCTTTTAGGATCCCGCATAAAGTATACGAATAGCTTTTTGATTCCCCCTGCTCCAGAATGGAAAGCGCCGGTGTAATATCCAGTGTAATCTCTTTTCCAAGCATCTCCTCATATCCAAGTGAGCGAAGTGTACTGTATTCCATTACGATCTCATGCTCATTTTCCGGCAGGCGTCCTTCTTTCATTTCCAGTCTGCCAAGCTTCCACGCCGTCTCGTCCATTGTCCCGATATTCATCTGACGGTTTTCCAGATAATCTCCGGCGATCGCCCCATAGATACTTATTTTCCCGGTCTGTGCAAGAAATGGATTCTCTTCTGCCACTTTTACCGAGCTTTCATCCATATCCAAAAATACCTGTTCCCACTCCCCATATACTGCTTTACGATTCTCGATATATGCGGCTTTCAGTCCTTCCGACATCTGAAAACCAATCTGAATCAGTGTGCAGGTAAGAAGCAGGACTGAGACTATCAGGATACTGTATTTCTTCTGGCTGCGGATTCTTTTTATACTGAGTTCCCGTTCAATTCCATGTCTTTTCTCTCTTTTCATCGCAATGCACCATCTTCCATATACACAATCCTGTCCGCATAATTGGCACTGTCCATATCATGTGTCACCATGACAATTGTCTGACGGTAAAGCTCTCTGGATGCACAGATCAGTTTCATGATCTCCTGTCCAGTCTGATAGTCCAGATTCCCGGTCGGTTCATCCGCAAGGATCACTCCCGGCTTTACTGCCATTGCACGGGCAATTGCCACTCTCTGCTGCTCTCCACCAGATAACTGATCCGGATAATCTCCGTTCCTGTCCCATAATCCGACCTTTTCAAGAAGCTGTCGGATATAAGCTTTATCCGGTACCGTATGCGCGATATAAAGCGACATGCATACATTATCCCAGATCGTATACTCCGGCAGTAACTGATACTGTTGGAAAATAAACCCGATTTTCTTCTGCCGGATCTTGCAGATCTTCTTTTGGGAAAGCCCGTTAATCTGTATTCCATTCAGGAAGACTGCTCCAGTATCTGGCTTTTCCAGTGTTCCTGCAATCTTAAGAAAAGTAGATTTCCCGGATCCGCTTCGTCCCATCACTGCCACAAATTCACCGCTTTTCACTTCAAAAGAAAACTCCTTTAATGCTGTGATTTTCTTTTCACCAAGGGTATAGCTTTTGCTTACCTTGTCCAGTCTGATTACGGTTTTCATCTTCTGCCACCTCCTTCATTTGTTAGTCTTACTATATCAGATCAGTCTTTCGATTCACTTACCCTAATCTTACGAAATCGTAAGATTTATTTCTTCCTGTGCATGATCTTTTGCGATCATCTTCGGCAGTATAAACTGGAAGGTTGTCGCCTCCTCCAAGCCGCTTCGATCCACAACCTTCAGTGTTCCCTGATGGAGCGTGACAATTTCCCTTGCCAGATGCAGACCAATTCCGATTCCACTTCCCTGTTCCATCTGGTAGAAACGGTCAAAAATCAGCTCTCTTTTCTCTTCTTCAATCCGTTTTCCCCGATTGGTGATATACAGCTTATAATAGTCCGTATCTTCTTTCAGCAGAATCTGAATCAGGCTTCCTGTATCTGCATATTCTACGGCATTTTTCAGTACATTTTCCATTGCCTCTTTCAGCCAGAATCCGTCACAGGAAAGCAGGCATTCTTTTGGAACATCCATTTCAAATCCAACTCCTTTTTCTTCCGCTAAAGGCTGTGTTCTGTCTATACATTCTTCGATCAGTCCGGTCAGATTTTCTTTTTTCCGCTTCATCCAGATTTTCCCGGAATCAATCTGCGCAAGCCTAAGAAGCACGATCGTCATATCGGACATCCATTGCACCTTTTTCACACAGTCTTCCAGCTTCTGATACCGTTTTTCATCCTCTTCTGTCACAAGAAGCACCTCCAGATTCAGAAGTGTTCCCGCGATCGGTGTTTTTAGCTGATGGGAAATATTTTCCATGTAAGTTCCCATTTTCTGCCGGTCACGATGCAGAAATTCTTTTTCTTCCGCCAGCTTTGCTTCCAGTTCCCTGTCTTTTTCTGCCAATTGATTATCCAGTGCTTTTTTCTGTCTTTTCTCCATGTGCAGTTCTGTCAGCAGACCAACAATGCAGATGATGCCGATCGCAGCCACAAACACACCTATTCCGTAACTTCGGATTCTCTTTTCCAGCCAGATTTTTCCTGTCTCTTCATACCCTGCCTCTTTCAATGCCTCGCAGCCCTTCTGATATGCTTCTTCATCCGGTTCTGTAAAGGCAGAAACCGTTCTGTCTTTTTCTGTCTGTCCGATCCAGGAAACAACCTGTCTTTCATAATTTTCTGCAAGAATATTCTGGTATCCATAAAAAGCCAGCAATATCAAAAGAAAAATCAGAGTCCATTTTCCCGGTATTCTCCATTTCTCCGTCTTTCTCTCAGATCTCATCATACACATCCTCAGCTTTCAGCGTCCATGCATAACCGACTCCACGCTTTGTCTCAATCGGATCCTGCTCATTTTCTGCAGTCAGCTTCTTTCTCAGCCGGTTCATATGTACAGACAAGGTATTGTCATCGATATAATTTTCATTGAAATCCCAGATCGTGTCCAACAGGAACTCCCTCGCAACAAGATTCGGTGCGTTTGCAAGAAGGCTGCACAGAATCTGATATTCGGTCCTTGTAAGATCGATTCGGACACCATCCTTCTGCAAAATCTGCTTCTGCAAATCCAGTTCATATTCTCCGCTTTTGATTCCTTTTTTTACTTTCTTGCCGTTTTGCATACCGGTACGTCGCAGCAAAGCCTTGATTCTCGCAATAAATTCAAATGTGCGGAAAGGCTTGATCACATAGTCATTTGCTCCCGCTTCAAATCCTTCTACGATAAATTCTTCACTGTCATAGGCTAATAAGAAAAGAATGGGATTGTCTGTATATCTGCGGATCTCCCTGCAGAGCATGATTCCGTTCCCGTCTGGCAGCTTCATATCCAGTACATACAGCATATATTCTTCTCCTCGAATCCTTACGAGTGCTTCGCTACAAGACTTCGCTGCAACCGCATTCCATCCCTTTAGTTCCAGGATGTCTACGATTCCCTGTCTTACCAGGTCGTCATCTTCAATTACTAAAATTTCTGTGTTCATGCTCGGAATTCCTTTCTTTATTTCTATTGTATGATTACGTAAGCTGACTCCTACTTGATTCGTATACTTTGTACACCATCTCGCTTAACAGCCAGGTGATGTACATTCGCAAAATACAGATTCTTGTGCAAGCACAAATCTGCACTTGGCTCATCGTATACACAAAAAGGTGCCGCAAACCTGCGACACCTCTTTAAGTCTTCTTCAAATGATTATCCAGCAGGCGTGCGCTTCTCCTGCATCTCTCAGGTTTCCCCTGTCTATACCATCGGCGTGTGGATCGCACGAAATCTTCCACCTTAGATAATCATATGAATGCATTTTTCTCTACATTCAGTATATCAATATTATTCTCTTTTGTAAAGAATTTTCTTGTTGCGCAGCAGCCTGTTCCATTCCTTATCATCTATTTTCATAAATGTGATAATTGAATTTTTGTAGTCCAGATTATCCTTTGATGTAATCAAATGTAAAACCATTTTAAATACTTCTTTAACGTCCTTAATTTCTTTTAGTATCAACGCTGTATTGGGTTTCTTCGCTTCAATTATATAATCCGGATCCCGTATTATCTCGTCAAAGTATGTAGAAAAAAGTTCATAATCATTGGGATGTCTTTCCCGAATATGCATAATCTGCACAACAGTTATAATAACTTCATCTGTTACTATATCCTCTGCTATACAATGGTATATTTCCCTGTCAATTTTCCCTACTCTATACACGTTTATAATCTATCCCTACTTCGCCACGATCCGAATCTCCTCCCCATCAAAGTAATACACGGAATCCGAAAGCACTTCCTCCGGTGCCACTCCGGTCTGATTGATCTCTTTTACCATTTCGTGAAGCCCCTCAGGCGTCAGACCATCGAGAACCGGAA
>ERZ825137.4152-NODE-4152-length-14783-cov-5.664245_pt1 | contig 14783 bp, 13 predicted proteins | sample MGYA00519873_ERZ825137 | MGnify/ENA primary metagenome ERZ825137 (study PRJEB31778, sample SAMEA3449190) | human gut metagenome | biome: human gut; feature: human-associated habitat; material: faeces | place: United Kingdom | collected 2010/2012 ...
CAATAGCAAAATCTCGGTCTGACGAACAGAAATCACATATAAGGCTGAATTGAGCCGGGCGAGCTTGCTAAACAAAGCAAAGCACCTAATAACTATTCGAGGCTTATACAGTAAATATGGCAGACATATGAGAGGAAGGTTGATATTAGAGTGAAATATCAGAAGTCAGCAGATGTCATATTAGCAAATTGTATATATACAATTTGTGACGGATGAACGATAGGAGGATTTTTTTATGAAAGGTAACCAGGAATATAATAATGGTGACAACTTCATATAGAAGACTATTTGCAAGAGAATAAGTTGGAAACAGAGGGTATACATTCCTTAGAACCACAGCCAATAAATTTATCACTTCTTTAAAAACAATAGGTCTAATATTCAAATTAGAATATTTAGAACAAAAAGGCTCCCACCAATCTTTAAAAGTATCTTGTAAAATATGATTTTTGCTTCTAAAAGTATGTTTATCTTCTAAACCAATAAATTCTTCAAATTTCATAATTAAATTATATCATAAAAAAGAAAGTTTAACATAGTAACGTTAAATTTTCTAGTTAATGCATGAAGTGCGAGCGAATTTTTAATTCACTTTTTTTATATTAAAAATATACATTTTATATATTATTAAATTTTTATAACAATAGTAAATTACGTGTATGTTTTTTTGTTTTAAAATAATTGTAATATATTACACATTTAGATCATATGATTAACTAAGAAAGAAGGTAACAATTTATGTTTGAAAATATTTTAAGTGCTTTATTTGGCAAAAATAATAGGTCTGGGAATAATAGATTTAGAAGTAGAGGTGGACCAAGATTTATATATAAATTGGTACCTTTTGAACAAGCAAAAATAATGATTGAAGAAAAGCAAGTAACGTTAATTGATGTTAGAACACAAAGTGAATATGAATTAATGCATATAAAAAATGCAATAAATATGCCAGTTGACGAAATTGAAAAAAATATATTTATATATGATCAAAATACCCCTATAATGATTTATTGTTCGAGTGGTGCTAGAAGTAAAACAGCTATGCAAATTTTAAATAATTTGGGTTATAATAATATATACATATGGGAGTATGGAGCTCTTGCAACATTTCCATATAAAAACATGCTAGAATATGGAAAAAACGTTAGAAGAGGTGAAAGTATATGATAAAGTATTTAGATGATAACAATTTTAAAGAGGAAATATTAAAAGCAAAGGGAATAAAATTCATAGATTTTTTTGCTAATTGGTGTGGTCCATGTATAAAATTTTCTAAGGAACTTGAGGAAATTTTAAAGGAAGATAATTATAAAATTATATACAAAATTGACGTTGAAAAAAGTAAGAAAGTGGTAAAAATGTTAGAAATAGATACATTGCCAACAATGTGTATATACAAAGATGGAAAGTTATTAGAAAAAGTTGTTGGAATGAAGGATAAAGAAAAAATTATAGAAATTATGAATAAATATGTGTAATCAACTAAATGTAACAATAATGTAACTTAATTGTTACATTATTGTAGTTGATTTTTTATAGCAATTTGATATAATTTAATATATAAAATATGTATGTATTTGAACAAAAGAGGTGTTATTATGAAAGAGTTTTGGAAGAATGAATGGCAATTGTTTTTAAACGATATGCAAGAATTAGGTGAGTTTTGCTTACAACCAGTTGAAATAACAGGTGTACCTTGGAAAAAGAGTGCTGCTCTTAAGCCTTCAGTAGAAGAAATAGAGCAAAAATGTGATCAAGTTGGTTTTTGGCAAAATGAATGGAATTTATTTAAGCAAGATTTACAAAATGCTAAGGATTTTCTTATGCAACCAGTTGAATTTAAATAGTTATGATATGGACTTAGATTTTTTCTAAGTTCTTTTTATATTCAATATATAATTATTGTAAAATATTACATTGATTGTTAGCTGAAATTAAACAAAAAGATGAAAAATAATAAAACAATGTAATAAATATGTAATAAAAAAATAATATTATTGATATTGCTTTTTTTTGACATATTATGTATAATCTTAAGTGTAATGATAGTGTATTATATTATTGCATACAAAAGAGGTGTTTAATATTATGTTCGATTTTTTTAAGAATGAATGGAAATTATTTATGGAAGATTTACAGTCTTTTAAAGGAGTATTTGGTAAGATATTTGGTCATAAGCAAGAAGAATATTTGATGCTTAATTCAACACAAGATGATGCTACACAACAATTGGATTTAGAAAATGTTGTTAATCAGCAAGTTAGTAAACCATATCAACCAGATGAAATAGATCATAAGGTAACTGCATATTTTGGTGAAAATTTGGATGAATTAAAACAAAATTTAAGTGGTGACAAAACTCAACATGAAGTATTAAGGGAGTATGCTCAGTTCTTTAAACCATATAATGAATCACAAGAAATGTGTAATAGTGCTTTTAGAAAATATTATGATAGGCACGCTTTAAAAATAGCTACAGAAGAATTACCAATCGAACAAGCAAGAATTGTGCAAAACAATGTTGATTTATTTATCAAAGGTCAAGAAGTATTTGGTGAAAATGGACAATTTATTGATTCAAGAGTTGATTCTATTTTTGATAAAGTCGGTATTGACAGAGTAAATAAAATGGTTAATATTTTACATGATAATACAAATGGAGAAGTAAATACTCAAGGTGAAAGATTATTTGCTGAAGTTGTTACTTATATGGTTGATAATGGGGTAAAGGTTGAAAAAGATAAATCACTTATTGAACCAGTAAAACAAGTTTTAGAAGATAAATTAAATGATGTTCATACTAGTCTTAGATCACATGATGATTGGAACGATGAGTACCAAGCTTTATTGTCTCAAGAGAGAAAATATTTGTATGCTTTAAATAGAATAGAACAATATGAAACTGAGCAAAGGATAAATGAGTTTGAACAAAAAATAAATGATTTAGAAGCAATGTAATAGGATAGATTGTAATTTTAATTTAGCTAGCAAAGATGTATGTTATGTATTTTTATATCTTTGCTAGTTTTTTTGACTACTGTAATACGACAAAATATTACTTGAAAAACAAAAGCTAGTGTGATATAATGTGGCTAAATTGTGTTTGCAATTAGTATCTTAAGTGCAGCATATGCAAAGGAGAGATTATTTATGAAATGTATATTATTATGTGCAGGGTATGCTACTAGGCTATTTCCGCTTACTGAAAATTTTCCAAAGGCATTATTAGAAGTTGGTGGAAGAGCAATAATAGATTATACTCTTGATAAAGTAAATGAAATAAATGAAATAGATGAAATATATTTAGTAACAAATGCTAAATACACTCCACATTTTGAAAAGTGGGCAAAAGAAAAAAATAATATAAAGCCGATAACTGTTTTTAATGATGGCACTACGTCTAATGATGATAGATTGGGCGCTATTGGTGATATTCAATTTACAATTGAAAGTGCAAATATAAATGACGATATTTTAGTACTTGCAACTGATAATTTATTTGATTTTAAATTAAAGGATTTTAATGAATTTTATAATTTGAAAAAATCACCATGTGTTTGCGTAAGAAAAGAAACTGATATGAATTTATTAAAAAGAGTTGGTGTTGCTGAATTAGACAACAACATGAAAATATTAGGATTTGTAGAAAAACCTTCTGAACCAAAAAGTGAGTTTGCTGTTTATGCTGAATATATATATCCTAAGAGCGTAATACCAGTAATAAAACAATATCTTGATGAGGGAAATTCATGTGATGCACCTGGTAATTTAGTTGCGTATTTATATCAAAAAATGCCAACTTATGCTTATGCTTTTGAAGGTGAGTGCTATGATATAGGTACACATGATTCACTTGCACAAGTAAATGAGAAATACAGCCAAAAAGAATATAAATTATGAAAAGAAGAAAAGTCGAAGAATAATATAAATAATAAGAAAAAATGTAAAAAAAGAAAGTAATTACTAATGAAAATAAAAAATGAGGTATATAGGGTTGATTTATTGAAAATAAGGAATTTATAACGCTTTAATGTGTATAAATTGGAGAAAAAATATGAGTAAAAGTAAAATATCACGCTATATATCAGTTTTTTTATTTGTAATACTGATGTCTATTTTTGAAATATATAGTATAAAATGTATGTTTAATGTAGGTGATATGACCGTAGATAATAGAAATAGTGGCATTACATTTAAAATTTATTATGTTGTGACTGGTGCGCTTCTGTGTTTTATTTATGCTATAATAAAGGAAAAACTTAATAGGAAAAATGTAAAACGTTCTGCTTCACTTATTATAAGGTGTGTATATTTATGTGTAGGAATAATTTTAACACTTAGTTATTCTTTATTTAAAGCAAAATTTGAAATATTTAGTAGTGTTATTTTTTACTACTATATTGTAGTTAATGTATTAAATTGCTTTATCATAAAGAAAATAATATTTAATATATCAAAAACTGATATACTTTCTGTTTTTATGATGTTTATATATTCAACATTACCTTTATGTGTGGAAAGTTGGAATGAGGCAATGTATATTGCATTACTTACATTTTTTATGACCTTATTTGTTTTCTTTTTGCAAATATTTATAGATGAATTGAAGCAACCTGGTATAAAAAGTAAAAAATATTTATTTGAAGCAATACTAATTGGAATAGTTGTAGGCATTTTATATCTTTTTAAAATTAGTTTTTTTCTTTTTATATTTGTACTTGGGTCTCTTTTATTTATAACTGATAATTTGGATACTACAAATATTAGCTTTCCAAAAGCATTTATGGCTAAATTAAAAAAAGAAAAAAGAGAAAAAATGTATAGTATTGAAAGAATTAGAATAAGCAAGTTGTGTCTAGGTATATTTGTTATTTTTCTTGTTGCTGTTATTACTAGTTATTTTGGAAAGCAATTATACTTTAGTTTATTTAAAAATTTTAAAGTTGAAATTTCAAGTAGCTTTGACTATCAAGTGGGTAATAATTATACTATTAAGTATACATTTAAGAACTTTTTGGAATATGTAGAAAAACTTACAAATATTTCTAAAAATTTTTATTTTGTTGTAGTTTTGTATATTTTGTTTACAGAAATTTTAGCTTTCTTATTAGGAAGAAAGTATGATACTAAAAGTACAACATTAAAACTTTTAACTATAGGGTTAATTGTAACAGCTTTTTTGAATAATTTCGAAATTTTAGCAACTTATAAGATGGTTACAACATTACTTTTAATAATAGTTATCACAAATACAACTAATATTTATTTTAATCGTGAAGAAAGAATAAAGTTATTAGTTGCATAATATTGCATAATTAAAAAAAATGTTATATAATATTTTGAGTTAAAATGAGGAAGGTGGAAAATGGCATATTATTCAGAAGATTTAATTGAAGAAGTTATATCACAAAATGATATAGTTGATGTTATATCTGAATATGTTGCACTAAAAAAAAGTGGCAGAAACTTTATGGGACTATGCCCGTTTCATAGAGAAAAGACACCTTCTTTTAGTGTATCTATGGATAAGCAGATATTTAAGTGTTTTGGATGCTCAGAGGGTGGAAATGTTATATCTTTTATAATGAAAATAGAAAATTTAGATTTTTGGGATAGTGTTGAACTCTTGGCTGAAAGAGCACATATTGAACTTTCGAGATTTGAAGTTAAGAATTTTTCAAAAAAAGATCAAAAAGAAAACGAAAATATAAAAGATACATTGTTTGCCATTAATAGAGAAGTAGGTCTTTTTTATCATAATAATCTAATAAAAATATTAGAATCAAGCAACTATAGTGAAGTAAAAGAATATGTAAAAAAAAGAAAATTCGATATTAAGACTATAAAAAGATTTGGAATTGGCTATGCTAATGGCTGTGAGACGTTGTATGATTACTTAATTAAAAAAGGTTTTAAGAAGGAAGAAATATTAAAATCAGGAATATTAATAGAAAATAAAAATGGAAAAATATATGATAGATTTTATTCAAGACTTATTTTTCCAATTTTTGATATAAGGGATAGGACTATAGCTTTTGGCGGAAGAGTTTTAGATAAATCATTGCCTAAGTATGTAAATTCACCAGAAAACGATATATATATTAAGGGAAAAAATTTATATGCAATGAATTTGGCAAAAAGGCAGAAAAATGATTATATTATAATTGTTGAAGGTTATATGGATGCAATTGCTATGCAAAAAAGTGGTTTTACTAATGCTGTGGCATCTCTTGGAACTGCACTTACAGAAGATCAAGCAAGATTATTAAAAAAATATACTGATAATGTAATAATTGGATATGATCAAGATGGTGCAGGGCAGGAGGCTACTATGCGTGGACTTGAAATACTTTCAAAAAGAAATATTAATGTTAAAGTATTAAGACTTGATAGACCAGATGTAAAAGATCCAGATGAATATATAAATAAATATGGTCCAGAAAGACTAAAAAAATGTATAGAAGCAAGTATACCTTTAGTTGAATTTAAAATTTCTAAACTTGAAAAAAATCTTGATATTGACAATTTAGACTCTAAGATAAATTTTTTAACTGGTGTTGCTGCAATACTTGCTGGTATTGATAATACAATAGAAAGAGATATTTATGTAGATAGAATTGCAAAAAAGTATAATATTGGTTCAGGACCAATATTACAAGAAATAGAAAAAAGAATGAAAAAGTCTTCGAATAATGATATAGTAATTGATGTACAGGCGTTAAATAAAAAAATGCAGATGGTACAAAATATTAGAAAAAGGCAAGAGCAATATATTGTAGCACTGTTGCTTACACATGATAGAGCTATCCAAAATGAGATTTTTTCTAAAATTTCTGTAGATGATATAAATGATGAAAATACGAGAAATCTTTATAGATATATATTAGAACTTACTAAAGAATATGATATCAACAAAATTGATATTTTAAGTAAAATACATGATCAGGAACTAATAAAAGAGTGCACTGACGTTATGTATATTGATATAGTAGGAATTGATAAACAGAAGTTATTAAATGATGTATTAAAGAATAAAGAAAAGGAAAAACTATTTTTAAGACGTGATGAAATTTTAAGTAGGCTAAATCAAAATATAACGATAGATGAAGAAGAAATTTTAAAACTGGAGTTAAATCAAATTATTGTGGAACTTTCAAAGTTAAAATAAAGGAGAAATTTAATTATGAATGATAAACCTGTAAGTGAATTAAAAGAAGTAAAAAGTACAAGTAGTGCTTCAAAAAAATCAGAAAATGTAACTAAGCTTACTGAAAAACAAAAAAATACTGTTAGAGAGTTTGTTAAAAAAGCAATTTCTCAAAAAGAAGTATCATATAAGGAAATGGTAGAATTTTTCGATAAGGAGAATTTTAAGCCTGAACAAATTGCAAAAATATATGATGAACTTTCAAATGCAAATATAAAAATAGTACTTGATGATAATAAAAATGAACAGTCTAAAAAAAGTGAAGAAGATAGTAAAAAAACAGTTATTGAAAATGATGATGATGATGAGATGGACGAAGATAACATTGAGATGCCTGCTTCAGGTACATCTGCTCCTATCGCTGAACTTGAGATAGAACCTAATTTAGAAGATATAGACGATATTGAAAAAGATTTATTACTTCAAGACATGAAGGATATGAGCTTTGTTGATAACTTAAATGTTGACGATCCAGTTAAAATGTTTTTAAAAGAAATAGGAAAAATTCCTCTTCTTACGTATGAACAAGAAAATGAATTAGCTGAAAGAATGGTAAATGGTGATAAAGAAGCTAAAAAACAATTGATTGAATCTAACTTAAGACTTGTTGTAAGTATAGCAAAAAAATATATTGGTCGTGGAATGCACTTTTTAGATTTAATTCAGGAAGGAAATTTAGGACTTATAAAAGCAGTTGATAAATTTGACCAATCTAAGGGATATAAATTTAGTACTTATGCAACTTGGTGGATAAGACAGGCAATAACAAGAGCAATAGCTGATCAAGCAAGGACTATTAGAATTCCTGTTCATATGGTGGAAACTATTAATAAATTGATAAGAACATCAAGACATCTACTTCAGACTCTTGGAAGAGAACCTACTCCAGAAGAGATTGCTGAAGAATTAGAGATGCCTGTTGAAAGAGTAAGGGAAGTATTAAAAGTAGCACAAGAGCCAATTTCTCTTGAAACTCCAGTAGGTGAAGAAGATGAAAGTAATCTTGGAAACTTTATACCAGACGATGAGGCCCCATCTCCATCAGAACAAGCTGCAGATGTTCTTCTAAGGGAACATATAGAAGATGTAATGCAGACTTTAACTCCTAGAGAGGCTAAAGTATTAAAGCTTAGATTTGGCTTACAAGATGGTAGAATGAGAACATTAGAAGAAGTTGGTAAAGAGTTTGATGTAACACGTGAGAGAATTAGACAAATTGAAGCTAAAGCGTTAAGAAAATTAAGACATCCAAGTAGAAGTAAAAGATTGAAAGATTTCATGAATTCTGAAACATAATGTGCAATGCTTGCATCTATTACTTGTTTATTATAAAATGTATATTGAATACATCTCAAATGTTAGATTAAATCTAATGAATGAGGTGTATTTTTTGTGTATTTAAGTATTTTAATTATAAAGATTAAGAAAGTATAATGAAAACTTAAGAATGCCTGAAGTTTAAATATAGTATTGATATGTTTTGTAAAATGATATTATATAATGAATAAAATTTTGACAAATTTTATATATTTTGATAAAATGTCTTTTAAATTAGGATGTAACTATTAAATTTTTTTATTTTATAATAAAATGTTAGTCGAAGCATGTCATAAAATGTCGCAAATATTTACTTAAAAGAATTAGTAATATATAATTTAAGTGTTACTTTATAAAGTTAAACGTAGATTTCTTGATAATTATTGTTACTATACTGTTTTAATTTTGTAGTATTATTTTGTAAGTAAATGGAGTGATTAATATGAAGTGTCAAAGTTGTGGAAAAAGAAAAGCAACGGTAAAATATTTTGATGAAATAAATGGTAAAAAAAATGAACTATTGTTATGTGTAAATTGTGCAAAAAAATTAGGAATATCTGGTTTTAATGAGCTCTTTGTTCCTATGTTTACAAGTATACCTGAATATGCAAATTTATTTTCAAAACAATGTAAAAATTGTGGATATAGATTAGAAGATTATTCAAGAACTGGTTTGCTTGGTTGTCCTGAATGTTATACTACTTTTGAGTCTACATTAGATGAACTATTTTATAAAATTCATGGTCAAAATAGGCATGTAAAAATAACTAAAAGAAAAAAAGATACAGAAGAAATTTTAAATGAAAAAATAGGCGAATTAAAAGAGCGCTTACATGATCTTGTACTTGAAGAACGATATGAAGAAGCTGCAATTTTACGAGATGAAATAAAAAAATTAAAGGAGGGTAATTAGCATGGAAAATGATAAAAATATAAAGGATTTCGATGTCGTGTTATCTTCAAGAGTAAGAATTAGTAGGAATATAGCGTCTACTAAATTTCCGAATATTTTGACAAAACAAGAAAAACTAAATATTACAAATAAAATAAAAGAAAGCATTAAAAATAATGATTTTAGATTGATATATATGTCAAATTTAACGAAAAATGAAATATTTTCCTTTGTTGAGAAAAACTTAATTTCAAAAGAATTTGCAAATAAAGAAGATGGAGCTTTAATTGTTAATAGTGATTTTTCACAAGTTACAATGATAAATGAAGAAGATCACTTAAAGATACAAGCATTTAAAAAAGGATTCAATTTAGATGAAACATATGAAGATGTTAGTAAATTTGCAGATAGGGTAAATAACAGTCTTGAATTTTCTATAAGTGATAAATATGGATATTTAACAGCTTGTCCAACTAATGTTGGTACTGCTTTAAAAGCTTCTGTAATGTTACATTTGCCTGGACTTGAAAAACTTGGATTACTTTCAAATATATTAGAACAGGCCTCAAGTATAGGATTGTGTGTGCATGGAATTTATGGAGAAGAATTTAAAAGTATAGGAAATATGTACATAATATCAAACCAAAAGACATTAGGAATATCAGAAAAAGAAATTATTAATAGTTTGAAAGCTGTAATTTCAGTTATAATTGAACAGGAAAGAAAAGCAAGAGAAATTCTTTTAAAAGATGGTGCATGCTTTGAAGATGAAATTTGGAGATCTTATGGAATTATAAAATACTCTAGGGTTATAAGTTTTGAAGAAGCAATAAAATTACTTTCTAATATAAGGCTTGGAATTAGCTTAAAAATTATAGATGATATTTCACTTATTAAAATAGCTAAGATTAGAACTAATGTAGAACCGTATGTGCTAGCTAACATGTATGGATCTGAATTTAGTCAGGAAAAAGAAGATGAGATAAGAAGTGAATATTTACGAAGGGAGATAGAAAATGATGTATGAGTTTACTGGTAGAGCAAGTAAAGTATTAGATATTGCAAGAAGATTTTCAGTAGAAAATAATTATTCATTTATAGGTACAGAACATATTTTGTATGGATTAATAAATGAAGGAGAAGGACTAGCGTATAAGATTTTGTCAAGTCAAGGGTTAACAGATGAATATGTAAAAAATGAAATCATAAAAATTGATGGTATAATGAATACTCTTGAAGAGGATGTAGATTTTACGCCAAGAGCAAAAAGAATAATTGAAAATTCGACTAAAGAATCAAAAAGATTAGGGCAAAATTACGTTGGAACTGAACATTTATTATTATCATTAATGAGAGAAATTGATAGTGTTGCTGTTAGAATTTTAATTGATGCTGATATTGATCCACAAAAAGTATTTACTGACTTATTAAGATTATTAAGTGATGACGCACCTATGAGTGGTTATTTAACAAATGCAGGAATTAACACAGCAAATACTCCAACATTAAATCAGTATTCTAAGGACTTGACTATGAGCGCAGCTGAGGGAAAATTAGATCCTGTAATTGGAAGAAATAGTGAAATTCAAAGAATAATTGAAATATTAAGTAGAAGAACAAAAAATAATCCAATACTAATTGGTGAGCCTGGAGTTGGAAAAACTGCAGTTGTAGAAGGGCTAGCAGAACTTATAATAAAAAAAGAAGTTCCAGATATGCTAAAGGAAAGAAGAATAGTTTTACTTGATTTATCATCAATGGTAGCAGGTGCAAAATATAGAGGAGACTTTGAGGAAAGATTAAAAAAATCATTATCAGAAGTAAAAAAAGAAGGAAACATCATTTTGTTCATCGATGAAATTCACACTATAATTGGTGCTGGAACTGCTGAAGGAACTCCAATGGATGCTGCAAATATACTAAAGCCTTTACTTTCAAGAAGTGAAATACAAGTAATAGGTGCTACAACAATAAGCGAATATAGAAAATATGTAAAAAAAGATGCTGCTTTTGATAGAAGATTTCAACCTGTTACAATAGATGAACCAACGGAAGATGATGCAATCTCAATTTTATATGGACTTAGAAAAAAATATGAAGCGCATCATATGGTAAACATTACTGATGAAGCAATAAAGTCTGCTGTTGAACTATCCAAAAGGTATATAAATGATAGAAAACTTCCTGATAAAGCAATTGATATAATTGATGAAGCATGTGCAAAGGTCAGATTAAGAACAAATTTAATACCGGATGAAATTGAAAATTTAAATGAACAAATTTCAAGTATAAGTAAAGAAAAAGAAGAAGCTATAATTTCACAGTCTTTTGAAAATGCAGCTAAACTTAGAGATCAAGAAAAAAAGTTAAAAGCAAAATTAGAAAAAGAAATGAAAAAATGGAAAAAGGGTATTGATAAGCCTAAAGTGAAGATAACCGAAGATGATGTATGTGAGGTTGTATCTGGATGGACAAAGATTCCTGTTTCAAAACTTTCAGAAACAGAAATTGAAAAATTAAAAAATCTTGATAAATCATTAAAGGAAAGAGTTATTGGTCAAGATCAGGCTGTTGATACAATATCAAAAGCAATAAAAAGAGCAAGGGTAGGATTGAGTAATGAAAAAAGACCAATAGGTTCATTTATATTTGTTGGACCAACTGGAGTTGGAAAAACTGAACTAGCAAAATCGCTAGCTAGGAGTTTGTTTGGTGATGAAAATTCATTAATTAGATTTGATATGTCTGAATACATGGAAAGCCATAGCGTTTCTAAATTAATTGGAGCACCTCCTGGCTATGTAGGATTTGATGAAGGAGGTCAATTAACTGAGCAAGTTCGCAGAAAACCTTATAGTATTGTCTTATTTGATGAAATTGAAAAAGCTCATTATGATGTATTTAATATGTTACTTCAAATTTTAGAAGATGGTAGACTTACTGATTCAAATGGGCAAGTTATAGATTTTAAAAATACTGTTATAATAATGACATCAAATGCAGGTGCAAAAGATTCTAGTATAAATCATTTAATTGGATTTGGCAATAAAGAGGCTACGGATTATGAAAAAAGTAAAAAGACGATAATTGATGAGCTAAAGAAAATATTTAGACCTGAATTTTTAAACAGAGTTGATGAAATAATAGTATTTAATAAATTAAAAAGGGAAGATATAGAAAATATAGCTAAAATTATGCTAGATGAGGTAAAGAAAAGATTAGAAAAAAATAAAATAAATGTAGTATTTGATAAAAGTATAATAGAGTATATTTGTAAAGTGGGGTATGATGAAAACTATGGCGCTAGACCACTTAGACGTTGTATACAGACAAAGATTGAAGACAGATTTGCAGATGAAATATTAAATGGTAATTTAAAAAATGGAGATAATATTAAAGTTATAGAAAAAAATGAAAATGTAATGTTTGGAAAAATGTAAATAAATTTTATTTAAGTATTGAAGTAGATTTATTTATATGTTAATATTGTAACATGTGGGGGTGATATAATGGATTTTATGGAAAAAGTTACAAAAATTTCTAAAATTGTTGGAAAAACTGCGACTGACACTTATAATACTGTTGCGGATAAATCAGGAAAAATGATAGAGGAAGCAAAACTTAGGATAAGTACGTCTGAAAAAGAAACTGAAATTCAAAAAATTTATGAACAATTAGGTAAAAAAATATATGAACTTTACAAATCAAATAATGAAATTGAAAAAAGTTTTGTAAAGGACTGTAAAAAAATAGATAAAATTTATGATGAAATAGAAGAAATGGCAATAAAAATTTTATATAATAAGGGACTTAGAATGTGCTTAGAGTGTGGAAATACTATAGCACTAGATAGTACTTTTTGTGAAAACTGCGGAGCAAAACAAAAATCTTTAAAAATAAAAAGTGAAAAAAAAGTAGAAGAAAAGGATGATCCAAAGGAAAAAGTTTGCTCACAATGCGGTTTAGTGTGCAATTATAATGCTAAATTTTGTTCAAAATGCGGAAATGAATTTAAAAAATAATAGTTATTATGTGATTGGTAGTTTTTACAGCTATCAATCGTTTTTTATATTTAATATTAATCTTATAAAACTTAGCGTAGTATTAAAAAAACAATTTACAAAGGATTTTTACTTTAAAATATTTTTTATGAAATACAATTGTTATTTAAAATATATCAATTAAATAAGAGAATACTTTTATAAAATTTAAATAAAATCATTTTTTGGGTTGATTTTTTATGAAAAAATAAGCAATTAGGATAGTTAATTATAACAAATAATAGTAAGAAAATAAAATTTAATTTAATATTTAAACAACAAATTTGAAAAAATAATAAGAAAAATGATATAAACTGTTGACAAAGTTAAATAAAAATGGTAAGATAATAAGCGTCACAGGGAAATGTTTTTATTAACTTAGTATTTTATTTGAACAGATAAAAAAATGTTTAAACAAAATTAAAAAAATAGTTGACAAAGATGTTAAAGTGTGTTAAACTTAATTCAGTCACATAGAGTGACGAAGCACATTGAAAAATAAACAATACAAGAACAAACCAAAAACAAGGTTGTACGAGAGTGCAACCGTCAATAAAAAGAGTAAATTCGCGAGAAAAAGCGTGAAATGAGAAAAGGAATAAAACGAGAGTTTGATCCTGGCTCAGGATGAACGCTGGCGGCGCATTTAAGACATGCAAGTCGAACGAAGATTTACGATTACGAATTGAATGAGTAATCAAGAGACAAGTAAATGTAAATCTTAGTGGCGGACGGGTGAGTAATACATAGATAATCTACCTTTTAGAGAGAAATAACTACGAGAAATTGTAGCTAATGTCGCATAAGACCACGAGATGGCATCATCAAGAGGTCAAAGGAGAAATCCGCTAGAAGATGAGTCTATGGCTGATTAGTTAGTTGGCAGAGTAAGAGCCTACCAAGACGATGATCAGTAGCCGAGCTGAGAGGCTGGCCGGCCACATTGGGACTGAGACACGGCCCAGACTCCTACGGGAGGCAGCAGTTGGGAATATTGGACAATGGAGGAAACTCTGATCCAGTGACGCCGCGTGAAGGAAGAAGGTCTTCGGATTGTAAACTTATTTTATCAGGGAAGAGAAAGGACAGTACCTGAGGAAGAAGCACCGGCTAACTACGTGCCAGCAGCCGCGGTAATACGTAGGGTGCAAGCGTTATCCGGATTTACTGGGTGTAAAGGGCGAGTAGACGGTAATGCAAGTCAGATGTGAAATGCTAGGGCTTAACCTTAGAACTGCATCTGAAACTGCAATACTAGAGTGCAGAAGAGGTAAGTGGAATTCCTAGTGTAGCGGTGAAATGCGTAGATATTAGGAGGAACACCAGT
>ERZ825137.4154-NODE-4154-length-14782-cov-3.057989_pt1 | contig 14782 bp, 12 predicted proteins | sample MGYA00519873_ERZ825137 | MGnify/ENA primary metagenome ERZ825137 (study PRJEB31778, sample SAMEA3449190) | human gut metagenome | biome: human gut; feature: human-associated habitat; material: faeces | place: United Kingdom | collected 2010/2012 ...
TGGAACATCCCTCATCCATTGTGAAACGTTCTCTCTCCCAGTCTGCGGAAGCACCAAGCTTCTTCAGCTGGTTGATAATCTTTCCGCCGTATTCTTCTTTCCACTCCCATGCATATTCCAAGAATTTCTCACGGCCGATCTCAGCTTTGTCGATGCCCTCTTTTTTCAGTTTCTCGGTAACCTTAACCTCTGTAGCGATGGCTGCATGGTCAGTTCCCGGCTGCCAGAGAGCCTCATAGCCCTGCATTCTTTTGAAACGGATCAGGATATCCTGCATGGTATTATCCAGCGCATGTCCCATATGCAGCTGTCCTGTAATATTTGGGGGTGGAATTACAATAGTAAATGGTTTCCTGCTTCTGTCTACTTCTGCATGAAAATACTTCTTGTCAAGCCATTTCTGATAAATTCTGTCTTCCAGTCCATGTGGATCATAGGTCTTAGCCAATTCTTTGCTCATGGTTTTCTTCCTTTCTCTATTCCCTGCTGTCCCTACATGTGAGAAGGGTGCCGAATAACTTATTGGCACCCCTCCACACACTGAAGAGAGCCTAACCCCCTTCAGACCTAACAGATTCAATTAAATTATACTATACTACGAACTTCTCTTATTCTGTGTAAACAAAGTTAGCTAACTTGTCAGCGTTATCCTTTGTAATTACAACACAGTCAACTAACTGCTTCTCTTCAAGACCTGTAGTTCCGTTTGTCAGGTAATCGTTAGCCTGAGTAACTGCATTTCTTGTGATCTTATCAATCTGCTGAAGAGCTGTTGCAAGTGCTTTACCATCTTTGATGTTATCTCTCATATCGTTAGATCCGTCAACACCGATGATATATACGTCATGGTCAAGGTTTGCTGCTGCAACTGCTGCTGCTGCACCACAAGCCATAGTATCATTACCACAAACGATCGCTGTAATGTCTGGATACTGCTGTAAGATTGTTTCAGCTTTGGACTGGCCTTCTGTCTGATCCCAGTTAGCGGACTGCTGAGCAACCATCTTCATGTCTGTCTGGTCAAGAACTCTGTGGAAAGCGTTAGAACGAACCTGGCAGTTTGTATCGGACTCAAGTCCTAATAATTCTGCGTAGTCACCTTTTCCGCCTGTAGCTTCTACTAATGCTTCTGCTGCTGCCTGAGCACCCTGGTCATTGTTAGCTACGATCTGAGATACGCAAAGACCTTCTTTGTTGATCTCACGGTCAACCATGAATGTAGGGATTCCAGCATCATAAGCTTTCTGAACTGCTTCGATAGAAGCATCTGCTCCGGCGTTATCACAAACGATTGCGGATGCGCCTTCGGAAATAGCTGTATCGAATAATTCGGACTGTTTTGTAGCATCATCATCATGAGATACACATTTAACTTTGTATCCTAACTTCTCGCCTTCTTCTTTACATGCTGTCTGAACAGTACCGAAGTAAGGGTTAGAAGTAGATGGTGTGATACAGTAGATCAGCTTGTTAGCTGCGTTAGTGTTAAGAACTTTTGCAGGAGCTGCTGCTTCTGTTGTAGCCTCTGCTGCTGCCTTATCTGATCCACTATCTTTTGTACTACTATTGCTGCTTCCACATCCAGCCATTGTAGCTACCATTGCTGCTGCAACGAAGCCAGCTAAAACTTTCTTAAACATTCTCATTTTTCATTTCCTCCTCATTTTGAAAAATATATGCTAGATAACACAGAAGCTGTTAGCCCTTCTGCGCAAATCTCAAGGATGTTTTGCGATAATACAAGTGTACTCCAATTTCTTTGTGAAATCAATACTATTTTATTAAAAAGTCTTGTATTTTTTTGTTTACTTTGCTATGAATTTAACATAGTATTGGGAATTCCCCTATACTATTTTGTTAATACGAGTCCAACACTCTCTTTCCAGCCTGTATATTTTGTGCATCTTGTCTCCGCATCCATCTCAGGGGTAAATCTGGTGCGGTTAAGACTTTCAAATAATGCAGTCTGTTCGTAAATTCCCATAGCGATTCCAGCGGCATATGCCGGGCCCATAGCAGATAATTCCTCTGCATCTGGTACCTGTACCGGAATATCTAAAATATCACTCTGGAACTGCATAAGATAACCATTCTTAGTTGGGCCGCCATCTACGCGAAGCTCATCAACCTTGATGCCAGAATCTTCTGCCATTGCATTAACTACATCGCTGATCTGATAAACGATACAGTCAAGTGCAGCTCTTACCAGCTCTGCCTTACCTGTTGTGCGGGTGATTCCGCTGACAACAGCTTTCGCTTTACTGTCCCAGTAAGGGGCGCCGAGACCTGTAAATGCTGGTACAAGATAGGTAGTATCTCCCGGATTGGCACTCTTAGCCAGTTCTTCTGTTTCCTTTGCGGAGGCAATCAGTCCGAGGTCTTTTTGCAGCCATGTGATAACTGCTCCGGTGTAATTAATATTTCCTTCAAGAACATAATTCACTTTACCGGAAAGAGACCATGCAAGGGAAGTAACAACTCCCTTATCACTGAAAATAGGCTTCTCACCAACGTTCATCATAATAGAAGAACCTGTTCCATAAGTTGCTTTAATCATTCCTGGATTCACACATCCCTGTCCATATAAGGCTCCGTGGGAATCTCCCATCACACCATGAATCGGAATGGCTTCCTCAAGATATCCATCAAAATCTGTATAGCCATATAAGGCATTGGAATCACAGATTTCTGCTAACATTTCTTTTTTAATTCCAAATAAGGAAATTAATTCTTCATCCCAGTCAAGGGCAGACACATTAAACATCTGTGTCCGGGAGGCGTTTGAATAGTCTGTTTTAAACGCATGGTCTTTTGTAAGCTGGTATACGAGGTAACTGTCCATCGTTCCTACTGCAAGTTCTCCCTTATCTGCTGCCTCTTTTGCTTCTGGTACGTTCTGAAGTACCCATGCGATCTTTGCTGCAGAATAATATGGAGACAGTGGAATTCCGGAATGTTCCTGTACCATCTGTGCGTAACCGTCCTCTGCAATCTTGTTACAGATTGCTTCACCACGGGCACACTGCCATACAATTGCGTTGTAAACCGGTCTGCCAGTATTTTTGTTCCAGCATACTGCGGTCTCACGCTGATTACTGATACCCAGGGTAAGAATCTCTTCTTTATCAATGCCCGCCTTCTCCACAACATTCTTTACGACCTGGATAACATTTTTCATAATCTGATCCGGGTTATGTTCTACCCAGCCCTTTTCGTTGATAATCTGATCATGTGCAAGGTCGGTTCGGGCAATAATCTTACCTGAACCGTCAAAAATGATACCTTTTGTTCCCTGCGTACTCTGATCAATACCCAATACGTATTTCTTCATAATTATGCTAAAGCCTCTTTTGCTTTTGCTGCAATGCCTTCGCCGTTCATTCCGTAGTAATCAAATACTGCTTTGGAATTACCAGTGATTACTGGTGCATCTGGCAGTGCTACGTTAACTACTTTCTTAGGGCAGTTTGCGCCAACAACCTGTGCTACCATGGAGCCAAGTCCGCCAAATGGAGCATGTTCTTCTGCTGTTACAACTGCTTTGGCGTTTGTAGCTGCCTTGATGATTGCTTCTGTATCTAAAGGTTTTACGCAGTACATATCAAGAACTGTTGCGCTGATTCCCTCTTTCTCAAGGATTTCCGCTGCTTCTACGCAAGGTCTTACCATCTCGCCGCAGCCAATTAATACAACGTCTGTACCTTCTTTAATCACAGTAGCTTTGTCCATCTCAAATGGGCAGTTGTCTTCAGAGTAAATATCTTCTACCGGGTTACGTCCTGTACGGATGTAAGCTGGTTTTTCATCTTTTAATAACGCTTCGATGAGGTGTTTTGTCTGAAATCTGTCACTTGGCAGATACACTCTCATGTTAGGAATTGCGCTCATTGCTGCAATGTCCTGTGCGGAATGATGGCTCATTCCAAGTTCACCGTAACTGATACCACCGCTGATACCAACTAACTTAACGTTTGTGTTAGAGTAAGCAACGTCAACTTTTGCCTGCTCGTAACTTCTTGTAGAAATGAAACTTGCCGGAGAGAAGCAGAAAGGCTTCTTGCCGCATTTTGCCATACCAGCAGAAATACTTACTAAGTTCTGCTCTGCAATACCAATTTCTACACTATTTTCAGGATAAGCATTGAAAAATGGTGTCATGGATGCTGAACCACGAGAGTCACTACATAAAGCAACAATGCTCTTATCCTCTTTTACCTGTTCCATTAATGTCTCACAGATTACCTGACGGTTTGCAATCTTATTCATTTGCTGCGTCCCTCCTCTTTAAAAGTTCAGCGGAAATTGTCTCGTACATTTCCTGTGTAGGTACTTTGTGGTGCCAGTCAGCTTTGTTTTCCATGATCTCGCCACCGCCGTAACCTTTAATTGTATCTGCGATAATTACCGTTGGTTTTCCTTTGCAGGTCTTTGCTTCTTCAAATGCTTCATTTAAAGATTCGATGTTGTTACCCTGTGCATGAATGGAATTCCATCCAAATGCGCGGAAACGTGCATCTAAGTCATCATCAGCCATAACATCTTCTGTGTTACCGGAAATCTGAAGACGGTTTCTGTCAACTACTGCACAAAGGTTGTCTAATTTGTAATGTCCGGCTGCCATAGCACCTTCCCATACAGAACCTTCTGCCAGCTCGCCGTCACCCATAACTGTATAAACACGGCCTGTCTTTCCATCCATCTTATTTGCAAGTGCCATACCAACACAAACTGGAAGTCCATGTCCAAGAGAACCGGAGTTCATCTCGATTCCTGGAAGTTTGTTATTTGGATGTCCGATGTATGGAGAACCAAATTTGGAGAAGTTCTTAATTACATCTTCGATATCTAGGAAGCCTTTTGCTGCAAGAACAGCATAGTATGCTTCTACGGAATGTCCTTTACTCATAACGAATAAATCCCTGTCAGGATCGTCAAGATTATCAGGACTAATATTCATCTGTTTAAAGTACAGAGTAATGAGGATATCCATTACACTGAAGTCTCCACCGATATGACCGGCTCTTCCTTCCATGATCATATCAAGGACATTTTGTCTGCATTCAAAGGATAATGCTTCTAAATTCACTTTTATGCCTCCTATATAAATGTAAATGAATGCGATAACCATTCAAAGTTCATCTTTTATGCTCTTTTGCAAATAAGTTTACTTCGCTATATATTTTTCATGTAAGCATCATTCAAAAATTATCCAAATCTGAATAGTTATCAAATTACAATTGTTAACTTAAACTACTAATTATTTTTCTACCTTTTCACCGCGGATGATAGCTTTTACTTTTTCCTCGATTGGGTCATATAAGTCTGGTGTAACACCGATGTACTTACATGCTTCGTATAATACAGGTACAACATCCTGATGAACACCTACGCAGTGGTGGATGTAAGGTCCCTGAACGAGCTTATCTTCTAAGCGGTCAAGGTTCTCAACTTCAACCCACATATAGGTACCTTTTGTATAAGGACCATCTACTGTCTTAGCGTTTCCAAGAAGTAAGGAGTATTCTCCGTTATCTCCGTCAAAACGTACTAAGGAAATGTGTTCTCCGTCTTTTGCCTGTGCCATTAAGGAACCAGAACAATCGAATGCAACTGGTGTGTCAATCGTTGGTTTTTCTTTGGCGATGGAGATTGGCCATGGACCACAGTGCTGTAAAAGCTCTGCGTTGTCATTATATGGATGACGAACTGTCCAGTCAGCGAAGAAAGATCTTGTCTCTCCCATTGCTGCAGCCTCTACTAATACAGAAGTGATTGTTCCGTGGATATCTGTCTCACATGCGATTGGGAATCCCTCATCATTGCAGAGTGCATTTGCTGCACATGGCATGATTCCGATTTCATCCTGAAGTGCGTTCCAGCACTGAATCGCTCCACAGTTACATCCGTATTTCTTTCCTAATCTTGTCATAGCAATCTTTAATGCTGCTACGTTATCAAGCTGTTCTGGTGTAACTTTGATGCACATTTTCTCACGGCAGTAATCTGTTACTTCTTTAATCTCTTCTGGAGAATTCTCTTTTACATCTTTCATTGCCTGCGTTAATTCTGGCATTGGGATTGGGGAAAGCTGAATTCCAAACTTCTCAAGTAATTCGCCTTCGTTGCACATTGTTGACCAGAAATCAAATGGTCTTGTGGAAATCTGAAGAACTCTTGTGTTACGGAACGCTTTTACTACGTTACAAACTCTTAAGAAACGGTCAATTCCTTCTGCAAAGCACTCATCTTCAAGGTTGCAGTTCTTTAAATATGTAAATGGAATTCCGAATCTTCTTAAAACTTTACCTGTTGCAAATAATCCACACTGGCTGTCACGAAGACGCATACCGTTCTCATCTGGACATTCGTCTCTTGGTCCCCATAATAAAACAGGAACATTTAACTTCTTAGCCAGGCGGCATACTTCGTATTCTGTACCGAAGTTACAGTGAGGAACGAATAAACCATCTACTTTTGCATCTCTAAACTTTTCGTAGATTTTTTCCATTCCAGCGTCATCATAGAGAAGACCTTCATCATTTACATCGTCAATATCTACGAAATCTACATTTAACTCTTTTAATCTCTTTGCTGTTAATCCTCGATATACTACAGCTGCTGGTGCTGAAAAAATTGCTCTTCTTGTTGGTGCAAAACCAAGTACTACCTTATCCATCCTCTAATTTCCTCCTTCTTTTGAGGCGGAGTTTAAATCAATTACGCTGTCGCGCTCTACAAACTCCGTACATACCTGTGTCTTTGTATTTATTTTACCGCCGTCCTTCATGACTTCTATCAATCGTCTGACTGCAATCTGGCCCATCTCGTATTTAAATACTTTGATCGTCGTCAGTCGCGGTGAAGAAATCTCGCAGAACGGAAGATCATCAAATGAAGCGACCGAAATATCTTCCGGTACTCTGTATCCTGCTTCCTGAAAAGCCTTGATACATCCAAGAGCTATCATGTCATCATCTGCAAAAAATGCGGTCGGCATCTTCGCTCCCTTTGCCAGATATTCCTTCATATCTTTGTAAGCCCCATCCATCGTGGTACTCACTGTGAAAATATACTGGCTGTTTAACTCAATGTTATTCTTGGAAAGTGCTCTGCTGTATCCCGCACACCGGGAAGTAAATGCCTTGATTCGAAATCTTCCTCTGAGATATCCTATTTCTCTGTGTCCCTTATTAATAAGGTACTGAACCGCCGTCACCGCAGAATCTGCATTATTAATAAGTACGGCATTCACAGAGTAATTCGAACTCCAGCAATCCAACAGCACCATCGGACAATTTCCACTCATATATAGAGGAAAGTCCTCATCCATCATCTCTGTTCCAAGCAAAAGTATCGCAGAAGAGGTATCATTCAGAATCAGCTTTACCTGTTCCTCATAATCTGGATCGTTACGGTCTACATTACATATAACCATCTCATATCCAGAAGCCCGGCACTCATTCTCTACACCCTTCAATAAAATAGGAAAGAACGGGGAATCATCAATAATCAACCCATTTCTCTTGTAGATAACCAGTTTTATTTTTGTAATTTTATTCTCTGAGATATATCCAATCTCCTTCGCCACCTGAAAGATTCTTTCTGCGGTCTTCTGATTCACACCTTTTTTATGATTCAGCGCATTCGAAATGGTCGCTGGAGAAAAGCCTGTGATCTCACTAATCTGTTTTATACTGGCTTTCATGTCTCACTCCTCCTTGCTGTGTTCATTATAAAATTTTTATATAACTTTTTCAATAACTTTTTGTTAAAAAGAAGTAGAAAAAATCAAATATGTGAAATATAACTATATGTAGGATGCATATTTTATGCAACTTTACAATGATTTTTGCATCTTTTTTCCAATTTCATTCCATTTAAACATTTTTGTGTCTAAATTTTTATATAAATATTTTATGCAAACTTTTATATGTTATTTTTCTGAAAATTTTAGAGTTTTGTTTAGCTGGCTAAACAGACAAATAAATTCAATAAAGCTAAATCAAGCATAAGACTTCTACCCTCTTCCTCAAATCAGTTCTGAAATCAGAGAAGAACACAGAAAACTGCAACATAAGACTTCCATCCTCTTCCTCAAATTCCCAGCACAAATGGCAATTTGCACCTTCCCAGCCAAAGTCAGCCTCCAAAGAGAGGATAGCCCCTATATTTGTGGCCTCGGAGCAAGGTTTGAATGTAAGCGCGTGAAGCGAACATTCAAACCGCCGCGACTAAAGTCACAAATATAGGGGTTATCCTCTCTTCGGAGGCGTCTCTTTTCCTTTGACAAATTCCATTCATCAATCATTGCGATTTTTGTCAAAATTCAGTATAATATTTATCAGTACTACTTAGTTTAAGGGAGGTTCGTATGAACGATAAATTTTCACTTTTAAAAAGAATGCGCCGTCTTTCCGGTATCTTAGTTCACCCAACTTCTTTACCAGGAAAGTTTGGTATTGGAGACTTAGGCCCAGAAGCATACCGTTTCGTAGATTTCTTACAGGAATCCGGCCAGCATTTATGGCAGACTCTTCCGCTTGGACCTACTGGCGGACATAACAGTCCTTATCAGTGCTTTTCCTCTTTTGCAGGACAGCCATTGTTAATCAGCCCTGAACTTCTGAAAGATGAAGGACTTCTCACAGACGCTGATTTAAGTAATGTTCCTCACTTTTCAGACGAGGAAGTAGATTTCGCTGCTGTAGGAGAATATAAAAAAGAACTCTTTAAGAAAGCATTTGCCCGCTTTAAAGAACTTCCAGAGGATAATCCGTTAAAATCTGAGCTTGCACTGTTTTGTAAGAGCGCACACTGGCTTGATGATTATGCAATGTTTATGGCAATCAAGAAGTCCAAAGGCGGCGCTCACTGGTTAGAGTGGGAGAAGAAATACCGCAAACCTACAAAGTCTCAGAAAGCTGTTATTGAGCGTGAGTTTGAAGATGAGATTCTTTATGAGAAGTTTCTTCAGTGGACATTTTGCCGTCAGTGGAGCCAGTTAAAGGCCTACGCTAACGAGCGAGATATTCTTTTAATCGGAGATATTCCTATCTTTGTTTCCGGCGATAGTGCTGATGTATGGGCTGAGCCAAGACTGTTCCAGTTAGATTCCGATGGATTCCCTACTGTTGTAGCCGGGGTACCACCAGACTATTTCAGCGCAACAGGTCAGTTATGGGGCAATCCTCTTTATGACTGGAAATACCACAAAAAGACTAATTACGAATGGTGGATGGAACGTTTCAAAACACAGTTCTTATTAAGCGACATCGTCCGCATTGATCATTTCCGTGGTTTAGAAAGTTACTGGGAGATTCCTGCCGACTCTGAAACTGCTTTAAATGGTAAATGGGTTGACGGACCAAAGGATGAATTCTTTGAAGTATTAATTAAGACTTTTGGAGAAGAACCTCCAATTATCGCAGAAGATCTTGGTATCATTACCGATGATGTACGCGCATTACGCGACAAGTTTGGATTACCAGGCATGAAGATTCTTCAGTTTGCATTTGAGGACGAAGACAGCAATTATCTTCCTTATAATCAGCCATATAACTGCGTATGCTATACAGGAACTCACGACAACGACACAACTACAGGCTGGTATGCAACCGCATCTGAGAAAGCCCGCGATAAAGTACGCCGCTACATGAATACAGACGCTTCGCAGGTTAGCTGGGACTTCATCCGCACCTGTTTCGGTTCTCCTGCACGTTTTGCGATCATTCCTGTTCAGGATTTATTCTGCCAGGGAAGTGACTGTCGCATGAACACACCAGGAAAAGCAGACGGCAACTGGGCTTACCGCATGAAGAAGGAACTTCTTACAAGCGATGTTGCAAAACGCCTTTATGATGTGACAAAACTTTACGGACGCTAGAGTGTGTTTGAAAGGGGGAAATTATGACTTTTCGTTCTATCTGCATTGCAGTTTATGTATTTTTCTATTTAATATTTACGACCCCAATGCGGGCTCGTTTAAAAAAACTGGAGAAGACGGATCCACAGGAAGCTTCTCGCATTGCACAGGAGCAAGTTCAGAAAGTATTTAAGCATCTTTTGAAAATATCCGGTGTTACCATAGAGGTAAATGGACTGGAAAATATCCCGGATGAAGCTTCACTCTTTGTCGGAAACCACAGCAGTTACTTTGACATCATCGTTACAGGTGCTACTATTCCCGGCGGTGTAGGCTTCGTTGCAAAAGACAGTCTCGGAAAGATTCCCGGACTTTCTTCCTGGATGAAGTGCATCCACTGTCTGTTCTTAGACCGCAGCGATGTGCGTAAAGGATTACAGACAATTCTTGAAGGTGTAGACTATTTAAAAGAAGGGTACTCCATGTGCATCTATCCAGAAGGCACAAGAAGTACAACCGGCGAACTTGGAGAATTCAAGGGCGGCAGTCTGAAAATGGCACAAAGAGCCAAAGCACCTGTTGTTCCTGTTGCCATCACCGGCACACGCGACATCTTTGAAAATAATCCGGGACTTCGTGTTTATCCTTCGCATGTAACAATTTCTTTTGGCAAGCCATTCAAGTTTTCTGACCTTCCGGCGGCTGAGAAGAAATTTGCTGGCGAGCATGTTAAGAAAGCTATTGAGGATATGCTGGCAACTCAACAGTAACAAATCACATCCATATTATTATATTAATCTGGATGCAATACTTAAAAAACGATCAAAGATTATGCTTACCCAGTAGTAACCAGCTTTAAAAAGCTAATTTATACGAAAAAGTAGCATAAAACCGTAATTTTTTCTTTTCAATTAACGTAAATAATGTTAGAATGAAATTTGTGTTATCAAAAAAAGAAAGAATAGGAGGAATATTATGAACCCATGGATTGTTTTTGCAATTATCCTTTTAGTTGCACTCGCCATTCTCGGATTCCTTTATTACAAAGGTTCCAAGCTTCAGAAAGAACAACAAGAACAAAAAGAACAGTTATTTAGCGCCGCTACTCCGGTTACTATGCTGGTAATAGATAAAAAGAGACTCCCTTTAAAAGATTCCGGTCTTCCACAGATTGTAATTGACCAGACTCCAAAGAGAGCCCGCCGCGCAAAAGTACCTGTAGTAAAGGCTAAGATCGGACCTAAGGTTACAAGCCTTATCGCTGATGAAAATGTATACGATTTAATTCCAGTAAAAGCTGAGATTAAAGCAATGATCAGCGGTATCTACATCACAAGTATCAATAACTTCCGTAAAGCTCCGGTTCCAAAACCAGAGAAAAAGGGAATGATGGCTAAGCTTCGTAAGAAGGCAGATGATATGACTACTAAATAAGTGGTTTGTTTTTGTGAACAGACAGACGAACCTAAAAAGAAGCCCTTATTATAAGGGCTTCTTTTTTAGTTTCTGTTTGTTGGGGCAAAAATCAAATTGCTAATGGAGCAGGCAAAATAAGCTTGGCGGTTCTTCAAAAGTCAAGTTACGAATAAAGTAGATGAAATCATTTTGAACCCATCCTTATTTTTCTGAATATCTCGTACTGTCGCTGTAGCTCTGCTTCTTCATCAAGTAATAATCCTTTTGCTTCTAATATTCTTTCAATAGCCTGAGATGGGTCTAATGTATGATATGGCAAAAATAATTCCCGTAATTCTTTAGGTTTTATGATTTTATAAACTCGTGCTGATGTGAATTCGTAGGTAATTGCAAAATATCTATAGATGTATCCAATCCAGTACATCTCATTATGAGTATATTTTACCGTTCCATAATGTGAAACTCCATATTCCTCATCCACTAACTGTAAAATATCATTTGCCTGAAGATTACTTTCAAGGATTGATTCGTCATCCATTCTTTTGGCTATATTGCTTTTCATAAATCTTCTAATAAAAATCTCAGAACTTGAATCCATTTTATCTATAGAATTTTCAAAGGCTGTTGCCTGAAGTTCACACAAAAGCAAGCCATCCCTATCTATCTTTTTCATACATTATCCACTTCCTTACACCAAAATTTCATCAATGTACCGGCCTTTGCCCCTATATTGCTTTCTGGCTAATTTTACTTTATTAGCTCCTAACTTCGACTCTTCAAGTCGTATATTCTTATAGTATTCTCTTTCATTTTGCGAAATATAACAACATTCTATAAGTTTTGCCTGCGATACTGCTTTTTCGCTTACAAAGATATACTGCATTCCAAGATTTGTTGCTGCAAGGCAGTGTTTACATTGTTCATCTGTAAGTTCTCCTTCAATAAATGAATTAATGATTTGAAACATACGATTATCTGCTATTGGTGCAATTATGTAATCACAAGCTCTCGACTGTTCTATAATTTTTTTAATAACTGGATGATTCTTATACTCATCTAACGCACCTCTATAGTACGCAATTGTCATCATCCACTCTTGATTTACTTCATATCTTTTACATGTAAGATCATCATCATTAAAACAAATATAATATACCGATGAATTCTCAAATCCTGAAACAAACGATATTGCCTGTTCATAACTTTCTCCTGCATAAAAACGCTGACCAAAATCATTATTATGTCTGCCTCTGTGAATATCTATCTTCCCATCAATTTTACTTTTAGCTCCGTGAAAAAGTAATTTCTCATGTTTTTTTAAATCATCTCTCCAAAACATTTCCTTTAATTTATTAATCTTTATATTTTTAGCAAATGTATATAAGTTCAACATAAACTTGTTTATAACACATTACTTAAATAAGTTTTGATACAACACTACTCAATCCATCCTCCTCTCTAGAGCGTGTTTGAAAAATGCTTTCTGCAAGATGTACATCACAATTTGCGGGAGATTTCGCCTGAATGAGGGCGGCGTAGCGGGCTACGGCAACCGAATGAAGGCAAAATATACCGTAAATTGGGGTGTGCAGATTGCTGGAATGATTTTTCAAACACGCTCTAGAGCCTGTTTGAAAAATCAAAAACGCCTTCTGACGGTGTATATCTTCTCCGACAGAAGGCGTTCTTATTAATATTCGATACTTTCCATGTACTTCATGTATTTTACTACCATCAGTGCAATCTTAAAAGTAATCGCATCTTCAAATACTCTAAGATCAAGCCCTGTACTCTTCTGAAGCTTATCCAGACGATATACTAAAGTATTTCGGTGAATGTAGAGCTGTCTGGAAGTCTCTGACACATTCAGGTTATTCTCAAAGAACTTATTAATTGTCTGTAAGGTTTCTTCATCAAATTCATCTGGAGAACGTCCGTCAAAAATCTCTTTGATGAACATCTTACAAAGTGGTAATGGAAGCTGATAAATCAGACGTCCAATACCAAGCCGGCTGTATGCAATCACATTCTTATCTGGATAGAAAATCTTGCCAACATCCATCGCCATCTTCGCTTCTTTATAAGAACGGGAAACATCCTTGATCTCATGGATGATATTTCCGTAAGATACGCGAACCTGTGACATGGCTTCTACATTCAGCATATCTACCAGTGTTTTTGCAACGTGATCCAGCTCCTCATAAGTGTCCGCTTCCTTGATCTCTTTTACAATGATAATATTTTTCTCATCGATTGCTGTGATATAATCCTTCGGTTTTGATGCGTACAGACTCTTGATCGTCTCCATCGCACTGTTGTCTTTCTCGTATTTTGTCTCTACAATAAATACAACTCTTCTCGCCTCTGTGTCGATCCGGAGTTTTTTCGCACGATTGTAGATATCCACCAGAAGAAGGTTATCCAGAAGCAGGTTCTGGATAAAATTATTCTTATCCAGGCGCTCCTTATAGGCAACGATCAGATTCTGAATCTCACATACAGCGATCTTTCCGATCATATATGCATCTTCGCTTCCGCCGCTTGTCACCAGAACATATTCCACATTCTGATCATCGTATATTTTAAAGAAATGATACGCCTGCAATACCTGACTGTCTGCCGGTGATTTCACAAATTCTCTTACATATTCCGGCTCAAACCCCTCTTCGCTGAAGGTTGAAGCCACTTTCTGTCCTTCCAGACTCAGCACACACAGATCGATTCTGGTGATTGCCCGAAGTTCATCAATTGTCTTTTGTAAAACCTGACTTGAAACCAAATGCTCACATCCTCTCATTTTTGCTTATCTGTTATCGTTTTTCTGTTTCCCGAATCTGCCGGTACTGCCAGAAGTCTGCAGATATAGATTCTCGAACAGGTAACTGTTCAGTATCTTTGCAGTCACTCGAATAGTTACATAATATCGTATTTTCCATGAAATTGCAACAAATCAATGCAATAGTTTACTAAAGTAAAAAGTGCCGACTCCCGAAGGAATCGGCACCATATATATTTACTTTTGACTAGTTGGTGATTGTCAGTTCTGTTTCTTTGTCGAATACATGAACTTTTGTCATATCCAGACCGAATTTTACGGTATCACCCGTTCTGGATGTTGTATGAGGATCTACACGGGCTGTCATGTTGAAGCCTTCAACATCGAAGTACAGGAATACTTCTGCACCCAGCAGCTCGTATACGTTGATCTTAGCTTCTACTGTGCTTTCCGGGAAAGCTGTAGCATCGTCTGTTACGTCCTCCGGACGGATACCCATAACAACAGTTTTTCCATCATAGCCACCATCGATCAGAGCTTTTGCTTTGTTTTCCGGCAGTTTCAGGCTGTAGTTACCTACCTGCAGAGTAACGTCTTTTCCGTTAACTTTTACAGTTGCATCCAGGAAGTTCATCTGAGGAGATCCGATGAATCCGGCTACAAACAGGTTTCCTGGAGCGTTGTACAGGTTCTGAGGTGTATCTACCTGCTGAACAACACCGTCTTTC
>ERZ825137.4159-NODE-4159-length-14767-cov-7.520052_pt1 | contig 14767 bp, 8 predicted proteins | sample MGYA00519873_ERZ825137 | MGnify/ENA primary metagenome ERZ825137 (study PRJEB31778, sample SAMEA3449190) | human gut metagenome | biome: human gut; feature: human-associated habitat; material: faeces | place: United Kingdom | collected 2010/2012 ...
CCTCGAAGGAGGGGTGGGGACGCATAACGGCCAGCAGCTGGCGCACCGTCAGACCGTTGACCAGGGCGGCGCTGAGTTGGCTAATGATGTCGCTGGCGTGCTGGCACATCAGCTGCGCGCCGATGAGTCGTCCGGTATCCCGGTCGGCCACCAGCTTCATGAAGCAGCGGCCCGGGTCCTCAATGACCGTGCGGGCATTGCCGAACATGGTGCACTTGCCGGACACGGCGTTGATGCCCTGCTCCTTGGCCTCGGCCTCGGTGAGGCCCACCACGGCGATCTCGGGGCTGCTGTAAATGCAGCTGGGCACCACGTTCAGATCCGTGGCGGAGGCCGCGCCGCACAGGCGGTCCACGCAGGCAATGCCCTGGGCGGCGGCCACATGGGCCAGCTGGATCACGGCGGACACGTCGCCGATGGCGTATACGCCGGGGATGCTGGTCTGGAAATCATCGTCCACCCGGAGGCTGCGGCCCCGGGTCTCAGGCGTCAGGTCCGGGGCAAACAGCCCGTCCCAGCAGGGACGGCGGCCAATGGCGCACAGGACCTTTTCGCCGGAGACGGCCTTTTCCTTGCCCTTCTGGTCAATATGGACGGTCAGGCCCTGGGGAGCCTGCTCCACGCTTTGGACCATGGCGGAGGTCAGCACCTCCACCCCCTGCTTTTTCAGGATCTGGCCCAGATTCTGGCCCAGCTCCCGGTCCATGGTGGGCAGCAGCCGGTCCATGCCCTCGATGAGGGTGACCCGGCAGCCCAGGTTGGCATAAAACGTGGCAAACTCCACGCCGATGACGCCCCCGCCCATGATGACCAGGGACTCATACAGGGTGTCGCTGCCCTCCAGCAGCTGGTCGGAGGTCATGACCCCCGGCAGGTCCAGCCCCGGAATCGGCGGGCGCACCGGCACGGAGCCGGTGGCGATCAGGAGGCGGTCGGCGGTGTAGGCAGTCTCCCCTGCCGGGCCGGTGACGGTGACCCGGCCCGGAACATCGATGCGGGCGGTCCCCTCCAGCAGGTCCACCCTGGCCCCCTTCAGCAGGGCGTGGATACCCCCCCGGAGCTTTTCGGAGACGCCGCGCTTATAGGCGAACATCTCCGCCAGGTCAAAGGTGATGTCTCCGGCGTGGACCCCGGCAGGAGCTCCGTCCACGGCGTCCCGGTACACCTGGGAGGCATGGAGCAGGGTCTTGGTGGGGATGCAGCCCCGGTTCAGGCAGGTGCCGCCCACCTCCCGGCGCTCCACCACGGCGGTGTGCAGGCCGCGCTTGGCCGCCTGCAGGGCGGCGGTGTAGCCCCCGGGCCCCGCGCCGATGACAATGAGCTGATAATCGGACATTGGTCCATCCTCCGTTATTCGTTATAGGTTTTGGCTGCGGATCAGGCCGCAGAGATCCCCGGCCACGTCCGCTGGCAGGCCCGCAGACTCCGCCGCGCCGCACAACGCCGCGCCGGAGAAGGCGCAGCCCTCCAGCTTCCGGGTCAGAACGTCGAACAGGTGGGCATCCATGGCGTCGGTATACACCGCCGCCTGGCGGCAAATGCCCTGCTCCACCCGCAGCCGGATGCTGACCTCGCCCCAGGGGAACTTTTCGGTGCAGGAAAAATCAAAGGGGAACGTGGCCCCGTATACCCAGTCGCGGCTGCTGAACTGCCTGTACAGCGTCTCCAGGGCCTCTTGGTCAAAATCCTTCTCCTCCAGGGGCTGGGCCGTCAGGCCGTATACCTGCTGGAAGGCCCGGTTCATGGCGTCGGTCATGCCCGCCACCGTCAGACCGGGGCACAGCTCCCGCAGATTCACCACCCGGGACGCCACGGAGGCCACGCCCTTGCTGGCGATCTTGGCCGGGGACGGGCTGAGATAGCGGCCCATTTTGGTCATGTCCGCGTCGATGAGCAGGGTGCCGTTGTGGAAGGAGCGGCCGCCGTGATTGTAGAAGGAGTTGCCGGAGAATTTCCGGCCCTGGGCCAGCAGGTCGTTGCGGCCGGACAGCTCCGCCTGGATGCCCAGCAGACGGCAGGCCTCCAGGATCACCCGCTGCTGGCGGGGCAGGTCATAATTCTCGGTGGACACGGAGAAGGTGAAGTTCAGATTCCCCATGTCGTGGAACACTGCACCGCCGCCGGACAGACGGCGGGCCAGGGTGCCTCCCTCCTGCTCCAGCAGGCCGGTGCGGCACTCCTGCCAGGCGTTCTGGTTGCGGCCGATGACCACGGTGTTCTGGTTCTGCCACAGGTAGAGGATGCAGGCGTCGTCCGCCACATGCTCCGTCAGGTATTGCTCCAGGGCCAGGTTGCGATAGGGATCGGTTCCGTTGCCGGAATAGGTATACAGGTGCTTGATCATGGTTTCCTCCAACGCAGAATCGGGTGCCGGGCGGCCTTTACCTCGTCGGGACGGCCGATGGGCATATGGTGGGGTGCATCGTGCATGGCTTCGGGGGCATCGTAGGCCCGCTGGTACAGCATCCGCAGCACCTCCGCCGCCTGGTCCAGGACCTCGGGTCCCTCGGTCTCCGTGGGCTCCAGCATCAGGGCCTCATGGACGATCAGGGGGAAGTACATGGTGGGCGGATGAATGCCCTCGTCGATCAGGGACTTGGCCACATCCAGGGCGGAGACGCCGGTCTCCTTCTTCAGGCCGCTGAGATCCAGCACGAACTCGTGCATACAGATGCGGTCATAGGCGGGGGTATAGGTGCCCCGGAGCCGGGCCTGGAGATAGTTGGCGTTGAGCACGGCGTTCTGCGCCGCCTCGGGGATGCCCTGGCGGCCCAGGGTCAGCAGGTACGTCAGCGCCCGGACCACCACTAGGAAGTTGCCCATGAAGCTGCGGACCTGGATATGGCCGGGCTCCTCCGCCAGGGCGGAATGGGGCAGATAAGGGATCAGGAAATCCTTGCAGCCCACGGCGCCTGCGCCGGGACCGCCGCCGCCATGAGGCGTGGCGAAGGTCTTGTGCAGGTTCATGTGGATGCAGTCAAAGCCCATGTCGCCGGGGCGGACGATGCCCATAACGGCGTTGAGGTTGGCCCCGTCGTAGTAGCACAGGCCGCCGGCCTCATGGACCAGCCGGGTGATCTCCAGAATGTTTTTGTCGAAGATGCCCACGGTGTTGGGGTTTGTCAGCATCAGGCCGGCGGTATCGTCCCCCAGGGCAGAGCGCAGGCTGTCCAGGTCCACGCAGCCGTCGGGGCCGGAGGCGATGTTCACCACCTCATAGCCGCACATAGCCGCCGTGGCGGGGTTGGTGCCATGGGCCGAGTCGGGCACGATGATCTTGGTGCGCTTGTGGTCGCCCCGGGCGTCGTGGTACTGCTTGATCAGCAGCACGCCGGTAAACTCGCCGTGAGCACCGGCAGCAGGCTGGAAGGTCATGTCGTCCATGCCGGTGATCTCGCACAGGTAGGACTTGGCGGTGTCCAGCACCTGCTGCACGCCCTGTTGGTCGGCGGCGGGAGAGAGCGGATGGACGGCGGTAAAGCCCTCCAGCGCAGCCACCTCCTCGTCGATGCGGGGGTTATACTTCATGGTGCAGGAGCCCAGGGGATAAAAGCCGCAGTTGACGCCGTGCACCTGCTGGCAAAGCTCGGTATAGTGGCGGGAGATATCGGTCTCGCTCATCTCCGGCAGGGCGGGCTTGACCTCACGCTGCAGGGAAGCGGGCAGCTTCACCTCAGGCACGTCGCAGGCGGGCAAAAGGCTGCAATGACGGCCGGGAACGCTCTTTTCAAAAATCAGCTTCATTTTGCCAGCACCTCCTTCACGATGGCCACGGTCTTGTCCATGGCGTCCTTCGTCACCTTTTCGGTGGCGCACCACAGGATGCCGCCGTCCACCGGCAGGCCGCCCAAAATACCGGCTTCGGACAGGGCGGAGAGGACTTCCTCCGTTTTGGGCATATCGGTGACGAACTCGTGGAAGAAATCGCCCGAATAGCGCAGCTTCACGCCGTCCACGGCGCACAGGGCGTCCGCCAGATAGTGCGCCTTGGCCATGGACTGCTCCGCTGCCTGCGCCATGCCGTCAGGGCCCATGGTGGACATGTACAGACCCGCCGTCAGGGCGCACAGGGCTTCGTTGGAGCAGATATTGCTGCTGGCCTTCTCCCGGCGGATGTGCTGCTCACGGGCCTGAAGGCTCAGCACGTAGGCGCGGCGGCCCTGAGCATCCGTGGTCTCGCCCACGATGCGGCCGGGCAGCTTGCGCATATGCTTTTCGGTGGTGGCCATATAGCCCAGATAGGGGCCGCCCGCCGCCAGCGGCAGGCCAAGCGGCTGACCCTCGCCCACGGCGATATCCGCGCCGCAGTCACGGGGCGTTTTCATGATGGCCAGCGCCATGGGGTTGCAGCCCATGACATACAGCGCGCCCGCCTTGTGAACGGCCGCACCCAGCGTCTCCGCGTCCTCAAAGAGACCGTGGAAGTTGGGCTGCTGCACATAGAAGCTGGCCACGTCGGTTGTCAGCATCTCCCGCAGGGCGTCCATATCGGTCCTGCCGTCCTTTTCGGGGACGATGCGCAGCTCGTCGCCGGTGCCGTAGCAGTAGGTGCGGACGGTGTTGATGGTATCGGGGTGAGCCGCGCCGGAGATCAGGGTCACACGGCGCTTGCGGTCGCGGCACATGGCGGCGGCCTCGGCGGCGGCGGTAGCGCCGTCGTACACGGAGGCGTTGGACACGTCCATGCCCGTCAGCTCGCAGATCATGGTCTGGTACTCGAAGATGGACTGGAGCAGACCCTGACTCATCTCCGCCTGGTAGGGGGTGTAGGCCGTCAGGAACTCCTCCTTGGCGGGGATGTACTTGACGATGGAGGGGATGTAGTGGTCGTAGGCGCCGGCGCCCCGCAGCACCGTACCGTATACGCGGTTTGCCGATGCCATGGCGGTCATCACGCGGCTGACCTCCAGCTCACTCATCCCGTCCGGGATATGCAGCGGCTCGGTGAGGAGCATCTCCTGCGGCACGTCGCGGAACAGCTCACGGGTGCTGCTGACGCCCACCGTGCGGAGCATTTCCTCGCGCTGCGCCCCGGTAGAGGGAACGTAGCTGCCCATGTCAGCCCTCCTCGGTGCAGAACGCCTCGTAGGCGGCGGCGTCCAGCAGCTCCTCGCTGCCCTCCACGTTCTCCACCTTGATGAGCCATGCGCCGTAGGGATCGCTGTTCACCAGCTCGGGGGAATCCAACAGCTCCTCGTTGACGGCGCAGACGGTGCCGGTGATGGGGGAGACCAGATCGGACACGGCCTTGACGGATTCCACATCGCCGAAGTTCTCACCGGCGGTGACGCTGTCGCCCTCCTCGGGCAGGTTCACGAACACCACGTCGCCCAGCGCGTTCTGGGCAAAGTCGGAGATGCCCACCACGGTCACGCCGTCCTCGGTCTTGACCCACTCATGGGACTTGGAATAACGCAGCTCAGCAGGATACAGCATAGTAAATTACCTCCATCAAATATAAATATGTTTTTGTTCCTCGCCTCGCCCGTCAGGGGCGGGGTGTATGTTTATGCTTTGTCGCGGATAGGTGCCTTACACCAGCTTGGCGGCCAGCTCCTCCAGCACCTGATCGATCTCGGCGTCGTCGAAGCAGTAGCGCATCTCCAGATGCTCGCCGCGCAGCTTCTGTACCTCCTCCTTCACGTCCGTGCCGCGGAGGATGCAGTCTGCCATGAGACCGGCCAGCTTGTCGAAGTCCTTGGCCTCGAAGCCGAAGCGGGTCATCTCGCTGACGCCCATGCGCAGCGCGCCGGAGGCGGTGAAGCCCTCCTCGTCGGGGGTGGCCTGGTAGTTGACCACGATGTTGTTCCGCTCCAGACGCTCGGCGATCTCCGGGCCCTCGCCGTAGCCCACGGACACGATGACCTGATGGGTCTCGGTGTAGTCGATGGCGGGATCGCCGGCCACGTCCAGACCGTGGGCCTTCAGGCTGCGGGCGAAGGACTTGGCGTTGTCGATGACGGCCTTCTGGTAGGTGTCCCGGAACTGGTTCATCTCATAGGCGGCCATCAGCATACCCAGCTGGGTGCCCAGATGGTGGTTGGACACGCTGCCGGGGAAGGTGCGGCTCTGGATGGTTTTCCACAGGCCGTACTTCAGGTCGTCCTCCTTGTAGTTGACGCCGATGATGCCGCGCTGGGGGCCGAAGAAGGTCTTGTGGGTGGAGCCGGTGACAAGCTCTGCGCCCTCGGCAAAGGGATTCTGGAAGTGGTCACCGATCAGACCCAGTACGTGGGCCATGTCGTACATGATGGTGGTGTGGATATTCTGCTCATCCACGAACTTCCGGATCTCCGCCACAGGCTCCTTGTGCAGCACCATGCTCTTGCCGAACACGATCAGCTCCGGACGATAGCGGTCGAGGAGCTTCTTGGCCTCCTCCACATCCATCTTGTAGGGGTTGTCGGCGCAGACGGGGAAGTTCACCACGGCGGGCTTCTCCGTCACCGGGTCGATGGCGATGTAGTCGTGGAGCGCGCCCATGGGCTGGGCGGACAGATGGCCGCCCTTGATGATGTGGTTATTCATCACATACCCAAGGCGCTTGGCCTCGGACTTCCGGTCAAACCGGTTCTTCCAGTCCATCAGGGCGGAGAACACCGCCATGTTGGACATCTGCCCGCTGAGGGTGCGCGTCTCCACCTCGGTGCAGCCGAAGTAGGCCCGCATCTCCTCCACCAGCAGCCGCTCCACCTCATCAATGAATTTGGTGCCCTGATAGTAGAACACCTCCTTGTCGTAGAACGCCAGCACCTTCTTGTGCTCGGCGTACCGGCAGGCAGGGTCGCTGCCGCTGAGCAGCCGCACGGCGCGGCTGGGAGTGTTCTCGGAGGGGATTAGGTTGACACACTGCTCCTGCCGCCACTCATGGTTCTCCAGCGCCTTCTGCAGCAGCTCCAGCGCCTTGGGCGCGCGGTCGCCGCTGCCCACGCCGTGTACATCCTCCTCCGCGCCGTACAGCAGCGGGCGGGCGAAGGGAGGCGCGCCCACGCTCATGTGGCGGGCGGGGATGACGGCCTTCAGCCGTCTGCCCCGGACATCCACCTCCACGGTGTCATCCTCCAGAATGTCGCTGTTGATGTAGCACAGGCCGATGGCACGCTTGCCGCTGGCCTCCAGAATCACGGTGGACAGGCCCTCGCCCTCAGTCTTGAAGTAGGGCACCATGGTGCCGCTGGTGACCCAGCCCACCAGCCGATCGCCCTGATAGATCTCCATGCCCGCCCGCATGACGCCGCGATCCAGCAGCGCGATGGGGGCGATCTTCCGGGGCAGGCCGGACATGTCGGCAAAGTCACGATCCATGTACTTCACAAAGTATCCGTGCTGCTTCTCCAGCGCGGCGCGGCCGATGTAATCGCCCTTCTGTTCAGAGAAGCTGACGGCGAACTTGGCCAGCGGCACGGCGAAAATGGGGATCTCGCTGCCGTCGGGGGCGGTACCCATCTCGTGGCCGTACAGCGGCATGCACGCCTCCATGCGCAGGGTGTCCCGCGCACCCAGACCGGCAGGCCGCGCGCCCATCTCCACCAGCCGGTTCCACAGCCACGCCGCGTCTCCGCTGCGGACATACACCTCGTAGCCCAGCGGCTCGCCGGTATAGCCGGTCTTGGCCACCCGGGCCTCGTGCCCCTCCAGCGACACAAGACCCAGCGCGTTCTTCATGGGCTCGGTCATCTGCGCGCCGCCGTTGAGCGCTGTCAGCATCTCCTTGCTCCTGGGGCCCTGCACGGCGATAGCCGCCCAATCGCCGGAGATGTCGGTGATCGTACAGTCGAAGCCCGCCAGCGCCTGCCGCAGATGTGCCAGATCCTTCTCCGTGTTGGCGGCGTTCACCACCAACAGGTAGTTGTCCTCCTCAAACATGTACAGGTACGCATCGTCCACCGCGCCGCCGTTCTCGTTGGGGATGATGCAGTACTGGGCCAGCCCCACGTCCAGCGCCGCCACGTTGCTGGTCAGCACATGCTGCAGAAACGCCCGGCGCTCCGGGCCCTCGATGAGCAGACGTCCCATGTGGGACACGTCGAACAGGCTGCACACCTGCCGGGTGTACAGATGCTCGGCAATGATACCGCTGGGGTACTGGATGGGCATTTCCCATCCGCCGAAGTCCACCATCTCCGCACCGGCGGCCACATGGACATCGTATAGCTGGGTACGCTTCAGTTCGCTCATGCGTCTTTCCTCCTTGAAGACATTTCTCGTTTTTCGGGCAGCAAAAAAGGACACAAAGCCGCTCTTTACGGCTCTGTGCCCCCGTTTCGTTACCTGAGAGATTCCCTCCGCACGGGAGGTTGCACCTTCGGTGGTCGGGCGTCGCCGTCCGGCCTTTTCGGAGTATCGTCCGAAACCGGTTCTTTTGCCTGAGAGCTTCTGCGTTCCCCTTCGGCGCCGCATGTGCGGTCTCTCCCGGTTTCATCGTCCGATGATATGCGATTGTTGCGTAGGCAATATATGCCTTCTACCCGCAGTTTATCATCCCCCGGCGTCGTTTGTCAAGAAGCATTTTCCTCTGCGGAAACGCTTTTACCACCGAAAATTTTACACATTCACGGTGGCATTCTTCCCCTCCGGATGGTACAATGTCTGCAAACCGATACAGAACAAGGAGTACCTGTTCCTCACCAACAGCAGCGGCTATACCACCCGCGAGACGTTGAACACCTACGCCTTCGTGCTGGACGGTGTGGGCGACATTCCGGCGCTGGCCCGGAACGAAAAGCGCTGAACCGTCCCCCAAGGCCCATAAAAGGCCCGCTTCCCAATGGGAAGCGGGCCTTCTTCCGTTTATTTCTTCTTCCGCCGCAGCCATGCGCAGCCGCCCAGACTCAGCAGCGCCGTCACGCCGTACAGCGCGATGCCCGCGTCGCCGGTGCCGGGAGCCTTCACAGGCTCCGACTCCCCCGACTGCCGCTCTCTGGGGATGATCGTCTCGTCCCACGGGATCTCTCTGGTGCCGCCGGCGTCGGCAAAGTACCGTCCGCAGCGCCTGCACTGCCAGTATTCGATGTGGCCGCTGACAAAGACCCCCGGCTCCTTGGCCGCCGTATGCTTCAGGTCGTGGTTGGCGGCGTCCTTCCCGCCGTAGGTCTGCCCGCACACGCGGCACACCGCCGCGCTGGTGCAGGTGGCCGTGCCGCCGGTATGGCCCGTCGCCTTGAGCACCGTACCGCTCTGCACCTTATCGCCGCAGGTCTTGCAGTAGGTATCGCCGGTGTAGCCGTCCCCGGTGCAGGTGGCCTTCTTCGCGTCCCTGATCTCCCTGTCCGCGTGGCCGCAGGCGTAGCCGCAGTCCTCACATACGCCGTTGACCCAGTGATGGGCGGTCTTGGCCGTCACATCGCCGCAGACGCACGTCTGCCAGTGATAGCCCGCGTCCCGCTTTTCCGTGTAGTCGTGGCTGACGGTCAGCCGGTAGCCGGCTGTGGAGGCGTAGTAGCCGCCGGTGGCGGAGGCCTCCGCCGTGATGGTCACGGTGCCCGCCTTGTGGGCGGTAATGACGCCGTTCTCGATGGACGCCACGGCGGGATCGCTGCTGGTATAGGTCAGCGTGCCAAACGCGCCGCCCACGGGCCGTACCGCCTGCGTTTTACCGCACAGCAGAGCCGCGTCTGACGTATCCGCCGTCAGCGTCTGCTGCTGCCACCGGAGCACCGGCTGGGCCGTCAGCCCGGCCGTACCGCCCAGCGGCGGGCAGCAGGCATCGCCCCACGGGTGCTGGCCGCGTCCCGCGATCAGCGCCGCCAGCACCGTGCCGTCGGCAAACGCCCCGGCGGTCTGACCCGCCGCACCCAGGAAGCAGCAGTCGTTCACCGCCGCGTTGTTGGCGATCTCCGCGCCGCCCGTGACCGTGCCCACGTTGTAGGAATAGGACACCGTGCCGCCATTGCCCGCGATGCCGCCTGCGTTCTGGCCGCTGGCCGTGACCGCGCCCACGTTGTAGCAGTCGGACACCGTGCCCGGGCCGCCGCCGGTGATGCCGCCCACGCTGTCGATGCCCGTGACCGTACCGGCGTTGCAGCAGGCCGTCACGCTGCCCGCGTTATAGCCCACGATGCCGCCGGCATACCGGATAGCAGATTCCGGATCGCTGGCATAGGGATAGGTGCTTTGGCCGCTGACAACGATGCACTCATTCCGGCAGTTCAGGAGCTTCGTCGTGTCATCGGCGTACCCCGCGATGCCGCCCACATAGAACCGTCCGTCCACATAGCCCGTCACCGTCAGGTTTTTCACCGTGGCCCCGCTCAGCTTACCGAACAGGCCGGCATGATTTCCTTCATCAAAGCCTCCGCCGTTGCTATTATAATAGTTTCTCTTCGAAACACGCAGGCCCCGGATGGTGTAGCCGCCGCCGTCAAAGGTGCCGGTGTAGGGCTGCGTCTCGCTGCCGATGGGATTCATCCCACTGACCGTCTCACCGGCAGCCGGTGTGTAATGGCCATCCGCGTCAAACGTACCGCTGTTGATCACGATGTCGTTGGTCAGCACGGCGCACAGGTCAGTCCTGCCGAACCGGTTCACCTGCATCTCGAACAGCTCCAGCTCCTCCCTGCTGCCGATCCGGCAGGGATCCTGCTCCGTGCCGCTGCCCGCCGTGTAGCGGGCCACCGCTGTCCTGTCCGTCCTGATCCCACAGCCCTCATCGACCATCTCGCCATCGTCCTCATAGAACCAGCTCAGGAAGGTGCGGCCCTCCTTCTTCGGGCCCTGCGGCATCACGGGGAAGAAGTCCTCGCCCAGCACCTGCCAGACATACGCCTCTCCGTCCGCCTGATACGTCAGAACATACTGCTCTTGCCAGTTATAGCGCCGTGTCTTTTCCCAGTCGCTGTACGCCTCACCGATGATCGTTCCGTAGATGACCTGTATCGTCTGGTCAAAGCTGCCGCCGCTGACCGTGCCGCCCACCAGGGGGCCGCCGCTTCCGCCGTCGAGCCGGCCATCGCATGTCACCTCACCGTGGAACGCACCGCCGGTGATGGTGCCTCTGTTCTCCACCGTGCCCTCGAAGATACCGCCGGTGATGGTGCCCTCGTTCCCCACCGTGCCGGTGAACCGTCCGTTCCTGATGGCGCTGCCCACCTTGTTCATCACCGCGTCCTTGAACGTACCGCCGCTGATGGTGCCCTCGCTCTCCACAGTACCGGCAAACACGCCGTTCTCGATGCCGCTGTAGCTCTCCACAGGGCCATTGAACGTGCCGCCGCGGATAACAGCGGCTTTCTGCGCGCCATAGCGCGTTCTGCTGCGCACCGTCCCCTCGAATGTGCCGCCCTCGATGGTGCCCTCGTTCTCCACCTTCTTCTTGAACGTACCGTCCTTGATGGTGCCGTCCTCCTTGTTCGTCACCTCTCCCTCGAACACACCGCCGCGGATGGTGCCCTCGTTCACCACCGCGCCGGTGAACGTGGTGGTGCCGGCCGCTCCCTCGCTGCCGGTGATCGTGCCGTAACTGTTCATTACTCCGCCGGCGATCGTGCCGCCGTTGGCGTACAGGGTGCCATCGAGGGTCATACTCACGTCGATCTGCGCATTGCCGCTGATGGTAAAGGCGCCCCGGCCGAAAATATGCTGCTTGCCGGTGCTGCCCGGCGCGGAGATCGTACCGCCGCTGACGGTCATGTCACCGCTGAAGCGGATGCTGCCGCCCATCGCTTCCTCGCCGTCGTTGCCGATGGCGCTGCAGCTCCGGATGGCGCCGTCCTCCATGATGAACACGCCGTCGTTGCCGATGCCGCCGCCCATGCGGCCGGCCACGCAGCTTGCAATGGTGCCGCCGTGCATGACGAACGTACCGCTCTCCCCGCTGCCGCCGCCGTCGATCTCCACACCGCCGCCGCTGCCGTCGCCTTCTCCATAGCCGCTTGCAACGCAGCCGTAGATGCCGGCATCCTGATACATCTCGAAGCTGCCGTCAACACTGACACGCACACCGCCGCCGCTGCCGCTGCCGCCCGCGTAGGTATAGACGGCCTGACAGCCCACGATGCTGCCGCCCTCCATAACGAGCGTGCCGTTCTCCACGTTCACACCGCCGCCGCGGTTGGCGCTGCCGCCGGTAATGATGCCGCCGTTGACAACCTCTGTGCCGTCCGTCTCATCCAGCACCCACAGCTGCGCCGCATTGGGCGTAAAGCGGTGCGCCGCTGCGGGCCGGCTGTCCACCACCGTCAGCTTCCCGCCGCCGCTGAGCTCGAACACGCTGCCGCTGCCGGTCATCTGCAGCACATAGCCGTTCAGATCAAGGGTAAGCTCGTCCGTAATGACCACTGTTTTGTCGATGTTGATGTCCGCCGCCAGCCGGATGTCCGCCGCGCCGTTGGCCAGCGCATCCCGCAGCGCCTTCTCCGTGTCCACCGGCACAAGGTTGACGCGCCACTGCCCCGTCAGGGTCAGCGCCTCCGTCACCGGTGTGCTGAAGTCATACTTTTCCGTGCCGTTGTACCAGCCGTCAAAGAGGTAGCCGTCCCTGTTCTCCGCGGGATCGGCAGCCGTGCCGTTATCGGATACCACCTGCTGGGCGTACACCGTCTCCCCGATCTTATAGGTCACCGTATGTCCGCGGACTTCGCCGCCTTCGTCGACGATCCCCTCATAGAAAGTACCGCCGCTGATCATGCCCGACGTTTCGTTGGTCACCTCGCCCCGGAACATACCGCCTCTGATACGCGCAGACTTCGCCGGGCCGTCCTTGCTGCCGTTGGTCACCTTTCCGTAGAACGTGCCGCCGCTGCCAGTGATCCCCGCTCCAAGGCTGGCGTCGATGTTCTCCACATCGCCCAGAAACGTGCCGCCGTCGATTCCACCGCCGTTCTGGTTTAACACCGTTCCTCTGAAATTACCGTGTCTGATTAAGCCGTTAAGCCATCCCCCTCCAGCGGCGATTTGCTGATTCGTCACCTGCGCCTGAAACTCCGTGCACCCTGTCTTCCCGGTCGCGCTGTCGATCGTGCCCACGCAGAACACCTCGTCCTTCACCGTACCGCCGTTGGCGCTCAGCCTGCCTCCGGCTATATAGAGTCCGGCGGAGGTGCTCTCCTTGGCTGCGCACCCGGCGATCTCGCCGCCGGTCATGGTCATGGTGGCGACCCTGTCACTATACACGCCGCCGCCGTATTCGCCCGCCCGGCAGCCCATGATGCCGCCGCTCTTCAGCGCAAATTTGCCGTCCCTTTCGATATACACACCGCCGCCGCATGCGCTGGCCCGGCAGCCCACGATGCTGCCGCCCTCCAGCGCAAATTTGCCGTCCCTTTCGATATACACGCCGCCGCCGTACTCCGCGTCGCCGCCGGTGATAACGCCGCCGGTGACGGTCTTTTCGCCGCCGTCATCCAGCGCCCACACGCCGTCGCTGCCCACAGTGAACGTATGTGCCCGGTTGTCGGTGCTGGTGTCCTTTACCGTCAGGTCGCCCTCGCGTTCCACCCTGAACACGCTGCCGCTGCCGGTCATCTGCAGCACATAGCCGTTCAGATCAAGCACGGCGTATGTATCCTTCGGAATAACCAGCGTGCTGCTGATGCGGATATCCGCCCCCAAAGTGACCGTGCCGCTCTGCCCGATGGCAGCCGCCAGCGCGGCCTCATCCGTGACCGGGTTCTGGGTCGTGCGCTGCAGCAGCGCGACCTGTGCGTCCGGCTCGTTGACGTACACCCTGCCGGTGCCCTTGGCCGTCTCCGCGCCGCCGGTCTGCGCCGTGCCTGCCGCCAGCACCTGCCCCGGCAGCAGGCTCAGCGCCATGCACAGGGTCATCAGGGCCGCAATGATCCGTTTCCTCATGCTTGTTCCTCCTCTTTCCGGGCCGTCAGCCCATCTCCTGTCCGTATCCTCTCCTGCTGTCTATCGTCCCGCAGGCTCTCGCCTGCCCGTTCTGTTTTCGGCGGTTCGTGCCGTCTCGCGAATGGCACATGTGCCATTATATTACCATGATTTCCCGCTCCGCGCAAGGGGGTTCCGCATCTTCCTTTGTCTTTTTTCCTGTTAGTTTTACTGATATCCATTATCATATTCTGTTGCTTTACTTTTCTCGTTAAATATACTACTATGCAGTCACAACAGAAAAGCACCTGAAAAACAGGAAATAAATCAGAAATAATCTGCAAGGAGGAATTTCATCATGAAGAACATCAATGTTTACATTCTCACCGCTATCGTCTCTCTGGTCATGGTCGTCGCCACCGCTTTCCTGATGACCGCCGCCGATGAGCCTATCCGTCAGGCCGGCTACTACCTGCCCATGATCTTCGGCGCCGTCGGCACCTGGGCCGCCTACAAGGCCGGTCTGCTGGAGATGAACTACGAGGAGCGCAAGGCCCATCACGCCGCCCACGCCGCCGCGTAACAACTGGAGCCGCCTTTGTTTTCCTTCCTAAAGCTTTTTTCAAGAGAGTACGGACACGCAGAAGCGTGTCCGTACTCTCTTATTCCCGGATCGCCGGCAGGAGCCGCTCCAGAAAAGCCTGTCCGCACCGAGGCGGCGGATACCGTCAAGACCGCCAAGTAACCGAAAATTGCGTGATAGGAGAGGAAGCGCCGCGGAAAATGCGCTGGCGCAAACGCAACTTCTCACGTACGGGCGGCTGCGGGAATGCGCCCGCTCATAAGCTTCACAGCGGCTTGAAAACGGCGGCACATCCCGCTATAATAGAGAAGACACGGGCGAGACGCCCATGATACGGCGTCAGACGCGGCCATCGCTGAAATAGAAAGGAGCAACCACCATGACCTACAACTTTGACGAGATCATCGACCGCCGCCA
>ERZ825137.4161-NODE-4161-length-14759-cov-7.913901_pt1 | contig 14759 bp, 8 predicted proteins | sample MGYA00519873_ERZ825137 | MGnify/ENA primary metagenome ERZ825137 (study PRJEB31778, sample SAMEA3449190) | human gut metagenome | biome: human gut; feature: human-associated habitat; material: faeces | place: United Kingdom | collected 2010/2012 ...
TTTGCGCATCATCAAGCGTCTGCGCCGTATACAGCACCGCTTCCTGCGGCGCGTCTTTTCCCGGGTCGCCCTTCTCTCCTTTCTCGCCCGTGTCGCCCTTCATCCCCTGCGGAATCGTAAATTCCACCATCGGGTTTTCCGCCGTGCCGCTCTGCGTAACGCTCGCCGCCGTCCCGGCCTCGCCCGTCACGGCTGTAACGGTAAACCTTGGCGTTGCGCCCGTCGCGCCCGGGCTTCCATCCCTGCCGGGGTCGCCCTTTTCGCCTTTCTCGCCTCGCGCGCCCGGTGCGCCGGGGTCTCCCTTTTCGCCCTTCGCGCCGGGGTCGCCCTTGTCGCCCTTCGCGCCGTCGCGCCCCGGCTCGCCGCGTGGACCCTGCATCAGCTTCTCAAACCGAATCCTCAGCGTCTGGTTGACCGGCTGACCGAACCCGTTGTTTGCCGCGCTCGATAGCTCGCCAATCGCCGCCATGACGAATAGGATTCCCGGCGGGCAGGGCGTGATGATCTGCTCTGCGTCCGTCACCTCTCCGTTTTCGTCCACGTTGGCCTGAATCGCCAGCCGCACATCCCAGACATATTCGCGCGGTTTCAGCCTCGCCGTGTCCTCACTTTCAAAGCAGACGACAAACCGCCCGTCCGCTTCCGGCGCAATCGTCTTTTCAATCAGCGCGCGCCGTTTCGGTCTCTCCCTGACGGTGAAAATCGCCCGGTCGTTTGCCGTCGGCACATACCCGGTTTCGTCCGGGCAAATCGCCATCAGCGCCGTGTCGCCCGCCGTAATCGAAATCTGGTTTCCGCTTACGCGAAACATCGCTTTTCCCTCCTTTTCTTCATGTATAGCCTGATTCCATCGACCATCATCCCCGTCAGCTTCACGCCGTTGAGCACCACGTCCTCCACTTGCTCACCGTTGAAGATCACCGGCACGTCGTTCTTGCGCAGGAATGTCACCCGCGCCGAACCGTCCGCGTTGACGGCGTTTCCGCCGCCCGCCGTTGTGGATGGGCTGTATACCGTACCGCCCGCGCTGGTGAAGCTGGGCAGCCCGCCGATGTAGCCGCTTCCGCCGCCTCCGCCTGCGCCGCCGCCCATATACCTGTTGCCGCCATTTCCGCCGTACCAGCCGCCGCCGCCCCCGCCGCCGGCGCCGGTTTCCAAGCCGCCATCTGCCCAATACCAGTCGCCTTGTCCGCCTTGTCCGAAAGACCCTTTATCGCTTCCGCCTGAACCGGGTCCGGTCTGTGTTCCGCCATAGCCGCCGCCGTACCAGCCGCCGCCCTTGCCGCCCTCGCCGTTGGCCTGCCCTGTGCCGCCTCCGCCGCCCGCGACAAGCAGCACCGCCGCCTTGTTGCCGGACAGGTTTTTCAGCTCGCCCGTCTTCGTGGCGATGTGCGTCGCGCCGCCGCCCCAACCGGCGTTTCCTCTTCCGCCGCCGTTATAGGGATTGTTGCATCCGCCCACGCAGATGTAGTAGACCTCGCCCTTCTTGCAGAGCTTGTAGCCCACGCTGTACCCGCCTTTTCCATTGGTGTTGTAGTTGTTTCCATAGTTGCCGCTGCCATGCAGCGCCGAGTTCGACCCGCCCGCGCCCCAAACCTCGAATTTGTAAATGCCGTCATGCGGAATGGTGACGCTCTGCATCCCGCCCGTGTAGGCGTAGTCCTGATAGCTTCCCTTGCTCGTCGTAATCGCCATGGTTCACCTCACGTCGTTGTAATGTACAGAATTCCGTTCGAAAGCTGGAACCGAGCGCCGACGGGTCCCGGGTCGCCTTTGTCGCCCGGGTCGCCCTTGTCGCCCTTCGCGCCCGGCTGTCCGCGCTCAACGCCCAGCGTCAGCACGAGCTTCCCGTCGATGTCGGCCATCTGCGCCGTGTTCCCGCTGCCGTATTCCCGCGTCTGCGCCTGAATGTTCATGTTCGCAAGCCGCTGCGCCTGCGTGTTCGCCGACAGCGCCGCCGTGCTCGCTTCCGTTCCGGCCTTCTGCGCCGCTTCCGCCTGCGTCTTCGCGCCCTCCGCCGCCGCGTTCGCCTCGGAAATCGCCGTGTTCATCTTCGAGAGCGTCAGGTTGATTTCCGTCACCAGCGCGTCCCATGCGTTACTCTGGCTGGGCGTGACCTGTGTGCTCGGCGCGGGGCGGCTGATGGGCGTGAAGCTCCCCTCGTAACAGGTTTTCGCGCGCGTCTCATCCGCCGTCGCGCCGTAGCTCACATAGACGAATACCTTCACCGCGCCGCTTCTTTTCAGATACACGTCCGGGATGTCCGCCATCCAGCAGCCCGTTTCCGCGTCAAAGGACGCAATGCGCGTTTCCGTCTGGCTGTCCCCCGCGTAGCCGTATTGCGCCTGCACCGTCACCACGTCCCCCGCGAGGAAGTCGTCCATTTCGGCCAGCTCGTCCGGGGTCGGCAGCCCGCGCATCCTGAGCCGCTGCCCCGTGTCGTACTGGTAAACCCCGGCAATGGCCGCGCTCTTGTGCGTTCTGGATTCAAAATTGGCCTCGATCATCTGATTTCGCCCGCCTCCTTCTTTCGCCTGACCAGCTCGGTCAACACCTGCTTTTTCGCCGTTTTCTGCATGTCCCGAACCGCTTCTATCCTTTCTTCGTCGCTCATTCGTTCCCATCTGTTTCCGCTCATCATCGCGCGCAGGCCGATTGTGTCCCTGCCGCTTCCGTTGAACAGCGTGTCCGCGTAGGTGCTGTTCACCCAGCGCTTTTCCTCGTCCGTCAGGCGGATTTTGAAACCCTCGTACTGGTTAAACCCGACCTTTCCCACCTTGAGTTCCTTGGCCAGCGTCTTGGTGATGCTCACCTCGTACTTGCTCGCGCTGACCATCTCGCCCGGCAGGAAGCCCGTTTCCCCTGTCCGATAGCTCAGGTCGATCAGCGTGTCCAGCGCCGCGTCGTTCTTTTCGCCCAGCGTCGTCCACGGGGTCGCAAAAGCGTTGAGGAAATGCAGCGCCGCGTTTTGGTTCTCCTGTCCCCAGTTGTAATAGCCGTTTTGCAGCGTCGCGTCGCCCGTGATGTCCGTCTTGACCGGCAGCGTCTGCCGCAGAAGCGGCCAGTTCTGAACGATTTGACGGTTGAGGAATTGCTTCACCGCGTTTTGGCTGTACACGTCCCGCACATAGGGGTCTGTCACCTTGGCCAGCGCGCGAATCGCCGAAGGGGTCAGGCGGCTCGCCTGATTCTCCGCGATGTTCTCTGCAATGTTGCTCGCGATGCCTGCCGCGTCGTTGTAGCCGCTGAACAGCGCGCTGAACCCGGAAAGGAACGAGTTGTCAAACAACTGGTTGCCCGTTTCCAGCGCCGAACCGTAGAGCACCGTTCCGATCAGCGACGGAACGTTCACATCATCGCCCATCTCTTCAAGCGCCCATGTGATCTTCGCGCCGATGTACAGGGGCCCGCTCGAAGGCTGCGCAAAGTCAAGCGGGATTTCCCAGTCGCCCAGCTTGAAATATGTGCTGTAACTCCTGCCCTGCGCCTTGCGGATTACGCCCAATCTCTTGTCTTCCTCGTCCTCGCGTCCGGGCTGAATCGCGCCGAGTCCAGCCAGCAGCGCGCCGACGACGGCTACGCCGGTTCCCGTCAGGCCGCGCCCGAGGTTCATCACAAACTTTCGCTGGTCGAAGTTCGCGCCGCCGTTGCGCTTGCCGTCCCATAGGCCGTATTGGATGATTGCCCGCGCCAGTCCGATGGGGCTGTACTGCATCATGCGGCTTGCGACGTTTGTCGGCGTTTTGAGGAAGGGCATTATGCTCGTAATCATAAGGTCGATCATCGGGCGTTTCCGCCGCGCGCCGTTGATGGCGCTGACGATGTTGTTGTCCTCCTGAAAAACGCGCTCCGTCGCGCGAACCGCCGCTTCCGTCTTCATTTCCTCAAGCGTCATGTCGCGAAGGACTTTGACCTCGCGTCCGTCTACGCGCTGCGTATCGGGGATTTTCGTTCCCAGACGCTTGATGACGGCCAGCTCCTCCGTGTAGCATTGCTCCCAGAACGGGCGGTCGCCCACCTGCATGGCAAAATCCACGATGTTCTTGTAGGCTTGCAGCCATTCGTTGTTGAAGGTGCGGTTATTGTGGTTCAGGTCAAAGCCGCTTCCGTGGCCGGTGTCCGCGTGCGTCACGAAATAGTCCACCATCGTCTGTCCGATCTCGCCGTCAAACGCTTCCCGGCCTGCCGCCCGCTCCGCGCGGTTCGGCGCGTCCGTCGTTCGGTTGCCCGTCCGCTTGGTGATATATTTTCTTTCAATCGCGCCGCCGATCTTCTCGCTCGCCAGCTCCAGCGGGCGAATGAGAATGTTGCTGGAAATGTTCTTGCTCCACGTCTTCGTTCCGGATAGCATGTTGGTATATCCAAGGGCATTGACCTTTCCCATCATGCTGTCCTGTACGACGTTGGCCTGCGCGTTGTAGACGCGCTGCAGCGCCGTTTTGCCCTCCGTCGTCACCGGCATGCCCTCAAGGTCTGCGCCCTCGGCATAGAGGAATGTGCTCATCTGCCCCGCGATGTAGTTCAGGTCGGCTTCCGTCACCACCGCAAGCCCCTGTTTCATCGCTTCGAGCTGCTGGCAGAGCGTCAAAAGCCCGTCGCCGCGCACATTGTTGTCCGTTGCCAGAATGGCCGCCAGCATGCGCTCCTTCACGGTCGCATAGCTGTATGTGTCGCCGACCAGCTTTGTCCCGTTAAGGCCGTATTGGTCGATGAGTTCCGTCTTCCAGCTTTCAAGCGGCATGTTCCACGGGTTGTCATATTTCACGTCGGAAGGCAGCTTGTCAATCTGCCGCTGAATCAGCTCCGCCGCCGTATAGACCTTTTCGAGCACCGGCGGCAGCGGTCTTTCAATGAAGCTGCCCTGCACCGCGTCGCCCGCCGCGCCGCTCGCGCCCGTCACAGCCTCCTGCGGCAAAACGGAAGTCCTGCCCTTGTTGAACGGGTTGTCCGGGTCGAAATCGCCCGTCTGGCTGGCGTTCTGTTCCCTTTCGGTGCCTTCCTTGCTTCTCTGCTGTCTGTCGCGCCATCCCTTCACCGGCGCTTGGCTGCCGACGGGGATATCGCCGTCCGCCAGTCCCTTTTTCGCGTTGGCGTGGTCGGCTTTCTTCGCCGCTTCCACCAGCGCGCCCTCCGCAGTCAGCTTTCCGATGATCTGTCTGGCCTGCAGCGCCTGACCGGCATTTGTGCCCTGCTCGTCATAGGCCTTCGCGATCACATAGGCCGTCGTCATCAGCCCTTCGTTCTGCGCCCGGATGCAGGCCACCGCCGCCGCCGCGTGGTCGTCTGCCGTCCATCTGTCCCGCGCCAGCAGGTCGTTCACCACCGCGTCAATGCCGCGCGCGTTGATATCGTCGTTCGCCCGCTGCACCTGCTCCCGGTTGGTCACGGTCTCGTACTGGTCTCCGCGAAGGAATTCCTTCACGCTGTCGGTCAGCGTATCGAGCTCCTGCGCCGTCTGGTTGCCGAATTGGCGCGGGGCGACGGCATATTCCACGTCGTTTGGCATATCATAGGGATTGACGCTGGTGTCATTTTGTGTTACACTAGTGTTAGAAAGAGATGCAGCACGGCTATCGTGTGGGGCGCTTTGACGTCCGGCGGTACGCTGCATCTCTTTTTTTGTCATTCCGACAAAATCATAGAGCAGCATCGAACCGTCTTTCTTCGTCCCAACGACTACATCCGCGTCATACATCTGGCCGCCAACCTCAAGCTGAACCTTCCCACGTCCAAAGTCCACGATATTATCCGTCCGTTCGTGCGCAGGTTTTTCGCTAACGTAATCGGTCGATGCCTGCAAAATCTCGTCCGCGTTATTTGCCGCGCGCATCTTGTCGGCATATACGTCTGATTGATTGCGTTTAAGCCACATCGTATCTTTCGAATTGGTGATTTCATTTCGAGATTTGCCGGTGATCTGAATCTGATTGCTCCCGACGGTTACGCCGTTCGGGAATTTTTCTTTCAGCGCCTGCTTGACGGTTCTTGCCCAGTCCTTTTGAGGAACGCCCGCAAGAATGTCCTCTTCAACCGAAACGACGGGCTTTCCCTTTTCATCCCGTCTGATGGCATATTCCATCTCCGTCTGTTGTCCGCGCGTGACCTCCCGCTCTACGGGCGCGGTCTTTCCGAACAGCTCAATGGTCGCGTCCTCGCCGCCCGTGCCCTTTTTCCACGTTCCGGCTTCAAGAATGGCCTGCCTGAGCGCATCCCGCGCCCTGACCAGCGCCTTGTAGTTTTCTGCCGCCGCGCCGCCTGCCTTTTGGGCTTTGCGTCTGGCTAAAAACTGTGTCAGCTTGTTGTAGACCCGAATCGGGAAGGACTGCTTCGCGCCCAGCAGGTCATATACCAGCGTCTCGCTGCCCGTCCTGCCCCATGCGCCAAGGGAAGCCATCAGCTTTTCCGTCGCCGCGGCGGCCAGCTCCTTGTTCACGTCGCAGGGGAGACCCGCGTCCTCATAGGTCTTGCGGATTTCCGCCGCGTCTCTGTCCATCGCCTCTGTATCGCCGCGATAGGCCGCTTCCAGCGCCGCCTTTTCGTAGGCCGCATAGTTCTTCGTACTCTCGATGTAGTGCGTCAGCTCGTGCATGACCACCTGTCGCATCTGTTCGCCCGCGCCGATTCGGCTTGAGAGAATCAGCCGCCCGTTCTCTCGGTCGTAGAAGCCGCGAACCTTGTCTGCCAGCGGCATGACGATCAGCTCAAGCCCCGTCTTCTGTTTCAGGCTGCTGGCGAGCTTCTGCGTCACCGGGTCAAGGTTGCCGCGCGAAACATCGGCGTTCAGATAGTCTTCCGCGCCGACTGCGCCGATGCTGGCCTCCATCCCGCCCAGCTTGCCTTTCAGCTCGCCGCTCCTGTCCAGCAGATTCAGAATTTCCGTCTCCGGGTGCGCGCTCGCCTCGTCCATCCGTCCGGGGATTTGCGCCGCCAGTTCGCGGAAAAATCCGCTGTCAAGGTCAACGTCCGCGCTCTTGCGGTTGACGCGGAACTGTGTGCCGTATTGGCGGTTCACCTGCGCGATTGTCCGCAGTCCCGTCGTGTGCAGCACCTCGGCAATCTGCTGTTCGTTCAGCCAGATGCGCTTTTTTCGAATGTCCCTGACCACCGGGGCGATCTCGTCCATCTCGCTCTGTGTCTGCCCCCGCTCGGTCTGCCTTTGGTATTCTTCCTGCGCCTGCTGCTCCCGCTCGGCGATTTCAGTCTCCGCCTTCCGGCGCGCCTCGTAAGCCTCCGGGTTTTGCAGCGCTTCCCGGCGGTCGTAAAGTGCCATCAGCCGCGCGCCGATCTCGTTCATCCGCGCGTCGAGCTGGCCAAGCGTTTCCTCGTCCATTCCCATGGCTTCCGCTTCCGTATAGCTCTGCGTCGCCGCGTAGAATTCTTCTTCCGCCGCCTGCTGCTGCGCGTCGAGCTGCGCAATCTCGTTGTCAATGGCCTGCGTCCGCGCTTCCCGGTCGTCAAGCATGGCTTCCCGCGCCGCCGCGTCCTCCGCGATGACGGCCTTTCTGCCCGCCTGTCTCGCCTCTGCCAGCCGCTGTGCCGCCGCCTGCTGCATTTCGTCCGTTCTGCGCGCGGCGACCGCGCCCTGCTCGTTCGCGGTTTTCTGGTTTTCGCCCATGCGCACGCGCGCTTCGGTCATTTCCTTCTGCCGCGTCAGGTCGCCGCGCATCACCGCGTCGCTCGCTTCCGAGAACTGCGCCCTGCTGTTGTCCGCCGCCGTCTGCGCCGCGTCTGCCTGTTCGCGCGCCTCGTCGGCCTGCTGCTTGGCCTTTGCCGCGTGCGCCGCGCTGCCGCGCTCGTCCTTCCCGCTGATGATCTCTTCGGCAACGGCCTTGCTTTCCTTCTGCTGTCGCGCATAGTCGTTGAGCAGCGCGCAGGCCTGCTCGTCGCCCAGCGTCTTTGTCACGTCCAAGATGACGTTCTCCACGTCCGTCCGCTTGCCGTTCATCAGGTCTTGCGCCGCCTTCACGCCGCGCAGCGTGCCCACGCCGCTTCCCGCCGCGCCGGACAGGGAGAACAGCACCGCGCCGATGGCGTTCTCCACCGCGCCGCTGACAACGCCCTCCGCCGCGCCCTTCACGTCAAGGTTCTTGGGGTTCAGCAAGTTCAGCGCCATATTCAGGCCGTCCGTGAACGTGATTTCCTCGCCGGCGTCCACCTTGCGGAAGATTTCGCCCAGCGCGTTGTCTGTCCAGTTTGCCGACAGTCCTTCAAAGAATTCGTCGTGAACCACTTCGTCAAATTCGTTTTGGGCAAACGCCTTGCTAAACGCCTCGCCAAACGTTCGAATCGCCGCAAGGCCTCTGCAAGCGCCCGCCGGGTTGCGGATGATCCGGCTTCTCGCGGCTTCCGTCAGCGCGCTCATGCCCGTCATTCTGCCCAATACGCCCTCGAACGTGCCGAAGTTCGTCGCGCAGTCAAGCCCCGTGTTCACCGCGCCCAGATATCGGGCGGAATCAATGCTGTACCCCTTTTGCAGATATTCGTCAAAGTTGTTCTTGAACCCGACGACGCTGTACCCCGTGTTAAAGCCGATCAGGCTGCTGCCCGTCGCCAGCGTCGTTCCCGCCGCCACACCGGCCGAAACCACGTTGTAGGTCATGCCCTTCACGCGCCCGAACCACTTGAATTCATCCTCCGTCGCGTTCGTGCGCATGAATCCTTCCATCGTCGCGATGTCCCGGCGCACCTCCGCGCTGTTCTTGAGGAAATCCCCCTCAAAATCCATCGGGTCAATGCCGAGCTGGTATACGTCCGCCGCACCGGCCAGCGCCTTTCTCAGCGCATTGGCGTAATTCTCGTCGAGCGTCCCGCTGGCCAGCGCGCTTTCAATGTCCTTTCGGTACTGCGTCCGGCCATATGCGCCGTATTCGTTCTGGTATCGGTTCTGGATGCGCGCCGCGTTGACAAGCACCATGCCTTGAGAATAGCCCGTGTACAGGCTGTCCTTGAAATCCAGATACCATTGTTCGCCGCCCGCGCGGATGCCCGCGCCGACCGTGTAGCTCGCGCCCACGCCCTGACCGAAGGGAACGTCCAGCGCCGCCATTTCCTCGTCGGTAATCGCCGCGCCCTGCTGACTGATGCGGCTGGCCGCGCGCTCGCAAAGCGCGTTCATGTCCACGCCGCCCGTCTTGGCGTAGTATTCGTCCAGCGTCAGCCCCAGCGCAAGCGCCGTCTGCGTGTCCTCTTCGAGCAGCGCGTCCATCTGCTCCCTGAGCTGCGCCTGATAGTCGCCCGTGTCGATTACGCCCTGCGCGTCGAGGTTCAGCTTCACGCTGCTTAAGTCAAACGGACTGACCGCATTTGGGCTCGCGCCCGGCCTGAAATAGTCGTCCACCGCCGCCAGCCGCCCGACGTAGCCCATGTCCGCGTTCAGCTCGTCCTGCCCCGCCTGCGCGTTCTGGCGCACCAGCGCGAGCTGTTCCTCACTGGCCGTTCCCTTGAGCGCCGCCGTGCGCGCATCGCTGAGCGCCTGCGCGCTCGCCTCCTCCTGCGCCCTGCGCATGTCGGCCTTGTCGAATAGCAGCTCGTCTCTGGCCGCGTAGATGCTTGCCAGCTCGTCCATCGCGTGTTCGTCCGTGGTGAGCAGGCGCTCCATCAGCGGCAGCTCTGCGTCGCCGCCCAGCGTTCCCGCCTTCTCCATCGCCTCGGCCTGCGCCGCCCATACGACCATCTGCGCCATCACGTCGCCCCGCAGCTCGTCCGGGAAGGAATCGCTCTTCATCACGTCGTACAGCGTCTTGACCGTCTGCCCCTGCGCCGCGATGTTCCCGTAGGTCACCGCGTCGGCCATGTCGTTTCCGAGGATAATGCGCTGGCTGTCCGCTTCCGTCAGCGTGCCGATCATTCGCCGCGCGTTCCCGCTCTCTGCCAGCATGCGATCCAGTTCATCCTTGCCCGCGCCCTCGATCTGGTCATACCGTCCCTTGAGCAGCGCGTCCGCCGCCTCGCCGACGGTCTGCGCCTCGTGCATGCGAATTTCCGCGCCTGTTTCGCCATCGGAGCTGACGGAAGGAGTCGCCATCCATTCCGCAAAGCTCATCCCGCCCTGCGCGACGATCCGCTCTTCCGGGGTCATCTGAACGGGGCCTTGCACTTCCGGCGATTTTCCGTTCGCCTTGCCCGCCGTCGGGAAGCCCGGCGCGGTCGATGCCGTCATCGTTTGGGAAACAATCCGGCTCTGTGCCTTCGCCTGCGCGGGATTTTCGGCCTTTTCCTGTTCCTCCTGCTCGGGCACTTTCCCGGTCAGTCCGCTCCAAAATCCCGGCTTCTTCTCTTTCTTCTGGTCTTCCTCGGTCGCGCGCGCTTCGTCTTCCGCCTCGGCGGATGCGCCTTCTGCGCTGTCGGAAGGCGTTTCCCCGCCTGTGATGCCCGTGTATGCCTTGTCCAGCGCCGCCGTCAACTGGCTTTTCGCATAGTCGGAGTATGCGCCTTCCTCGATCTCCTGCCGCGCCTTGAGGTAGGCCGCCGCGTCTTCCTCGTCGTGCTTTCCGTCGCCGTAGAATCGGCTCGCGTAGTCCTCTGCACTGTCCCTGTATTCTTCTTTGGTCAGGTTCGCGCTTTCAAGGAATGTTCCCACGCCGTCCGCATTTTCGCCGTTGAATCGGCTGCCCTCGGTCTGCGTCAGCGTCTTAAACGCCTTTGCCGCCCGCGCGCGAAGCGTGTCGTCCGCAATGGCGTTGATGCCGCGAATCACCGTCGCCGCGTCCGCCGTATTGGCGTTGATGCTCTGCCCGTCAAAGCCCATCAGGGGCATTTCGGCCAGCTCCAGCATGGCCGTGTTGCGCGCATTGGCGTTCTTCTGCCGCGTTTCCTGCTCGCTGTCAATCTGCTTGTTCAGGCTTTGTTTTAGCTTCGTCTGTCCGGAAATGGTCAGCTCGTTGTTCAGCGCAAGCTTCATGCCTTGAAGGGAACCGCTGGTCTTCCCGGTCATGTCCATGACCGATTCGCCCTTGCTGTTCTTTTGCAAGCCGTATACGCCCGTCAGGCTCGGCTCGTCAAAGCTGGGCGTCTGCGCCGTCTTCATCGCCGGGCGTTCGGTATTCGCATATGCTTTTCCGATTGCGCCCGCGCTGTAATCCTTCACCGCCGATTCTTCCGGCTTTTTGATCTGCGCGTTCTGCTCGTCGTCCTTCTTTTTTCGGTCATTCCACTTGCTCATAGGCTCTCCTTATCCGTATGAAATCGCGTCAACGTCGCTGCTTGCCTTTTTCTTTCTGCCGCTTCCGCTGCTCCCCGAACTCCCTGAACCCGTCGTGCTCGTCGTGTGGCCCGTCGCGTCGGTCGTGCCCGTCGTGTCGGTCGTGCCCGTCGTCTGCTGGGTGCCGGTCGTCTGCTGTCCCATCGCGGCGGAAATGGCCGTCAGGTAGTTGCTGTTGTACTCCCGGCGCTGCGTGTCCTTCAGTTCCTGCACCTTCGCCGCCAACTGGCTGGCAAAGTCCGTGTTCAACCGTCCCTGCGTCTGGCTGTTCTGTTTCGCCGCCTGCGTGATCTGGTCTTGAATCTGCCCGGTCTTGCGCGCGTTCTCGTCCGTCAGCTCCCGTACAGCCTTCGCCAGCGCGTCGCCCTGATTGGCGAGCGTTTGCAGCGTGTAGCTGCTCCTGCCCATGCCCCGGTTCAGTGCCGCCGTCTCCACGTTCGCCTTGCTCTGGCGGTAGGCGCTGTTCTGCTCGTCGATGGCGCGCGTCAGGTTGGCCGCAAGGTTCGCGATCTCCTGCTCCTTGCTCAGCTTTGTCGTTTCAAAATTCTGTCGGCTGGCCTCAATCCCCGCGTTGAGCTGCGGCCGCAGCAGGTTTTCCGCAAACGCCGCAATCTCCTTGTCCGTCATGTTCCCGGCCAAACCGCCAATAATCTGGTTCAGCAATTCGCTGTCTAGCAGCTTCTTTGTCGTGCTCTGGCTCTGGCTTTGGCTCTGGCTCTGACTGTGCTCTCTGCTGTTTGTCGTCGAGGATTGAAACGTCTCCGTCGTCGTTCTTTTCGCCATGTTCTCACTTCCCTTCCAGCGCGTCTAACCGCTTTTTGATCTTCTCGATCTCCGCGTCCTTGAGCCTGTCCGCGTTCCAGCTCGCCATACAGAAATCGCGCAGGAACATCGTCAGGTTTCGAACGTATGCCGCAAGCGTCCCGCCCGTCTCCTGCGGAACTCTCGGTTGCTTAAATGCCATGATAAACTCCCTCCGTCAGCTTCGCTGACACCTCCCTCAAAGAGGGAGGTCTTCTTTGCGCCTTTACGCCTCTTTTGTTCATCGCATACCTTCTTTTAACCATCCCCTGCCTCCCTCTTCGAGGGAGGTGGTCGCCGCAGCGACCGGAAGGAGTTAAACCTCGTCAAGCGAATACTCCGCCTGCACCCCGCCGTAAATCCGCCAGCCCGCCGCCTTCGCGTGGCTTCTGATTTTCAGCTTCATCCGAACGCCGCTCACCTGAATCTTCACCCGGTAGTCCTTCCTCTGCCTTTGCAGCAGAACCACCCGCGTCTTTTCTCTGCGCTCGGTCTTGATCGTCATTTCAACCGGCACGTCGTTCTCGTCCGCGTCGGCGGTAAACCGAAGCACAAAGTCGCGCTTCATGTAGGCCTTGCCCAGATCGAGCCATGGCGTTTCCCACAGGCATTCCATCGGCGCGCCCAGATAGCCGCCGCTCTCCGGGTCGCCGTAGCGCAGCACCTCAAACGGCTCGTCCGCCTGCGTGAAGTACACCGTCCCGCCGACGGAAAAGAAGTCCTTGACGCGCATGCCCTTTCGAACCATGAACGTCCCGCGCTCCGTGTCGTATTCGAGCACCGTGTTGTTTTCGCTCAGAACGTCGCTCTCGCTTTCCTTGATGCACATCGCCAGATAGTAGATGTGGTTGCATACGCAGGCTCTCGCCGCGCCGTCCATCCCCTCCATGCGCATCCGCATCGTTTCATACAGCGCGTCCCGGCTGAGCAGCCGCAGCGTGTTTCCGTCGTACAGGCCGATTCCGTTCTGCGACAGGTACAGCATGCTCGTCCTGTCCGTGCAGATGCTCCGCTCTTCGACGGGGCCATCCGTGCCGTAGGCCTCCGTGATCGTGAAGCTGCTTGGGTCAGTGCCGCGAATTTCGAAGATCGTCTGCTCCTTCACCGCCAGCAGATACCCGCCGAAGGGTTCCAGCGCGATAAACTTGTCGCCGTCCCATGTCGGCTGGTTAATCACGCCGCCGCCCAGCTCCGGCGTTTCAGCGACATTCGTCCAGTTGAACGGGTCGTACGGCCGCGAATAGAAGATGCTGTCCGGGTATCCTTCCGCGCCCGTTCCCCAGATGCGCTCCGCGTGCCGTCCCAGCGTCGCGAACTTCACCTCGGCGTATGCGTCGCCAATCGTCAGCGCCTTCTTTTCCACCCGAAGGTCGCTTCCGTATACCGCGATCATGCCGTCCTTCGCGTTGGAGAGGATCAGGATATCCACCGTCGCCCCGCCCTCCGTCGTCTCGTATGTGACGGAAGACCACACGTCGCTCTTGTACCCCTCCGAGCGCTTCACCCAGCCCTCCGTGCCCATCGTGTAGGTGTAAATCGCGCCGCCCGCCGCCGCAACGTATACGTCCGCGTCGTCCGGTCTCGTGCGCCGATAGAACCGCGCCAGCGTCTCGATCTGCGCGCCCAGCGCCGGAAACGCGCGGCTCGTGCCGTAGCTCGAAGCCAAAAGCCCGCGCTCCGTGCGGATGTTCTGCGCAAGATAGGCGTAGTCTGTGTTGATGTTCGTGTCGCCCGCCGCCTGATAGACGCCCTTCGGCGTGGGGATCGTGAACCGCCCCTGATAATCGCTGTCTGAAATGCTCATCTGCGATACCTCGCGTCCGTGACCTCGTATAGATGCTCAAACCGCGTCACGCTGCCCATGCCCTGCGGCCTGATCCGCTGCATCGTCTGGTAGAAGCTGTTCTGGTAGAACTGCGCCCGGCTCTGCTTGGCCAGATTCCCGCTGGATAGATGGCGGTAACAGATGTAGTCCGCAAGTGCCGCGTGCGCATATTCCGGGATTTGCGGCTCGTCGTTCCCGTCCTCCATCGGATAAAACGCCACCTCGCATACGGCGCGCAGCGTCTTTCCCGTCAGGTCGTCCCGCCAGACGTGCAGCCCGCGCCCGTCCGGGTCAAGGTCGTAGCCCACGTCGTAGCCGTATTCGTCCCGCAGCTCCACCACGCGCGTGGCCAGCATCCCCGGAACAGGCGCGTTCCCTTCCTCGTCCACATCCGTATAAAAAATCCGGCGCGGTTTCAGGTACTCGCGAACCGCGATGTCATAGCCCATGTTCGCGTAGACCTTGAAACTCTCCTCGTACTCGCTTACGTCCTCCGCGTTCTCGTCCAGTTGACGAAGCGCGTGCGCGATCAACTGTGAAAGCGTCAACTGATCACATCTCCCCGCAGTTCTTCAGAATTTCCACCACCGCCGCCGGCATTTCGCAGACCGTCCCGCGCATAAAGTAAAAGCTCACGCCGTTCAGCCCTGCAAAAACCACGTCGTCCCGGCTGCCCGGTGCCAGCGGCAGGCTCACCTTCACCACCTCGCCGTCCGCGCAGCCCGCGTCGGCCATCAGCTTTTTCAGATTTTCCTGAGTCTTTTTGCACTTGCCGGAAAGCATCGCGCTCGTCTTTTTCATCGTCGCCGTCGTATTGATATTTGCCACTCTCTTTTCCTCCATTCTTTGTCAAAACTTGCTCGTTCCCCGTACCCTTCTCCCCAGACCTCCCTCTTCGAGGGAGGGGGACCGCCCGCAGGCGGTGGAAGGAGT
>ERZ825137.4165-NODE-4165-length-14756-cov-2.863275_pt1 | contig 14756 bp, 14 predicted proteins | sample MGYA00519873_ERZ825137 | MGnify/ENA primary metagenome ERZ825137 (study PRJEB31778, sample SAMEA3449190) | human gut metagenome | biome: human gut; feature: human-associated habitat; material: faeces | place: United Kingdom | collected 2010/2012 ...
GTTTGCAGCGGTGCAGACCTGTATGCCCTGCAGAGCAAGGGGCATGGCCTAGAACACCCGCAGTGCCAGCTTTCTCTTGCAAGGCGGCCTACAATCATCAGGATATGAGCACACCCGCCAACACCAAAAACGACACATCGGAAGTGGTCAAGCCCACCAACTTCCTGCGACAAATCATCGAAGCCGACTTGGAAAAAGGCACGCATGCTGGCCGCCGCTGGGGCGGTGCGCCTGGCGATGCCCAGCACCATGAACAGGGTCAGGTGGATGAAGCCAAGATTCGCACGCGTTTTCCGCCCGAGCCCAATGGCTATCTGCACGTAGGTCATGCCAAGTCCATCTGCCTGAACTTCGGCGTGGCGCGCGAGTTCGGCGGCATGTGCAACCTGCGCTTCGACGACACCAACCCCGTCAAGGAAGACACCGAATACGTGGATTCCATCCGCGAGGACGTGAAGTGGCTGGGCGGCGAATGGGACGACCGCGAATTCTATGCGTCCAACTATTTCGACAAGCTCTACGAATACGCCGAGCAGCTCATCCTCAAAGGCAAGGCCTATGTGGACGACCTGAGCGCCGACGAGATCCGCGAGTACCGCGGCACCCTGACCCGTCCCGGCAAGGAGAGCCCCTGCCGCAACCGCAGCGTGGAAGAGAACCTGGACCTGTTCCGCCGCATGCGCGCCGGGGAATTCGCCGACGGCGAGCATGTGCTGCGCGCCAAGATCGACATGGCCTCGCCCAATCTGGTCATGCGCGACCCCACCCTGTACCGCATCCGCCATGCCGAACATCACCGCACGGGCAACAAGTGGTGCATCTATCCCATGTACGACTTCACCCACTGCCTGTCGGACTCGCTGGAAGGCATCACCCACTCCATCTGCACGCTGGAGTTCGAGAACAACCGCGAGCTCTATGACTGGGTGCTGGACGCCCTGGAAGTGTACCATCCCCAGCAGATCGAGTTCGCGCGCCTCAACCTCACCCACACGGTGCTGTCCAAGCGCAAGCTCATCCAGCTGGTGAAGGAAGGCTACGTCAAGGGCTGGGACGACCCGCGCATGCCCACCCTGAGCGGCCTGCGCCGCCGCGGCGTGCCGCCGGAGGCCCTGCGCGAGTTCTGCAGCCGCATCGGCATCGCCCGCTCCGACTCCATGGTGGATTACGCCGTGCTGGAATTCTGCATCCGCGAATACCTCAACGCCCACACCCCGCGCGCCATGGCCGTGCTGGATCCCGTGAAGGTGGTCATCGAGAACTACCCCGAAGACCAGGTGGAAGAATTCGAGATGCCCTGGCATCCCGAAGATGCCGCCTACGGCAGCCGCACCGTGCCCTTCTCGCGTGAACTGTGGATCGAGCGCGACGACTTCCGTCAGGATCCGCCCAAGAAGTATCACCGCCTGGCGCCCGGCGCGGAAGTGCGTCTGCGTTACGCCTATTTCATCACCTGCCGCGAAGCCGTGTACGACGATGCCGGCAATCTGGTGGAACTGCGCTGCACTTACGATCCCGAGAGCCGCGGCGGCCAGAGCCCCGACGGCCGCAAGGTCAAGGGCACCATCCACTGGGTCTCCGCGCGCCATGCCGTGCCCGCCACCGTGCGCCTGTACGAGCATCTGTTCTCGGCCGAGAACCCCAATGCCATGCCCGAAGGCCAGACCTTCCTGGATGCCATCAATCCCGACTCCCTGCGCGAAGTGACCGCCATGCTGGAACCGGCCCTGGCTGCCAAGGAAGTGGGCGCCAAGGTGCAGTTCGAGCGCGTGGGCTACTTCTGCAAGGACAAGGACAGCACCGACGAGCGCCCGGTCTTCAACCGCACCGTGGGCCTGCGCGATTCCTGGGCCAAGCAGGAAAAGAAGAACGCCTAGTCCCGGCGAAAGACGTTAGGGTGTCCGGCCGTGGCGGTGCCCCGCGCGATGAGGGGGGGACAAAGCCATGCCGTTGCGGCATGGAACGGCCGGAAAAACGGATTTGTGGAAAATAATCCTTGACTTCATGTGGGGATTTGTATATCTGAAACGTCTCAACGGGTCGTTAACTCAGTAGGTAGAGTATCTGCCTTTTAAGCAGAGAGTCGCAGGTTCGAACCCCGCACGACCCACCATTGCATGCAAGCCCCTGATGCGAGAGCGTCAGGGGCTTTTTGCGTCTGTGGGGCCGCTGTGTCCCGCGGATAACGAAACGGGCCGTCCCGAAAGGGGCGGCCCGTTGGTGTTTTCGGCGCAGGATGGTGCGCGGTGGAGCGGGAAGCGGCGGAAAAAGCAAGGGCCCGGGAGGACACGGAGAACATCCTTCCCGGATCCTTGGGAGCCGTCGTCTGCAGCCGACAGGCTCCATGATCGTGTCTGCATGCTAATGCTGGGGGGCGCCTTTCCCGGTCAGGGGGCGGGAATGTTCCCGCTCTTCCGTTGGCTCCGTTCCTTCCGTTTTCTTGCCCAGGGCCAGCAGGGCCACACCGCCGAAAAGCAGGCCCATACCGGCCAGCTCCTGACCGCCGACGGGCTCATGCAGCAAAAAGATGCCCCAGCAGGCAGCGCCCAGCGGTTCCACCAGGGCCAGCGTGGCGGCCATGGCCGTGGGGGTGCGGCGCAGCCCGGCCAGCGTGAGGCTGAAGGCCAGGGCCGCGGTCACGACGCCCAGATACAGGGCCATCCCCAGCCCCTGGGGCTGCAGCAGCCAGAGCGGCGGCGTGCAGAAATGGACGGGCAGCAGCATGATCCCGCTGCCCGCGCAGAGCAGGAGCATGATGTGCTCCGGCGCGTGGGTCCGGCCCAGAGGCTTGCTGAAGACGAAGTAGGCGCCGTAGCAGGCCCCCGCCAGCAGAGGCAGGAGCAGGGCGGCTGTGCTGGTGTCCTGGCTGCTGCCCAGATTGAGCAGCACGAGCCCGGCCAGGGCCAGGCCCGTGGCCGGGTACCAGATGCGGGCAGGGCGTTCGCCCAGGATGATGCGGGCTAGGATGGCGGCCATGACGGGAGAGAAGCCGATGGCCGTCACCGTGCCCACGGCGACGCCCGCCTGCTGGACGCCCCAGAAGAAAAAGACCTGGAAGCCCAGCAGGCCCAGCGTGGCGGGGATGAGCCAGCGCAACTGCCAGTGCCGCAGCCCCGCGGGCAGGGAATGCCGGCAGGCGCACCAGGCCCAGAGGGCCAGCGCCCCGATCTGCATGCGCAGGGCCCCGATGCCCAGAGGATGGCTGCCATCCGGGGCCAGGGCCTGCACGGTGCCGGTGGTGCTGAAGCACAGGGCGCCGAGGATGATGCACAAAGGGCCGCCGGCCAGCAGGGAAGAGCCGCAGGAGAGCCGCCCGGGGCTCGCTGTGATGCTCATGGTACGTCAACTCCATCTGTAAGGACGTTCGCCAGTCCGCATGAGCAGGCCGGTGATGTGGGGCACAAGGCTGTGCCGTCAGGCACAAGCTTGCCTGAAGGCAGCAATTTCCATGCCGCATCAGGGTGATTTGAACGATCTTCAATTATATTGGCTGCGTAAGGTTATTTTGCCTTTATCTGCGGGCCGGGAGCCCTTGGCTCAGGGCATTCATGGCCGGTGACCGATGCCGCTGTCGCGGGTCTGTCTGCAGAGATGGGCTGCATAAGGCAGATAAATCAAGGTGCTGGAGGGGGTGCCCGGCTGAAGGGGCCTCAGGAGGGTGTGGTTAGCCAAATAATCACAAGCGGGTCTTTTTTTACAGAATGTAATATAAATTTTGATATAAAAATCAAAATTTTTTATTTTACTTATCATTTTTTAAATTTAAATAATGGTTATTATTCCTTTTTTCGTGAGAAAACGGGATATTGTCCGACATAGGGAAGTTTTTCACATATGGCACGCTTATTGCTGTGCAGGGAGGGACTATAGTTTTCGCCCGGGAGTTCGCCAAAGGGTGCAACGACCAGGCTTCATGTGCATGTATGGCAGCCATAACAAGCAATCCGCAGCGGTATCAAATTCATAACGGAGAAAATGGTATGTCGGAACAGGTCAAGTTGGAAAAGTCCCTCTCGCCGTTGCAGGTGTGCGCACTGGCTTTGGGCTCCATTGTCGGTTGGGGTTGCTTTGTGCTGCCCGGTGATATGTTCCTGCCCCAGGCCGGTCCTGTGGGTACCCTGCTTGGTTTCTTTGTAGGTGCCTGCCTGATCAGCTTCGTTGCTGTATGCCTCAGCTACATGGTCAAATACGCCCCTGTTGCCGGCGGTGCTTTTGCTTATGCGTATATCGGTTTTGGCCCCCGCGCCGCTTTTGTTTGCGGCTGGGCGCTGGTGATCGCCTATCTTGCCGTTGTTGCTATCGACATCGCAGCCCTTTCGGTCATTTTCCGCTTCCTCTTCCCCGGTGTGTTCGAGTTCGGAGAGCTCTATTCCATCGCCGGATGGACCGTGTATTCCGGTGAAGTCATATTGATGACGGCCGGTACCCTCTTCTTCGGTTACATCAACTATCGCGGTATCGGCTTTGCCGGCGCCCTGCAGCTGATCCTGACCTTCATGCTGACCTTCGGCACCCTGGCCCTGTTCGGCGGCGTGCTGACCCTGGATACCGCCAGCGTGGCCAACCTGAGCCCCGCCTTCTCCGACAAGCGCAGCATGCTGGCCTGCGTGCTGCTGGTCTTCGCCATCTCTCCCTTCCTGTTCGCGGGCTTCGATACCGTGCTCCAGGCTGCTGAAGAATTCGCCTTCGATCCTTCCCGTGCCCGCAACATCATGGTCGTCGCCATCTTCTGCGGCGTGCTCCTGTACGCCATGGTGATGCTCTCCGTGGGCATGGCCGTGCCGTATCCTGAACTGCTGGCCAAGCTCGACGCCCAGCGCGCCACCGGCGGCGCCGCCTGGGGTACCGGTGAAGTGGCCACCATGGCCTTCGGCAAGTTCGGCTCCATCGTGCTGGCCGTGGCCGTGTTCGGCGCCGTGTGCACCGGTACCAACGGTTTCTTCATCGCCACCAGCCGCCTGCTGCTCAGCATGTCCCGCAGCGGCATCCTGCCCGCCTGGTTCGGTGAGATCCATCCCAAGTATCGCACCCCCTACAAGGCCATCCTGTTCACCATCATCGTCGTGCTGCTGACCCCCTTCGCCGGCCGCTCCGCCGTGGCCTGGACCGTGGACATGAGCTCCGTGGGTACCGGTATCGGCTACCTGTTCACCTGCCTGGCCGCCCGCCGCGTGATCATGGGCAGCGAAGGCGTGGACAAGAAGGGCCTCAAGCTGTTCTGCTGCGCCGTGGGTACCATCACCGCCGTCATGTGCATCCTGCTCCTGCTGGTGCCCGGTTCCCCCGCCCGCATCGGTACCGCCCCCTTCATCTGCCTGGCCGTGTGGGTCGTGCTGGGCTTCATCTTCTACTTCTCCAACAAGAAGCACTGGATCTCCCTGCCTGAAGAAAAGGTCCGTGAGAACGTGCTGGGCCGCAAGGACATCGCGGTCTTCTTCAAGAAGTAACCTCCGGCGGCTCCCCGCAAGGGGAGCCGGACACTGGCTGTCCGTTCGCCGGACCGCCTTTCATGGAAGCCGCCCTGCCCCCCGGGGCGGCTTTTTTTATCGGGCTCCCGGCCCCCTTGCCAAAACGGCATGGGGCCCCTATGCAGGAGCAGCAATCCAGATCATGCGGGACGCCGCGGCCCCGGGAAGACCGGCGGCGGGGCAGCGTCCACAGGAGGGAAGGTTATGCCCGAAGCTACGGACCTTTTTGTTTTCTTCGCCTGGATCCTGGGCGGTTTCGTCTCCGGCGTGAGCGGCATCGGCGGGGCCATGGTGGCCTTTCCCCTGCTGGCGCTGGTCATCCCCGTCCATCAGCTCATCGCGCTGACGTGCATCATCAACGTGGTCATGGACGGCTGTCTGGCCGGCATGCATTTTCGCCATTGCCGGCTTTCTTCCCTCTGGCCCATGCTGGCGGGGTCCGTGCCCGGGTCCTTCGCCGGGCTCTATATCCTGCAGATCTGTTCCGGCGCCGTCCTGCAGGGGGCCGTGGGCCTGCTGCTGCTTTACTATGTGTACTGGCAGATGACCTACCGCGCCGCACAGGGGCCTGTGTCCCACCCGCGGATGCTGGGGGCCGCGGCGGGCTTCGGGGCCGGGCTGCTGGGCACGGCCATCTCCTTCGACGGCCCGCCCATCGGCGCCTATGGCCTGTGCATGGGCTGGGAGCCGCGCGTCTTCCTGGGCACGCTGGGCGTCTTTTTCGTGATCCGCGGTTCCCTCACCGTGATCCTGCAGGCCACGGCCGGCTTCTACACGCCGGAAGTCCTGGGCTATGCCCTGTACGGGGCGCCCGGTGTCATCCTGGGCACGCTGCTGGCCTTCCCTGTGGCCAAGCGCATCCCGCAGGAGACCTTCCGCAAGGTCCTGCTGGTCATCATCGGCGTGGCCGGGGCGGTCTGCCTGGTGCGCGCCTTCCTGTAGGTCTCTTTCCAGGGCATGTATGCGGAACGGCCGGCGGACATGTGTCCGCCGGCCGTTTTCATCGTTTGCCGGTATACCGGAGAGCAGGATCAGTCTTCGTTCTCGATGTGCAGGACCTTCATGCGGTAGTGCAGGCCCGCCGGGGTCAGCTCCATGATCCGGGCAGCCTTGGCCACGTTGCCGCCGGTCACGCGCAGTACGTTGCGGATGCAGCTGGATTCGTATTCGTGCAGGCAGGTCTTGATGGAGACGCTGTCGCCGCGCCGGATGCCGCGGTAGTCGAAGTAGTCCGGCGTCGTGGCCGCGGAGACCGGCATCTGGGGCTCCGCGCGCATCATGTTCGGCAGGGGCGGGCGCAGGTCGTCATCGGCGGGCTGGAGGTTGCAGGCCTCGCGGAAGTGGCGCGGCAGGTTGTGGACGGTGATGATGTCGCTGCCGTCCAGCAGGGCCAGGCTGCCTTCGATGACGTGGGCCAGTTCGCGGATGTTGCCGGGCCAGGGGTAACGGCGGAAGATGCCCATGACCTCGTCGTCCAGGGTGACGCCGGCGGTTTTCATGGCCAGTTCCGAGCGGTTGATGATGTGCCGGACCAGCAGGGGGATGTCGTTCTGGCGCTTGCGCAGGGGCGGTACGGCGATGCCCACCACGGCCAGACGGTAGAAAAGGTCGCGGCGCAGCAGGCCCTGGTCCACGGCCCGCAGGGGATGCTCGTTGAGGATGCTGATGATGCGCACGTTGATGGGGATCTCCGTATGGGAGCCCAGACGGCGCACGCGCTTTTCCTGGATGACGCGCAGCAGCTTGGCCTGCAGGCCCAGGGACATGGAGTTGAGTTCGTCGAAGAGCAGGGTGCCGCAGTTGGCCTTTTCGAACAGGCCGGGCTTGTCCGGTGAAGGCGCCTTTCTCGTAGCCGAACAGCTCCGACTCAATGAGGTTTTCCGGGATGGCGGCGCAGTTGACCGGGATGAACGGATGCCCGGCGCGGCTGCTGGCCGAGTGGATGGCCTGGGCGAACAGTTCCTTGCCGGTGCCGCTCTCGCCCCAGATCATGACCGGCGAGGAGCTGGTGGCCGCGGAGCGGGCTTCATGGATGCATTCCTGCAGGGCTTCGTCCCGGCCCACGATGCTGGAGAAAGTATAGTAGTTGTAGGGCGCGTCCGCGTTGCAGGGCTTGAGGGGGCGGCGCGACTCCGAAAAGTGGGCGGTGTTGCCCGTCCAGATGGCGAAGACGATGACGCCGTCCTTGCGCCCGTGGTCGAACAGGGGGAAGAAGTCCGCCACCGTGCTGATCAGGAAGTTGGTGGAGGTGGCGTACCAGTAGGCTTTTTTGAGCAGGGGCTTGCCGGTCTGGAGGCATTCCATGGTGGGGATGACCTCCCGCTCGTGGGGGACGTAGAGGCTGGTGATGTGCTGCCCTTCCACGGGGATGCGGGTGAAACCGTCGGCACGGCGCTGGATGGGGTTCATGTATTCGCAGATGCCGTCGGCATCGACCACGGCCACACCGATGCACATATTGTCCCAGATGGCCCGGACCTGCGGCGTCAGTACCGAGGCCCGGTTGACGTTGTAGAACTGGCGGCTGTTGAACATGCGTTTCCCCCTGGATAAGGGACTTTTATAAAGAGAAAGTTTTTTTGATTTTCATTAAAATTTCTTTATTTTTTCTTTCCGGTCAAGATGTTTATTTATTTTAATAAAAACAAATAGTTAAATATAAAAAACGGCAATTTGTCCATTTTGGCACAGCCTATGCTTTAAACTGGATAGCGGCACGGAGCGCGCCCTGCGCGTCCCTGCCCCGACATGCAAACAACATCGCCTTTCAGGAGATCGTCATGACCGTACATCAGTTCGAAGACAACGCCGCCAAGGGCGCCCAGGGTTACGCCATCAACTGGGACACCGCCGAAGCCCGCGTGAAAGACCTCAAGGCCTATCTCATGAACGCCCCTCAGGTTATGGACCCCGAGCGGCTGCAGTTCCTGAACGAGGTGTATGAGGAGTTCCAGGGCGAACCCGTTTTCTACATCCGCGCCAAGCTGCTGGAACGCGTGCTGACCAAGAAAAAGATCTTCCTGGACGGCAACCCCATCGTGGGCACCCTGACCGGTACCCGCGCCGGCGTGTACGCCTATCCTGAATGGAACGTGGCCTGGATCAAGGAAGAGATGCAGATGGCCAAGATGGCCTCTCTGGGCGAGATGAAGATCCCCCAGGAGACCACCGAGCTGCTGGAAAAGACCTACAAGAAGTGGAAGGGCCGCACCTGCATCGACCTGAACAACAAGATGTTCAAGGACAAGTACGGCTTCAACCCCGCTCCGTACTCCAAGGCCGGCGTGTACTATGACAACGTCAGCGTGGCCAGCGGCTCCGGTATCGCCGACTACCCCCTGGCTCTGAACAAGGGCCTGCGCTGGGTCATCGACGACATCAAGAAGCGTCTGCTGGAATGCCCCACCACCCTGGCCAACAAGGAAAAGCATGACCTGTACCGCGCCATGATCGTGGCCACGGAAGCCGTCATCGCCCACTCCCACCGTTACGCCGATCTGGCCGAGAAGACCGCCGAGACCGAGACCGATCCCAAGGCCAAGGCCGAACTGCTGGAGATCGCCGAGATCTGCCGCCGCGTGCCCGAATTCCCGGCCCGCAACTTCCGTGAAGCCATCCAGTCCTTCTGGTTCATCCACCTGGCCATCGAAGTGGAACAGATGGCCTGCGCCTGCTCTCCGGGCCGTTACGGTCAGTACATGTACCCCTTCTACAAGAAGGACATCGAAGAGGGCAATCTGACCCGCGAACAGGTGCTGACCCTGCTGAAGTTCCAGTGGATCAAGCATCTTGAGCTGGCCGAATACCAGGGCGGCTCCTACGCCATGACCCTGTCCGGCCACACCGGCCAGAGCATCACCATCGGCGGCGTGGACGCCAACGGCAACGACGCCAGCACCGAGCTGGAAGAACTGCTGCTGGAAACCCAGATCCAGATGAAGAACATCCAGCCCACGCTGACCCTGCTCTACCATCCCAAGCTGAAGGAATCCTACATGCAGAAGGTGGTGGAATGCATCCGCGGCGGTTCCGGCCAGCCCCAGATCCTGAACAACAACGTGGTCATCCAGCGCAACCTGGCCCGCTTCTCCCAGTACGAAGGCGGCATCACTCTGGAAGACGCCCGCAACTGCGGCAACTACGGCTGCGTGTCCACCGGCATCTGCGGCAAGGGCAGCTTCATCACCCAGGAAGACCAGCCCTGCCTGGCCAAGATCGTGGAACTGATGCTCTACAACGGCAAGGATCCGCTGACCAAGAAGCAGCTGGGCATCGAGACCGGTGACCCGACCGAGTTCCAGAGCTTCGACGAAGTGTACGACGCCTACAAGAAGCAGCTGCGCCACATCTTCGGCATCTCCCGCAAGCACTCCGACCTGAGCCAGATGGCCCGCCTGCAGGTGGTGCCCAGCATCTTCCGCTCGGTCATGTACGACGGCTGCATCGAAAAGGGCATGTGCGAAGAAGCCGGCGGCACCCGTTATCCCCAGGTCAACCCCATCATGACCGCCGGTATCGACGCCGCCAACTCCCTGCTGGCCATCAAGCACCTGGTGTTCGACACCAAGAAGATCACCATGGCCCAGCTGATGGAAGCCATCAAGGCCAACTTCGAAGGCTACGAAGACATCCGCAAGATGTGCTTCGAAGCTCCCAAGCACGGCAACGACTACCCCGAAGTGGAAGGTTTCGTGCAGCAGTACTACCGTGACGTGGACGAGATCCACCACTCCGTGGGTCCGGACTGCTTCGGCCACCGTACGCCTCTGGACGCCTACTCGCTGTCCTACCACAACTACTTCGGCTCCCTCATGGGCGCCCTGCCCACGGGCCGCAAGGCCGGTGTGGCCCTGACCGACGGCAGCGTGTCCGCCATGCCCGGCACCGACCATGAAGGCATCACCGCCCTCATCAAGTCCGGCGCCGAAGCCATCGACACCGTGCGCTACGGCGCCAACCACTTCAACGTCAAGTTCGTGCCCTCCGCTCTGGAAGGTCCCAACGGTGCCCGCACGCTGATCTCGCTCATCAAGACTTACTGCGACTTCGGCGGCTCTCACATCCAGTTCAACTGCGTGAGCTCCGACACCCTGCGTGACGCCCAGAAGAACCCGCAGGACTACACCGACCTGGTGGTCCGCGTGGCCGGCTTCAGCGCCTACTTCACCCGTCTGGACAAGGGCGTGCAGAACGAGATCGTCAAGCGTACCGAGTACGCTTCCTAACCAACACCAATCCTTATATAACCTCCGGCCTGGGGACCGCGTCCGCAAGGGCGCGGTCCCTCCGGTTGTAAGAACGGGGGAGGACGCCATGAGCCAGGGAATGATCTACAATATCCAGAGGATGTCCGTTCAGGACGGTCCCGGCCTGCGGACCACGGTCTTTCTGAAAGGCTGTCCTCTGCGCTGCCTGTGGTGCAGCAATCCCGAATCGCAGCAGTTCACGCCGCAGATGCTGCTGTTCGACAATCTGTGTGTGAGCTGCGGCGCCTGTGCGCAGGTCTGTCCCAATGGCGCCGTGGTGCCGCTGGAAAACGGCAAGATGGGCCGCGATACGGAAAAGTGCACCCACTGCGGCGCCTGTACCGAAGTCTGTCCCAACAAGGCGCGCGTCATGTCCGGCCGTATCATGACCGTGGAAGAAGTCATGGAAGTGGTCCGCAAGGACTGGCTCTTCTACGAGAACTCCGGCGGCGGCGTGACCTTTGGCGGCGGCGAGCCCACGGCGGGCGGGCAGTTCTTCCTCGATCTGGTGCAGACCGCCCATGACGAGGGCCTGCACGTCACCGTGGATACCTGTGGCTTCTGCCCCGAGGACAGGTTTGGCAAAACCATCGGCCTGGCCGATCTTTTCCTGTTCGACTGCAAGCACATGGACCCGGAACAGCACAAAAAGCTCACCGGGCAGGACAATGCCCTCATCCTGCGCAACCTGGAGGCCGCGCTCTCTTCCTCCACCGAAGTGCGCGTGCGCATGCCCCTGATGCCGGGCCTCAACGATTCCGACGAGAATCTGGCGGCCATGGCGGCCTTTTTGGGGCGCTTCGGCCGCAAGCAGGTGGAGATCATGCCCTGTCATGCCTTCGGCAAGAGCAAGTACGCCGCTCTGGGCAAGCCTTACCCCGATGTGCAGCAATACACCCCTGAAGGTCTCAAGGCCGCGGAAGAGCGCTTTGCTCGCCACGGTCTTGTCCCTGTCATCGTATAACCCTTGATGGAGAAAACAATGTTCACTGTTACTGTTGACGAGAGCATGCTGGAAAAGCTCCGCGGCATGCTGGAAGACGAGGATGAAGGTACTTGTGTGCGCCTGCGCGAATACAAGGTCGGCGGTGGCTGACATGCCAAGATCGTGCTCGGTCTGGGCATGGACGAATTTGATGAGGACGAAGACGAGCAGATCGACATCGACGGCGTTCCTTTCGCCGCGGAGAAGGATTTTCTGGAAAAGTACGGGACGGCCTTCACGCTGAGCTACGGCGAGAACAAGGAAGTGGTCCTGACCGCCAACCAGGCCTAATCTCCCGGGGATGTCCCGGGCGGGTACGGCAAAGCCTCCTGCCCTGGCAATGCCATCGCGAAGGGCTGCCGTAAGCGCCGGCTTCCCCGTCCGACGACGCCGTCCTGACGCTGGCGACTGCCGCCATCAGGGCGAATACGCGGGAGCCTGTCCATTTTGGACAGGCTCCCTTTTTTTATGCCTTTTTTCCTTCTTCCTGTTGCCAAAAGGCCGCGACCTCCCTAAGCATGGACTGCGCGGCGACCTGTTCCGCATACGTGCGGGACGGCAGGGGAGACCACGCGGCCCGGAAGGCGCCCGCAGGCAAGACCGGCTTTGCGGGGAGCGATGCCGTGTGGTGCGGAAGGCTGTCGCACGGCTCGTGCCGCTCCCTGTGGAGCGGGAAGCCGCATGCGGCGCAGGGCCCGGCGGTACAGGCCGTCTCCTGCGGATGGACGGGGAAACGCCGTCCGGCTCACGCCTGGCGGAACGGCTATTGCCGCATGGGGCGATCGTCTCGCCGTGCGCTGTCATCCCGCCGTCGTCTGCCGCTGGCGGAGCGACTGGGAAGATATTTCGATTTTTCATGCACTGATGGGGGCGGCCCGTGGCCGCAGGAGGGGCGTATGCCCGGGATGACAGAGATCTGTGTGTTCCTCGCCTGGATCGCGGGCGGTTTCGTTTCCGGCGTCAGCGGCATCGGCGGCGCCATGGTGGCCTTTCCCTTCCTGGCCATGCTCCTGCCGGTGCACGAGGCCATCGCCCTGACCTGCATCGTCAACATGGTCATGGACATCTGTCTGGCCAGCCTGCATTTCCGCTTCTGCCGCGTCAGCGCCCTGTGGCCCATGCTGCTGGCCTCGGTGCCCGGGTCCTTTGCCGGGCTCTACATCCTCCAGATCTGTTCCGGCCCCGTGCTGCAAGGCGCCGTGGGCCTGCTCCTGCTCTATTACGTCTACTGGCAGAAGACCTTCCGCGCCCGCGGTACCATCGCCCATCCCCGGGCGCTGGGCGCTGTGGCCGGTTTCGGCTCCGGCCTGCTGGGCACGGCCATCGCCTTCGACGGCCCGCCCGTGGGGGCCTACGGCCTGTGCATGGGCTGGGAACCGCGCGTGCTGCTGGGCACGCTGGGCGTCTTCTTCGTGCTGCGCGCCACCGTGACCCTGGTGCTGCAGGGCATGGCCGGTTTCTATACGCCCACGGGGCTCACCTGCGCCATGTACGGCGCGCCCGGCGTCATCCTGGGCACCTGCATCGCCTTCCCCGTGGTCAAGCATATCTCCCAGCAGGCCTTCCGCAAGGTGCTGCTCTGCGTCATCGCCGTGGCGGGCCTGGTCTGCCTGGTGCGGGCGCTGGGGTAGGCGCGCCTGCGCGGGCAAGGCAGGGCTGCCGCCCCGGCTGCTCACTACTGGAGAAAGTCTTCCAGCGTTTTGCCTTGCAGTCCGTGCCGCTCGATATATTCCTTGTAATCTTCGCCAAAGGCCTGCGGGGAAAAGAACAGGATGTGTTCCGGTTTGCAGGGAGGGTGGCTTTCATTCAGCAGGGAGTAGCGGGAAAAAAGATGCAATTCATTGATGATTTTGATTTTTTTATCATCTCGAATGGCATCGTAAAAAATGAGAGCATATTCACTGTTTGTTAGTAGGGTATTTAAAATTGATATATATTTGAATATATCTATTTTATTTTGTTTAAATACATCATGTGTATAAATAAAATGTATTATTTCATAATATTCAAGTAGAAATTTTTTTGCTTCTGTTTTTGCATGTGGAAATATATTGTTTATAAAAATCTTGCAATCTTTATTCCCTGGAATTCTAGAACCAAGTATAAGATGGTAAAATGATCTGCTATTACTTGCATTCGTAGTCGCTTTAAAATTTGCTAAAAGATGAAAGAAACTGTTTTCAAATCGCTGGAGCTGGGCGGTGCGGTTCTGGATCTCCAGTTCACGCTTCTGGCCTTCCAGTTCGATGCGCTGGGCGCGCAGTTCCTTGCGCTGCTCCTGCAATTCCGCACGCTGCAAGAGCACGGTCACGATGACGCCCGCAAAGGCATAGGCCGTGAACAGACTGCCGAAGCCGGTATAGGTCGCGCCGTTGTCATCCATGACTATGCAGGGCAGGAACATCCCTGTAATGAGCACCATCAGCAGGACAAAAAGGCGCATGGGATGCTGGAGCAGATGGGATAAGCGCAGCCTGTGCCACAGGCGGCGGGCACAGACTGCAAGATACCGCAGGACAAAGCGGACATCCGTATCCCTTCGGGGCCGTGAGGCGGCGGGGCGGCCCATCAGGCCTGCCCCCCGGCAGACAAGAGCCCGTCACACAAGGGCAGCAGCTCCTCCAGCCGGGCCACGATACGTTGCTGTTCCGCCAGGGGCGGGAGAGGAAGTAATACTGTATTGATATTTGATACTGCTAACCCTGGTTGGGCTGTCGCTGTCGCATATTTATTTAAGTTGAGTGCAGTTAATGTATACATGGCCCATCTTGGTGAGCATAAATCATAATGATTTACAACAACAGCATGTTCAGTTGCATAAAATTTATTATGAGCAAGATTTATATTTCCACATAATGCACCTTGTCTTCCGATAAGTGGAAACGTACCTTCATTGTTGAATTTGTCAACAAATCCTCTAATACCATTTCCTCCATAGCATGGATATAGCCCTTTTTCTTTTATTTTGTATGCCTGAATGAATTTTCCTGCTTGTAATGTAAAAATATCTCCAATCCTCACCCACTGCCAGCTGTCGGGGATGGCAAAGGGTTTTTC
>ERZ825137.4169-NODE-4169-length-14745-cov-3.132267_pt1 | contig 14745 bp, 13 predicted proteins | sample MGYA00519873_ERZ825137 | MGnify/ENA primary metagenome ERZ825137 (study PRJEB31778, sample SAMEA3449190) | human gut metagenome | biome: human gut; feature: human-associated habitat; material: faeces | place: United Kingdom | collected 2010/2012 ...
AGCTCTTTTAACAGGCTGGTAGTCTCTAAGGAGTTCTGGAAATTGTCTCCAATGGCTACGATGCAGACGTCAAAGTTCCGCACTCCCAGGGAGCTTAAAAACTCCTCGTCTGTGGCGTCTCCGATCTGGGCGTTAGTCACATAGGGAAGCACCGCCTCCACCCGCTTTTCATCTGTGTCCACGGCCATGACCTGGTGATGGAGCTCGTCCAGCTTCATGGCGATATGTCTTCCAAATCTTCCTAATCCGATCAGTAGTATAGATTTCATGATTTAATTCCTCCTTTATCCCACTGTGATCCGTTCCTGCGGGAACGCGGATCCGCTGACACAGCGGCTGGATACAGCCGCGTAAATGATCGTAAGTCCTCCCACCCGGCCAAAGAACATGAGGCTGATGAGGATCAGCTGGGAGATCCGTCCCAGCTCCGGCGTAACGCCAAGGGACAGCCCCACGGTGCCGATGGCCGAGGCAGTCTCAAATAATGCGTCCAGAAGAGGGATCCCCTCCTCATAGCTGATAAACATGCCGCCTGCCAAAAACAGCCCCAGATACATCAGAAGAATGGCTCCGGCGTTGCGGATGGCCTCCTCCGGGATCCTGCGCTGAAAGAAATGGGCGCTCTCCTTCTGCCGGAACACCGCCCTGGCAGAGGAGAAGATCACGGCAATGGTGGTGGTCTTCATTCCTCCGGCGGTGGATCCGGGAGAGCCACCGATGAGCATTAAAACGATCATGAGCATCTGGCCTGCCTCGGTCATTTTTGTCAGATCTGCTGTGTTGAAGCCGGCAGTCCTGGGCGTCACTGACTGGAACAGAGCGCTTAATAGCCGCGTTCCCAGAGGCAGCTCCGAAAATTCAAAGAAGAAAAACCAGGCGGCCGGAGCTGCGATCAGCACTGCCGTTGTCACCAGGATCACCTTGCTCTGCATCCGGTACCGGCTGAAATGGAGCCGGTTCCTCTTCACATCCTCCCAGGTCAGAAAGCCGATGCCTCCTACGATGATGAGCGCCATGATCGTCAGATTGATCACTGGCTGGGACGCGTATGTAGTCAGGGAGGAAAAAGGAGACCGGATCCCGATCAGATCGAAGCCCGCGTTGCAGAAGGCGGAAATGGAGTGGAACATGGCATACCAGACTCCCTTAAGGAAGCCAAAATCCCGTACAAACACTGGAGCCATGGCCACAGCTCCCAGAAGCTCCACCAGAAATACCGTTTTCAGGATAAATTCCGTCATACGGACGATGCCGCCCACCTGGGGAGCGGAAATGGACTCCCGCATGGTGCTCCGCTGCATAAGACTGATCTTCCGGCCCGAGAAAATAGCCACCGCCACCGAGACTGTCACCACGCCCATGCCTCCGATCTGGATCAGAAACAGGATCACCGCCTGTCCGAACATGGACCAGTAGGAGGCTGTGTCATGGAGCACCAGCCCGGTCACACATACCGCCGAGGTGGATGTAAAGAGAGCGTCCAGAAAGGACGCGCCCTGTCCGTCCCTGGTGGCCAGGGGCAGCGTCAGACAAAGGCTGCCCAGAAGGATCACCAGCATAAAGCCCAGGATGATCACCTGGAACGAGGAAACGTGTCTGTGTATCTTTTCTTTAAACTTTGCATTGATCTCCCACCTGAGGTTCTGCCACATATTCCGCACCTGCCTGTAAATCTTCTTATTAATATGGTCTTTATTGCATCCTTATTATATCTTTAAACGCATTAAGCCGGTATGAGTATATAAGGCTCCGTATTAATATTGTATAAAGACGGGCAGAGACAGGAGCATTTATTCCTGTGGAAAGGTATCCTTAAGCTTTACGGCGGCTTCACTGAGCATGGCTGTCAGAAGATTATATTCAAACTCTGCAATGGGACGGCGTTCCTCCAGATAAATTCCCATGACCCCCTTTACCTGATCCTCATCCTGGATCGGCAGATACAACGCCAGGGAATCCGGCAGCGTATGTGTCGAGGCACCTGCCCGGTGTCCGTTGGCCGCCGTCCACTGGGCCACTCCCTTTTCCCGGGCACTGAGGCAAACAGAAAATTCTTCTTCTGACATTCCCGGCCGGGGAAACACCATCGCTGTTCCCAAACGCCCCTTTTTATCCACCGGGTAGATCAGCACCGATAAATTTAAAAGTTTTCCGGCCTGGGCCGCTGTCAGCGCCCAGACCTCTTTTTCCTTCCGGCACCGACGGAGCCTCTGGCTGTTTTCAAGCAAAAGTCCTGTCCGGTATGCGATCTTAGCGCTTTCCACGTTCTGCTGCTTTAGCTTTCTTGTCATTGCCGCAGCGAAGAACCCGGAGAAAAACAGAAGGATAAAGGTAACAGAGTCTCCCCTGTCGTAAGCTTTTAAGCTGTAAAGCGGTTCTATACAGAAAAAATTGTATAAAACAACACTCAGAAGAGCGGAATATAAGGAGTAGATCTTCCGGTCCGCAATATAAGAGGAGATCAGGACACCCAGAAGATATAGTATGATCTGATCCGATCCCGAAAGTCCCAGCTTCAGAAACGCTAAGGACAGAAACGCTGCCGCTGCCATCACAGCCGTAATGAGTGACAGATCCAGAACCGTTTTTCTCCAATCCCCTTTCTTCCTTTTTTCCATCTGAGACGGATGGTATCGTTTGGTCTGGCGCATATCCGGTATGATGTATACGTCTATATTGGGGGCCAGGTAGGTAAGCTTTTCCAAAAGCTCTGACCGGTACATGGGCCGGATGGTAAGATGATTGGTCCTCCCCAAAACGATTTTTGATACATTGCTGATCCTGGCATACTGGGCGATCTGAGAGGCCACATCAGAGCCGCAGACCGTAACGACCCTGGCTCCCAGGACCTTGGCTATTTCCATATTTTCCCTCAAGGCCGCCTTTGTCTTTTCATCGGCCTCCCGGATCTTTGCAGTCTCTACCACCAGCCCTGTAAGCCTGCCCCGGAACGCGTCTGCCAGCCTGGCAGCCGTCCGGATCACTTTGGCACTGGATGGAGCCGCCGTAATGCAGACCAGGATATGCTCTCCTGTATGATAATCCTGGTTATCGGAAAGACTCCTTTCCTCCTCCGCCATCCGGCTGACCCGGTCTGCCGTCCGCCTCAAGGCGATCTCTCGTAAAGCCACCAGCTTTTCCCGCCGGAAAAAATTGGAGAGCGCCCGTTCCGCCTGGCTCTCTCCGTATATCTTTCCCTCCTTCATACGACGGATCAGATCGTCCGGCTCAATATCTATGACCTCCACCTGATCCGCCTGGTCAAAAACATAATCTGGGATCCGTTCCCGGACCTGGATCCCTGTAATACTCCCCACCAGATCGTTCAGACTCTCCAGATGCTGGATATTGACCGTGGAATATACACTGATCCCCGCTTGGAGAAGCTCCATCACATCTTGATATCGCTTCTCATTTCTGCATCCCCTGACATTGGTATGGGCCAGCTCATCCACCAGCAGAAGCTGTGGCCTCCGCTTCAGCGCTGCATCCAGATCGAATTCCCGCAGCCGGATCCCTTTATAATCCACCATCAGCGGAGGAATTTCCTCAAGGCCCTCCCTCAGAGCTTCTGTATCAGGCCTGTTATGAGGCTCGATATAACCGGCCACCACATCGATCCCACTCTTTTCTGCCTCATGAGCCGCTTCCAGCATGGCGTAGGTCTTTCCTGTTCCAGCTGCATAACCAAGGAAAACCTTCATCTTCCCCCGGGTTTTTTCCTGCTCCCGTTTTTCCTCATATTGGATCCGCTTCAAAAGCTGCTCCGAATCCGGTCTCATTTCTTCCATTCCGATATGCTCCATTTATATGAGCCCCATGGCCCTTGCCACTTCCAGGTTGCACTTTAACACATTTACACGCTCCTCGCCAAAGATCCCCAGGAACTTGTGTTCCGTATTGCCCTCCACGATCTCCTTCACCTTTTCTTCAGAAAGGCCTGAATTCCGGGCCACTGCTGCGATCTGGATCCTGGCAGCCTCGGGACTGATATGAGGATCCAGGCCAGAGCCGGAAGCCGTCAGAAGGTCTGATGGGATCTCCTCTTTCTTTACTCCTGGATGGGACTCAAGAAAAGCTTCCAGATCCTCCTTTACCCGGGCTTTCAGATCCGGATTGGAGTTTCCATAATTAAAGCTACCAGAGGAAACTCCTCCGTACTCACCATTTTCCTTCTGCTCTTCCGTATACGTGTTATAATTTATAGAAGAGACTCGTCCGCGGAAATAATAATCCTCGGTAAATGCCTGCCCTAAAAGTTCAGAACCCACGGCCTCCTCGGCACTGGAAACCGGATCTCCATTCTTATTGATAAGGCTTCCGTTTGCCTTTTCCTTCATCGTTAGCTGGCTGACCCCTGTAAGAGCCATGGGATACAGAAAGGAGCAGAGCCCCATCATAACTGCACAAAAAATCACTGCTGTTTTTAACATTTTTCCAAAGGTTCTCATGAGCTTTCCTCCTACATACCGATCATCGCCAGCATGGGCGCAACCACAAGGTCAATGAGTTTAATACCGATGAACGGAACGATTACACCGCCCGCTCCGTAGATCCCCATATTCCGAAGAAGCAGCTTTTCTGCCTTCATAGGCTTATACCTGACTCCCCGCATGGCAATGGGGATCAGCGCCGGTATAATAATGGCATTGAAGATCAATGCCGAAAGAATGGCACTGGCCGGGGTCGCCAGATCCATGATATTTAAAACCTGCATCTGGGGCAGGATCATGGTGAACATAGCCGGTATAATGGCAAAGTATTTGGCAATATCATTGGCGATGCTGAAGGTCGTCAGGGACCCCCTGGTGATCAAAAGCTGTTTTCCGATCTCCACCACTTCCAGGATCTTCGTGGGATCCGAGTCCAGGTCCACCATATTGGCTGCCTCCTTGGCCGCCTGGGTGCCAGAATTCATGGCCAGTCCCACATCTGCCTGGGCCAAAGCCGGAGCATCATTGGTGCCGTCTCCGGTCATGGCCACCAGCTTTCCCTCTGCCTGCTCCTTTTTGATCGCTGCAATTTTATCCTCCGGCTTACACTCAGCAATAAAGCCGTCTACACCTGCCTCTCTGGCAATGGTTGCCGCTGTCAGAGGATTATCTCCAGTACACATAACGGTCTTTATCCCAATCTCACGAAGTCTTGCGAATCGTTCCACCAGACCCGGCTTTACAGTATCTTTTAGATAGATCACTCCAAGGATCCGCTTTCCCACAGCAACTGCCAGAGGCGTTCCTCCCAGATTGGATACCCGGTTCACGATCTCCTCCAGATCTTCCGGAATCGTGCCCCCCATTTCCTTTACCATGGCCTGGACCGCAGAGGAGGCTCCCTTCCGTACGATCGTACCGTCCGCCATGTTCACGCCGCTCATTTTACTTTGGGCCGTAAATTCCACAAATGTCATCCCGGCTGGAACTTCTGCACCCAAAATACATCCCTGTTTCCTCCCCAATTCCACCGTGGATTTACCCTCCGGCGTCGGATCCAGCAGAGAACTCATGACGCTGAACTGGATCAATTCTTCCCTGGAAGCCCCCTTTACTGGATAAAACTCGGCAGCCAGCCGGTTTCCAAAAGTAATCGTCCCGGTCTTATCAAGAATCATCGTATCTACGTCCCCGCAGGCCTCAACAGCCTTTCCAGACATGGCAATAACATTGAACCTGGTCACACGGTCCATCCCCGCAATACCAATGGCTGAAAGAAGACCGCCAATGGTTGTGGGAATCAGGCATACCATCAAGGCAATGGCCCAGGAAACCGGGATATCCACCCCCAGATAAGAGGCAAAGGGATACAGCGTCACCACCACGATCAAAAAGATCAGTGTCAAAACGATCAACAGTGTATTCAAAGCGATCTCGTTGGGTGTTTTCTGTCTGGAAGCCCCCTCCACCAGGGAGATCATCTTATCCAGAAAGGACTGGCCCGGCTCTGCCTGGATCCGGATCTTCAGCCAGTCAGAAACCACTGTGGTCCCTCCTGTCACAGATGAAAAATCCCCTCCGGCCTCCCGGGTGACCGGGGCTGATTCACCAGTGATCGCAGATTCGTCCACAGAGGCGATTCCTTCCATGATCTCACCGTCATTGGGGATCACTTCTCCGGTCCTTACCAGCACCAGATCGCCCTTTTTTAGTTCCGAGGCGCTGACTATCTTTTCGCTGCCATCTGAAAGGAGGAGTCTGGCCTTTGTATCCTGTTTTGTTTTTTTCAAGGAAGCCGCCTGGGCTTTTCCCCGTCCCTCTGCCACTGACTCGGCAAAATTAGCAAACAGGACTGTGATGAACAAAATTCCGGTGACAATTCCGTTATAAAGCTGATATTCGGTTTTTCCTCCAAACAAGGTCGGGAAAACGGTCAGAAGAAGGGTCACAAGGCATCCAGCCTCCACCACGAACATCACCGGATTCTTTATCATATATCTGGGATCCAGTTTCTGGAAGGCCCCCTCCAGGGAGGACTTCAGAATATCCCGTGTGACAAATTTTGTACTGTTTTTCTTTGACATGCTGTTCTCTCCTCGTCATTTTATTCCCTTCCGGCTCTGGCCGGAAATTCATAAACGCCGCCTGCCTTACAGCCATAAGGACAAATGCTCCGCAATGGGGCCCAGAGCCAGGGCTGGGAAGAAGGTCAGCGCGGCAAATATATATACGATAAATATAAGAACGACCATAAAGGTGACCGTATCCGTGCGAAGGGTGCCTGCGGACTCATTGATCCTCCGCTTTCCAAGAAGGGAGCCTGCGATCGCCAGCTGTGCGATGATCGCCAGATACCGGCCGAAAAACATGGCAAGACCTGTGGTCATGTTCCAGAACAGGCTGTTATCTGCCAGTCCCTCAAAGCCAGAGCCATTGTTGGCCACCGAAGATGAATACTCATAGAGCACCTGGCTTAAACCGTGGAAGCCCGGGTTCGTGATCCCGTCCAGTCCTGCCTGCATAGATACAGCAAGTGCAGAAAAGCCCAGGATCAGAAGCGGATGTATCAGAAGCACCATGGCCACAAGCTTCATTTCCTTCCCCTCGATCTTCTTGTTTAAATATTCCGGAGTCCGTCCGACCATAAGGCCACAGATGAAAACAGCCAGGATCACATACATGACCATATTCATCAATCCCACGCCCTTACCGCCGAATACGCAGTTCAGCATCATGTGGAGCATGGGCACCATACCGCCCAATGGCGTCAGGGTATCATGCATATTGTTGACCGTACCGGTAGTAAAGGAGGTCGTGACCGTCGTAAACAGGGACGACTGGGGAATCCCGAACCGAACTTCCTTTCCCTCCATGCTGCCAGCCGACTGATCGATCCCCATCTGGGCGATCACCGGGTTTCCTGCCTTTTCTGAAAAAAAGCAAATGGAAAGTCCCACCAGAAAAATCACGGTCATCGCGCCGAATACAGCCGCTCCCTGGCCTCCTATCATGGCCCTGCACTTTTTTCTGTCTGTGGCCGATCCAGCCAGCTGATCTTCCCTTTCCCTCCTGACAGTTTCCCTGCCCGCAGCCTGCTTCCTGTCGTGAAGCATCAGTCCAAAGGTCACGACACACGCACCAGGAAGAAGCATCATAGAAAGCATTTCTGCCATATTGGAGAGAACCGTGGGATTCTCAAAAGGCGTAGCAGAGTTGGCTCCAAAAAAGCCGCCTCCGTTGGTGCCCAGGTGCTTGATGGACCCCAGGGCAGCCACCGGGCCCAGGGCAATATCCTGATATGAACCCTCCACAGTTTTCACCGTAAGATTTCCGATCATTGTCTGCGGCGTTCCCTGGCTTACCAGGAACAGTCCCACCAAAAAAGCCGCTGGAACCAGCACCCGGGTGGTGATCCGCACCATATCTGTATAAAAATTCCCAAGCTGTCTCCCAGCCAGCCCCCGGCAAAACGCCATGCAGGCTGCATAGCCACTGGCTGCCGAGGTAAACATCATAAAGATAATGACCCCCATCTGGGATCCATAAGACAGACCGCTCTCACCAGAGTAATGCTGGAGGTTTGTATTGGTCATAAAGCTTATGATCGTATTGAAGCTCAAGCTCTCCTCCATGGCTCCAATGCCATTGGGGTTAAAAAATAATAGTCCCTGGAGCCGCAGGACCGCATATCCGGTCAGTACCATGACCGCATTGGCCATTAAAAGGGAGAGACCGTATTTTTTCCACCCCATATCCTCTCCCTTCAGACCGCAAAGCTTATAGATCAAACGGTCCACCGGATCAAAGACCGGGTCTGCGAATGTTTTCTGCCCAACGGCGATATGATATAAATAGTGTCCCATGGGAATCACCAGAACCATAAATGCCGTCAGCGTCAGCATGATCTGCAACATATTTCTTTCCTCCTGCCTTTTTCACTTCTGCGCCCATCAGGACCTCTGTGACCGCAGCCTTTTATAGTTTTTCCGGATTAATCAGTGCATACACCAGGTAAACTCCCAGCGCTGCGACCAGCACGCCCAATCCTGCCATATCCACGCCTCCTCCCGTTTTTTTCTGTCGTATTCTCTTCCATCCCACATCGGGACCTCTGCGCCGTTTCTCCTTACCGGTCCACCTGGCCTTCGCAGAAATCTGCAAACAGCTTTACCAGCCCGAAACAAAATATAAGCGCTGCAAGCATTACAGCATCCATCATAGCTCCTTCCTCCTTTGCATAAAGCATTCTATCACCATTGGCCTTAAAACAGGATTAACAGGCGTCCTCCAGCATTAAAGTTTTATTAATACCAGCCAAATACCATGGCAAAAGGCAGTGTCAGGACCAGTGTACTCATCGATACGGTCATAAGGATAAATAATGGTATCCCAACAAACATGGTCCAGAAGGCCATGACCGGATGATGCGATGCAAAATACTCCGCCCTGCGGTCGAAGCGCTCTTCCGCCTCCCGAAATGATCTTAAAATCGCTGTCATAACGATCCCTCCTTACGGCTATAACCATACCACAGGGGATTTTAAAATGGGGTGAAGATTCCAGATGTGTCATTAAAAATGGATGAAGAAACGGTTTTTATGAAAACGGCGCAAAAAAGGCCGCCCCCGGCATATCACCGGAGACGGCCCATAGTATCTGCTGCGTTTTTATGTTTTACCCCACAGCCATTTTCCCGTCCTAGAACATCACGGCTCCTTCAGACTGTGTCCAACCTGTGCTTCAGTGAGAACGACCAGAAGGGCGTCCTCCGCCAGTTTCCCATAGCTGGTCCCCTGGCTGTCTGTTCTGGAAAAATATCCCGTATCGCTTTGCAGCTGATAAACCATCTCTCCTATTTTTATCTGGACATCGAAGCTTTCTCCTTCACCAGGGGCTTCCATTGCCTCTTCCCTCAGCGCCGTCTCAAAAAAATACAGGGCATACCCCACAGGCCAGCTTGTTCATTTTTGTTTCATATCCAGACTCTGGAACAGAAGCAGTTCCCGAATACAGCGGATCCTCTGTATTTGTCCTTACCTCAGCCTCCCTGGGGCCGGCGCTCTCAAATCCACTGAGGTCCGCCGCATACAGTTCGTCCAGGATCCGCTCTCTTTCCTCCTGGCTGGTCATGACCGTGATATCATCCAGCCCCCGGCGGTCCACCACCAGCATAAGATCCCGGACAGAATCCCTCTCGCATAAAAGATCCCCAAGATCCTGGACCAGAACAGAAGCGGATTCTTCAGTCTGCTCCACGGGCAGCTCTTCTGACATGCTCTCTGTCACCACTGCGTTCTTATCTGGAACATCCGTTTCATTTCCTGTATCCGTCATATCGCCTTTACAGCCCGACAAAAGGAAAGAAAACAGGATCAATAAAACCGGCCGCCGGATCCATGCAGGCTTCATTTCTTCCCCCCCTTAATGGCAGACGCGCCCCTCGCCGTGGCCGCAGCCCATATAATGGGTATAGTAGGCTGCCAGATCATCTCCGTAGGCCGCCGCCAGGTCTGCATTCTGTTCCTTATATACTGCCACATTGAAATCCGCGCAACCGGGCCGGCCTTCCTTCATGCCGCAGGTGAGGAAGTGCTCCTGGAGCTGGTCTGTATCATATCCAAAGGCCTCGTAAAGGTCCGGGTTGTGATCCGCGTAGTAGATGGGATCAAAGACCATGTAAAGATTCTCCGGCGCCTCCGCAGCCGTCTCCTCTGGAGAAGCCGCTGGAGCAGCCTCCTCTACATAAGATGCATAGGGGCAGACGCCGTTTTCGTGCAGATGGGCCGGATGGCCGCCGCAGTGATAGTGGTAGCTGCCCAATCCGCTCTTATTTTTATTGTCCCGGTGGCCGCCGTACCGGTCTGTACGGCCGCTGTGGGCCTCTGCCACAAGAACGCCGGAGTCTCCCGGAACTGCCTGGGGAACCCAGGCGCAGATCATCAGGGCCGCTAAAAATGCTGCTGTTTTTCTCTTTTTCATCTCTAGTCCTCCTTTTTATATACAGAGCTTTTCTCTCTTTATGATAGCTCTGTCCCAGCTTAATATCAAGCGTCATATGCCGACACGCTCTAAAAAGCCCCACGCCAAAAACCGCCTCCCGGACGGCCCCCAGGGGCCTCCGCAGAGACGGCTTTTTCTCTTATTCCTCTGCCACCTTACATACAGTGGCCTCCCCGTAGGCGGAGATCGCTTTATAATATCCGCACAGGGAATGATTCAGTTCCTCATCATAGGTATCCACCAGAAGCGGTCTCCCGGAAAGGGAAGCCAGCTTTGTCTTTGTGGCCAGAATGATGATATTCTCTTTTCCCACTTCCCGGATCACCTCCGGCGTCAGCTGCTGGTTTCCGCGGCCAAAGAGGTATCCCTGGCCGCCGGTGATGGTAACGATCATCTTTGCCTTCTTCCCCTTTATATAGGAAAGAAGCTCCTTACCGCCGAGATCATTGGCCACCAGCTCCTTATTCCGGATCAGATCCACGCCGATCAGCGTGTTCTTAAGGCCCAGAACCTCCATGATCCCCCGGGTGGTGGTTCCGGCCCCAATGATATAATAGGTATCCGGTTCCATCTGGCGGATGGCCTCATAGGCAATGGACTCCATGGCTGCCGCATCCGATAAGGGAGACGGGGCCTTTTTATTCTGGGTCAGGGTCCGTTCCCTGGGAACCCTTAAATACCCGTACAGGCGGGTGTTGATATGTTCCTTCCGGTACTGCTCCTCGTCAATGTCCAGGACTTCCTCCTCCTGGGTCATGGAGAGCTTTCCCGACAGCCATAAAAGCGCCAGACGGCCTGCCGCCCTGGGATTTTTCGCATAGACCGGAGAATGGATCTTCACTCCGGCAGGGATCCCCACACAGGGAGAAGACAGCTCCACGGCCTGATACACATCCCTGGCAGTACCGTCTCCTCCGGCAAAGAGGATCAGATCCACCTTTTCCGAAAGAAGCCATTCTGCCAGCTTCCTGGTGTCCTCTGCCGATGTGGCGGAAAGTGACTCCGGCAGCGCTCCCGCATCCATTGAAGCGCTGTCAGAGTCCATTCCGGCCCCAGCGGCAGCCATACCTGGCCGCAGCACCGTCTGAAATCCCATTTCTTCTGCTGTATCTCCGCCCATGGCCCCCGGGCATGTGTATACAAGGATCTCCCCCTTCACCGGCAGAAGCTCCGAAAGGGCAGCCTTCGCCCGATCACCGGCCCTTGGAACAGCACCGCGGCGAAAAGCTTCCGCCGCGGTGTTGTCAGTACCTTTCAATCCGACACTTCCGCCCATTCCGGCGATCGGATTTATGATCAGTCCTAATTTTTTCATTATTCGCACTTCTTTAAGTAAGTCTTCCAGCTCAGAACCCACTTTGCCGGATCGTCCATCTCAGACTCGTCAACCTGGTGGGTAACGCTTCTGTGCGGAGCGGTCTTAATGGTCTCCGGATCCTCATGAGCCTCTTTGAATACATACTTTAAGGTCTCGATGTACTCATCGATATCCTTCTTGGACGGAGTCTCTGTGGGCTCTAAGGTCATGGGCTCAGGCAGATAGAACGGATGGTGGGAGGTCCAGTAGTGCATACCGAAGTCCATCATTCTTCTCTGGATATCAAGAGTGCCGATGCCGGTCTCCTTCTCCAGGTTCTCTAAGGAGTAACGGGCCTGCTCGATCCTCTGGTTGTGTCCGTCCTCGTAGTAAGCGGAAACCTCCGGAAGCTCCATTAATTTCTTGAATAAGTAGTTGTTGTTGAGAACTGCGGTCTTTGCAACCTGATACAGTCCGTTGGGGCCTAAGGAACGGATCCAGCAGTATGCCTTTAATACGACCTGGGCAACGCCGTACCACTCTCTTACCTTGCCAACTGCACACGCATTGCTGGGTGTCTCATAATCGAAGAAGTATTTCTGGCCGTCAAAGCCCACCAGGGGAGCCGGAAGATACTTCACCAGATCCTTCTGTACGCCGGTAGCGCCGCAGGCCGGGCCGCCGCAGCCGTGAGGTGTGGAGAAGGTTTTGTGCAGGTTGAAGAAGCACATATCAAAGCCTGCATCTCTGGCTCTTGTAACGCCCAGAAGACCGTTGGCGTTGGCCTGGTCATAAGCGCAGAGGCCGCCGATGGAGTGGATGTAATCCACGAATTCTTTTACATGGCTGTTGTAAACGCCGGTATCCTCCGGGTTTGCAACGATGTATCCAGCTGTCTTCGGACCAGCAACTGCCTTTAACTGCTCAAGATCCGGCACACCGGTCTTGGGATCCGGCTGTAAGAAGATGATCTTAAAGCCTGCAACGTGAGGAGCTGCCGCATCGGACGGATGGGAGTAAATGGTCGTGATGATCTCGTCACGGTCCTCGCCCTTATCCTTGAAGTAAGCGCGGATCAGGGAAGCCATGGTCATGATACCCTGGGAGCCGCCGCTGGGCTGGAAGGAGAAACGGTCCATACCGGAGATCTCACACATATATTTGTCTGTTTCATGGAAGATCTGGAGCATACCCTGTACGGTGCTCTCATCCTGGAGCGGATGGTACTCACGTACCAGGTTTGCCAGCTGATCGTTTACCTTGGGGCTGTACTTAACGGTACATGTACCCTGGCCGATCTCGATATTTACATCGGCGCCCAGTGTCTGCTGTGCCAGTCTGGAATAATGGCGTAATACAGCAGCCTGAGACATTTCCGGAAGATTTAATTTTGTATTTCTTGCCATTCCTGCGGGGATGGCTGCCTCGCCTTCCACTTCCTCTGCAACGGCCTTCTCCGGCTGTCCCACAAGGATACCGCGCTCGCCGGGAGTGCTCAGTTCATAAATGATCGGCTCATCCCACTTTGCCTGGTGGAAGCCTGTTCTTACTTTAGAAGATCTGTCTATTCTTTTCACAATATCATTCCTTTCTGCAGCTTACTGGAGCACTTCTTTGAGGGCTGCCGCTAAAGTATCAATATCTTCCTTGGTGTGGATCTCAGTTACACAGTAAAGTGCGGACTGGCCCAGGTTTGCAAACTCTGCGGAAAGGTCCTTTCCACCGAAGATGCCCTTTTCAAGCAATGCCTTGTTGATGTCTGCAACGGTCTTTCCTGTGCCGTTGAAGTCAACAACGAACTCTTTGAAGAATGCGGAACCGAATGCATTGGCTTTCACGCCCGGAACCTCATTTAATTTCTTAACTGCGTACTGGGCGTTGGCCATGATCTTTTTGCCAACCTCTGCCATGCCCTGCGGTCCCATGGTAGCCAGGTATACGCCTGCTGTGATGCCCCAGAGAGCGGACTGGGTTCCTACATACTCCTTACCATGCTCTCTGTGATGACCGAAGGAGGTTCTGTCGTAAGCCACATCGCCGAAGCCGTACTCACCCGGCTTGGAGGTGGGAGCAAGACCAAACAGACGGGACGGGAACTCCATTACGAATTTCTCTTCGTCTCTGGTCGCCATGAAGCCGGACTGGCCTCCGCCGTAATACATGTGGATTCCGAGGGGCTGTAAATCTCCGCACACGATGTCAGCACCATAGGAGGGTGGTGTTGCCAGTACGCCAAGAGAAATCGGATCCACGCCAACCAGGCTCAGTCCTCCTGCTTCATGTACCATATCAGATATTTTCTGGCCATTGGGCTCGATTACGCCCAGATAGCCCGGGTTCTCAAAGTATACGCCGATGGTATCTTCATTGATCTTGGACTTTAAGTCCTCCAGATCTAAGTGGCCCATGCAGTCACATTTTACACTTACCATCTTTAAGCAGCATTCTGCGTAGTTTTCAATTACTTTCTTTTTCTCTGCGTCCATGTACTCCGGTACAAGAAGAGTGCTGCGGCCAGTGATACGCTGTGCCATACGTGCAGTTGTAGCGGCAGCCTGTGCCCAGTCCATGGTCGGAACGTTTACAACGTCCATGTCAACCAGCTCTGCTACCATGCTCTCGTACTCGAATAATGCCTGGAAACGGCCTTCATCATTGTAGGGCTCTCCGCCGTAAGCGGTTAAGAACTCGCCCTTTCCGTTGATCTCGTCACAGATGGCCGGAACATAGTGCTGCCAGCAGCCTGCGCCCAGGAAGTTTAAGTTCTTTTTGCAGTCTGTATCCTTGGAAAGGAGACGCTCTACGTGTCTTCTTAATTCATACTCAGAACCAAATGCCTCCGGCAGATTCATCTCTTCTTTTAATTTTAACAGCTCCGGAACGTTTTTGTGGAGCTCTTCTAAAGAACTCATTCCGATTTCCTTCAGCATTTCTGCCTGGACGTCCGGTACAGAGTTCGGTATGTAAGGATGGCTTTCAAATCCTCTCATGAGTCACTTTCCTCCTAAAAATGGT